>Ga0315289_10000743_pt1 | contig 49994 bp, 31 predicted proteins | sample YL17G11_40_MG_FD_203452 | JGI IMG/M metagenome (GOLD analysis project Ga0315289, IMG submission 203452) | Sediment microbial communities from Yellowstone Lake, YNP, Wyoming, USA - YL17G11_40 | ecosystem: Environmental > Aquatic > Freshwater > Lake > Sediment | place: USA: Wyoming | collected...
GTCGCTTGCGACGGCACCACGGGCGACAAGTTCGGCGCCGAGTTCCCGTGGCCGGCCTTCTTCACCTCGTGGTGCTTTGTCGTCTTCGGCGCGTGGGCCCTGGTCGGGGCGGCGCTGACGGCGAGCGACATTTGGAGGGACTCCAGGCCAGTTTCTGAGGTCGAGCAGCAGCAGCAGCAGCAGCAGCAGCAGCAGCAGCAGCAGCAGCAGCAGCAGCAGCAGCAGCAGCAGGAAGAGGGAGAGGACACGGCGGCGGAGGACCGCAAGATAAGCAGCACCGGGGAGAAACAGGAGGGGGAGGAGGAGGAGGAGGAGGAGTGGCGGCTGCGGCGAGGAGGGAGCGAGGAAGCGGCGGCGGCCTGCAGCAGCGCGCCGGCGACGCCGCAGAGGGGAGGGGCGCGAAACCCCAGAGGAGGTTCCAGCCAGAGAACGGCGTCGAGCGACGACCTCGAGGCTGCTGACTCCAAGAGGAAGAAGGGAAAGAAGCTGTCGGCCGCTCCCTCTCCCGCGTCCTCGTCGGTGAGCAGCAGCAGCGCCGACAGCCGCAGACCGCTGACGGCGCCCCCGCACGCGACGACGGCGGCGACGGCGGCGCCGCCGACGGACTCGAAACGATCCCAGCGCCGACCGCAGCAGCCTCCTGGGCTCCCTCGCCCTCCCCCGCAGCCCATGGACATCGCGCATAAGATGTACTCCCTCCTCTCCTCCGTCGCGGGACCCTCCGCCGTCTTCGTCGCGCTGATGTACTGGCTCGTCCTCCGGCGGTTCATCGCGGCGTCGAGCCCGTCGAAGCCGTTCGACCCAGTCGACGCGATGCTCCACGGCGGCAGCGCCCTCCTGGTGGTCCTCGACGTCCTCCTCTCGCGCACCCCGGCCGCCTCGAGCCACTTCCAGGTCACGCTGGCGTTCGGCACGGCCTACTCCGTCTTCATCTGGTCGTACGAGCGGCTGACGGGGCGGTTCCTCTACGGGCGCCTCCTGGCCTGGTCGCGCCCGACGGCGGTCGCGTTCTACGGGTTCGCGCTTCCCGGGTCGCTGCTCGCGTGCTTCGCGTTCTGGTGCCTGCTGGCCGCCGGGAGGGAGGCCCTGGGGAGGAGGAGAGAGAGGGCGAAGGAGGAGGGGGCCGGGGAAGGAGCGCAGCAGGGAGCGAAGGGGGAGCGCGAGCGCAAGCGCAGGGGCCACGAGGAGGAGCGGCAGACGAAGGAGAGGACGCAGCGGTGGACAGAGGACAACTGCGCTTCGCTCCCTTCGCTCGCGGCGACGACGAGAAAGGCGAACGAGTCGTCGCTTGTATAGAAAAAAAAACATCGCCAAAGATTACGAAAAACAACACTGTAAAGATTTCCGAAGAGGATTTAAACAACTCACTTTTTCTTCTCCCCCTCTTCTTCTTCTTTTTCTTCTTTTTCTTCTTCTTCTTCCTCGCCCTCTTCCCCTTCTTTCAGCTCCACCTCCCCCCCAGCGTCGTTGATCGCCGCGTGCTTCATCAGAAAGTCGATCCCGAAGTTCTCGTTCTCCTCGGCCGAGCGCTCGTAGTCAACGATCGTCAGCCGCTCGTCCCTTTTGACGCCTTTCTCACCCTTCTTGCCGCCGCTTCCGCCCTCCTCCTCGATGTCGTCCGCGACGTCCAGCCCCGAGATGAACGAGTTGGCCAGCGGGTCCGTCAGCCTCAGAGTCCACGGCTCCCCGCCCTCCTCGAGGCTCGCGCACCGCTTCAGCCCCTCGAAGAACTTTTTCCACGCGCCGGCCGTCGACGCCTGCGCGCCGTCGCCGAGCGCGAACGACTGCGTGCGCCTGAGCGCGTCGGCGACCGACTCGACGAGGCCCTCGACCGTCGTGATGAGCCCCCCCAGCGTGCCCGTCGTCACCTCGAGCTCGAGCTCCGGGATCTCGAGCGTCGCCGTCTCGGCCTTGATCACGTCCCTCCGCAGGTCCTCGGGCGCCTCGACGCGCAGCTCGATCCTGCGCCCGCGGCGCGGGACGCCGCCGCCGCCCTTGACCTCGCTGTTGCGGTACCCGCAGCCGTCGCACGCGTCGGACATCAGGATGACCTCCTTAAAGAACGGGATCGTCGTCCGGTACATCCGCGTCGCCGTGGGGCCGCCGCAGGCGCCGCAGTGCCCGGGCATCTCCATCACCTCCTCCGGCGCGGCGTAGCGGCTCATGACCTGCTCCGCGCGGTCGCCCTCGAGGCGCGCGAGCGCGCGGTGCGCGGCCGCGGCGCCCACGGGGGCGTGGCCGTGGTGCGGGTCGTCGGCGCGGATCTCGCTCGGGTCGAGCCTGGCGCAGGGCTTCCCCGGAGAGGGAGCGGGCCCCGCGGCCCCCTGGCCGCCGCCCTCCTCCTCGCCGCCGGGCAGCAGCCCCACGGCGGCGGCCTGCTCCCTCGTGCGCTCGTAGTGCGCCACCGAGAGCTCCCTGTCCCCGGGGCCCGTCGACTCGACGCCGGCGTTTCCCGCGGGGTCGTCGAGGACCAGAGTGAAGCCCGTCTCGCCGCCCGCGGCGGCGTCGAGCCTCTCCAGGAAGGCCTCGAGCGCGGCCGCGCCCTCGGGGTCCTCGACCTTCCGGAGCTCCTGCTGCGACCGCATCGCCGCCGCGGCCTCCGTCAGTATCCCCTCGACGGTCGTGATCGTCCCGGACTGCGTCCCGGCAGGGATCTCGAAGTCGAGCTCGGGCACCTTGATGGAAGCGGTCTCCGACTTGACCACCTGCCTGTCGCGGCATGCGCGGTCCCCCTGTGCTACTTTGAGGGTGTGGATCGTCCCTTTTTCCCCAAACATTCCAGCAAAGGTGATCTCGTTGTTTCGGTGGCCGCAGTGCGGGCACTCGAAGGAGCAGACCATGAGCTCGCGGAAGTGCGGGATCTTGGTCAGGAGCATGCGGGTCTCGCCCTGGAGAGGGAAAAGAGAGAGAGGGGGGGGGGGAGGGGGGGAGGGGGGTGAGGCTGCGGTCGAGTCACGTCGGCGAAAGAAAAGAAAAAAGAAAAAAACAAGCCAGCGGAGCAGCATTCGATTTTGTGTTTCGCGTCTCTTTCTCTCTATAGCTCCGCCATCTCTCTCTCCGGAAATCTCTCTCACATTCTCGTAGCAGTTCATGCACAGCGAAGGCATCGTTATAGGCTCGTCGCCGGCGTCGACGACGACGACCTCGGGCTGCTGCTTCGTCGACGACCGGGAGCCGCCTCGATCGCTGCCATCCCCGGCCGCGACTTGTTCTTCGACCTCCTTCCTCGCGGGGGCCTCTGCCGTGGCCATTCCTCGAGTTTGAGCGCGTGCAAGAGATGAAACTCTTGACGACCACGCAAGCTGGATTTTGTCCCAGAAAGCGGAACGGGGGGGGGGGGGGGCGGAAGAGCAGGAAAAGGGAGAGACTGGATGAAATGAAAAGAAAAAAATCGAAGAATGAAAAAAGACTCTCTAACGACGCCCAAAACTCTCTCCCTCTCTCCTCTCTCCTTTTTTGTTCAAGTCTCTTGTCCTCGTTTTACACTCTTTCCCCTCCCCGAAAATCAGAGCACTACTAGTCGCCGTCGCTGTAACCGCCTCCTGCTCCGTCGTCATCATCGCTGGCCCCACCTCCAACTCCGTTATCGTCTTCGTCGTCGTCGTTTGCTCGCTCGCCGCCTCCACCACCACTTTTTTCCTCCGCGCCCCCTTCGTCGTCGCGCTGCTTCTCTCCCTCGCCAGCAGCCTCCGGGTCCTCGAACGCGAGGCCAAACTCGTTGGTCAGCTCGTCCCCGAACAGCTCGCTCATCGTCAGCGGCGGCGGGTCCCTGCGCACCCGGTGCCTGCGCCGCTCGCGCTCGCGCGCGTCCCACTCGTCCTGCTCCTCCTTCGAGAGATTGAGCTCCAGCCGCTTCCTTTCCCTCCGCTGATCGCGGGTCAGCTTCTTCTTCTTGCTCTTCTTGTTCTTGGGGACGGGGTTGCCGTCCTCGTCGAGCTCGGGCTCCTCCTCGTCCTGATCGTCCTCCTCTTCTTCGCCGCCGGCGGCGGCGGCGGCGCGCGCCCCGTCGTCGTCAGACTCGGAGTCGCTCGAGGTCCAGCCCCCCGGCCCGTCCTCGCCGCCCCCGCCGCGCACGCGCGCGGCGGCGTTCCAGGGCGAGGCCCTGGCACCGGCGAGCATGTCCCGCCAGAAGAAATCCATGCGGGGGCGAGAGGGCGCCTCTCCGAAGGTGCGCCGGCCGCGCCGCAGCGCGGCCTTCTCGGCGGCGGCGGCGGCCGAGGCGCCCATCCTCAGCGGCGCCTTACCCTTCCGGTCGGGGAAGACGAGCGGCTGCCCGCGCCCCGAGAACAGGCGGGCACGCTCCCTCTCCTCCTCTTCCTCCCTCGCCTCCTCCTCGTCCTCGCCCAGGCCGAGGAACGCGCGCGGGAAGCCGGCCCTCTGCGGCCAGTGGAAGTCCCCGGCACGCAGGCTCGCGTCGGTCTGGAAGGACTGCTCGAGCTGCAGGAACACCTGCGGGTTGGGCGTGTGCCTCGCGACCCTCGGGTTGCCGCCGCACTCGTCGCAGGGCACGGTCCCTGCCAGGAAGGGCGTCTCCTTCGGCAGGAGCCGCTTCCCCAGCAGGGCGGCGGCGATGTTCTGCCGGATCTCCTCGCCGTACCGCCTGACGTCGAGCTCGTCGTCGAGCGCGGCGAGGTCGAGGTCGTCGCCCTTGCCCTCGGCGGCCTCGTCGGCCCTCGCGACGATCTCGTCGAGCTCCGCCGCCAGGCCCGGGTCCTCGTCGAACGGACTGGGCGGGCCGCAGCGAGCGCAGACAACGACGTCCGTGGGGGCGCGCGTGACGAGCGACATCGCGCGGAGGCTCGGCTCGGCCGGGCGCGTGCGGACCGAGGCGGTGCCCGCGCAGTGTGGGCAGGTGAGGCGGCCGGAGCCGCGGCAGGCGCGGCAGTGGTCGACGAAGAGCTCGGTGTGGAGGCGGACGAGCTCCCGGAAGGCGATGGTGGCGGAGGCGATCTGTTGGAGACAAAGGGGGGGGGGGGGAGGAGAGAGAGAGGGGGAGGGAGAGAGGGAGGGGGAGAGAGAGGGAGAGAGCAGATGAGAAAAAGGAAAGGAGAGGGAGCCGTCGTCGTGGAGTTCCATCGGCCTTTTTTCAATCTCGCTCGTTTTCAATTGCGTTCCAACTGCTCACCCCTGTCATGAACCTCATCATGTCGAGGACGGGCTCGTTCGAGAACATCTTGTCGTCCATCTTGAAGGACGGATGATGCTTGAACAAGCAGGAGGAGAAGAGGCGAAGAAGAAGATGACGCCGAGTCGCTGAAAGAAAACGAAGAAAAAAACGGACGACGGCGGCCGCGGCTCTGATGCGGTTGCTAGTCCGCCTTTGCGCGCGTGACCCTGCCTGCTTTCGATGGCTCGACAGCAGGAGCACTATAAAGCGCGTCTCCTGTCGCGATGAGAGAGAGAGAAAAGGCGGCACGCTCACGGCAGCAGCGGCGCCTACTTTCAAGAGTAAAAGAAGAGAAGAAAAAGTAAGTGCCGACGGCCGCAGAAAAGACTTCGCACTCTTTTCGGCTAAAAAAACGCCGAAAAACATCGAGTCCAAAACACCCGATGCAAGCAAACGCCGCCGCCGCAGACGATGACGACGATCTCGCGGCCATACCTCCGCCTGGTGGGCTACGGGTCGGCTCCGTCTGTCGCTTAGTAAAAAAAACGACATCGAAAGCATTCAACAGGGCGGCGTCGGCGGCAGCGGACGCGGTCGCCGTCGCCGGATTCCTCGACTACCCCGGCGAAGGCGGCCTCTGCCTGTCTTCGCTCCCCGTCTTTGCCAACGCCCGCGCCGGGCTTTGGCACGTCGACTTGAACGGCGGTCCTAGAGGAGCAGTCCGGCTGTGCCGCTTCAAGTCGACGGACGGTCACGCCGCGGCAGCGGGGGGAGCCGGCGGCTCTTTCCCGCTCTCGAGGCTCAACCTCGGCGTCGCTGCTGCCGCTGCCGCCGCGGCGAGAGGAGGGGGCGGGGGCGCTGTCGTCGTCGACGCAACTCGGAAAGGAAAACGCTTCCCCGACGCGCTCTCGAGGACGATTCCGATCTGGGCCGCCGTCGTGAACCGTGCTTGCAGGATCTGGACCGAAGAGGGCGAAGCAGGGGAGGAGAAAGAGCGAGAGAAGGGAGGAGGAGGCATCTTGCTGATGCCTCCCTGGGTGCCGGCCTCTGAGCGGTCCAAGGTCGGGGAGCGGATCGAGGGCTGGGCTCGGCTGCTGCTCTCGACGGGCGTGGACCTGTCCGCGTTCGCCAGGGACCTCTCCGAAAGGCCGCTGCTCCCCGTGTGGATCGCGCGGAGGGGAGGAGGAGGGGAAAAAAGAGGAGGAGGAGGAGAAGAGGCGACGGGAGGGCGTATGGACTTCGAGGTCATTCACGCCAGAGGAGGAGAGGGAGAGGAAGCCAGAGCAGTGGCGACGGCGACGACGGCTCTCTACCTCTTCTCGGCCTCGAACCCCTCCGCGCGCCGCGCCACCGTCTCGTGCGGGTGCGGCACCGGCGTCCCCCCGAAGGGCGAGCAGGGGGCGGCGGGCGCTCCGCCGCACCCGGCCCACGGCTGCTTCGACGTCTCGTTCGACTACGAGCCCGGCGGCGGCGACGACGAGGAGGGGTGGAGCCGGGGCCTCTCGGCGCGGCTGTTCTGGTCCCACCGTGGCGAGCTGCTCTCGAGGGGGCCCTGGGGATTCGAGAAGGCCGCGGAGGAGCTGCTCCTCGCGAGGGGGAGGAGGGAGGGGGAGGAGTGGCAGGGAGGGGGCGCGGCGAGCGCGGCGCCGGGCGCCTCGCCCGCCTCCTGGACCTTCGTCTGCGGCACCCGGCTCGCCGTCGGGAACGCCGCCGCAGCAGCAGCGGCCCTCTGCCGCTCGCCTTCGGCATTGCCGCTCTTCGAGAGCGAAGACGGGGTCGCCCCCGCTGTCGTCGTCCTCGGCTCCGGCTCCGGCTCCGGCGGCGACCGCGACTGCGACGGCGACAGCGACGGCGCCCCTCCCCCTCCGTCCCCCGCCTCCTCCCTCGTCTGCTTCTTCCGCGCCCCAGTCCCCGCGAGGAGGAAGCTCGGGCTCCTCGAGGCCCTGCCCTCTGTCGTGGCGTTCGCCTCGGCGCACCTGCTCCGGGGAGGGACCGTGCTCCTGACCGGCGGCGACGACGGAGAGAGCGGAAACGAGAACGCCGCCACGGCCGCCGCGGCCGTGCTGCTCGCGTGCTTCTCCGCCCCGCTCCCGAGGGCCGAGCTCGTGAGAGCGTTTGGCGGCGGCGGCGGCGGCGGAGGGGGAAGCTGCCCTGCCCTTGTTTCGCGCCGCCCCTGCGGCTGCCCGGCTCCCCCGCGGGCGAGCAGGGACGAGGTGCGAGCCCGCGTCGCCGCCGTGTGCGGGAGCGGCAGCGCCGCCGCCGCCGCGGCCGGCGGCGGCGAAGAGGAGACCTCGCCGCCGCTTCCGCCATCGTCTCCTCTTGCCCCCCTCCTCTCCGTCGGCAAGGAGGCCGCCAAGCAGCTCCTGATGTTTGTGAGCCCCCCCGAGAGGCCCGGAGGTTTCCCGTGCCCGGCGTGTAGGGCCGGGAGGCCCGCGAGGCTCGGGGCGGAGAGGGCGGCTGCTGCTGCTGCTCTCGGGAAGAAGGGGGAAGGAGGAGATGGAGGAGGACTGAGGGCGTCCGGGGTCGAGGCGTGAGAAAAAAAGACGGGAAAAAACCTTTACTTGTAAACTCATTCATTCCCCCGTTTTTTCAAGGCAAGTTCTCGACTTTTTCTTTGTTGTCGTGGTTCACAGTGATGTCAAGTTTACGAGTGAGGAGCATCCTCCGTTTCTTTGGGACAATTTTCTTTTTTTGGGCGGGAAGGTTCTCTTTCTCTCCATTTATTTTTCTTTTTTTCTCTTATCTTCTCTCTTGTTTCTCTCCATTTCTCTTTAGCTAGGATTGATGCACATTGTTGCTCCCAGGAGCTGCTGCGGAGGCGGCAGGGGCAGGGGCGGCGGCGGAGGCTGCGCCCTTGTCCCCGGCCGCGTGGGCGAGCTCGCCAGAGAACAGCCGGACCCCGGCCGCCGCCGCCGCCTTGCCCCCTCCCTCTCCGTCGTTCGCGCCCTCTCCCCCGTTCGCGGGGGGCACCACCGCCAGGGCGGCGCGCCTCGAAGGGGAGGTGGTGAACGCCGAGACCGGGAAGCACGGGGCGGGAGCAGCGGCAGGGGCAACTGTGGTTGCTGCTGCGGCCGCTCCTCCTCCGCCGCCGACGACGCGAGTGAGGATCGTCGAGAGGTAGGCCGCCGCGTCCGCGGCGCTGCTCGCCGGAGGCTGCTGCTGCTGCGGCATCGAGGAAGGGGCAGCAGTAGCAGCAGAAGCAGCAGCAGCAGCTTTCGCGGCTTCGGCCGCAGCCTTGGCGGCCGCCCTCGCCGCGCCGCCGCCGTTGCCACCGTCGCCGCTCATCCCTCCTCCTCCCCCTTCGCCGCTGCCGCCCCTCTGCCTCTTCGCCCCCGCGCCCCCGCTCCCGCTCAGCCCCTGCTGCCTCCGCAGCACGCTCGGAGGCACGGGCGGCGGCGGCAGCCCGGCCCTCGCCGCGGCCGCGGCCGCCTCCGCGGCCCTCGCCGCGGCGCCCGCCGCCCGGACCCCGCCGGGCCCCTGCTGCCCCGGGCCCGAGAGCACTGGCCGCGCCCTGCCGTGTGTCTTGAGGTAGATGCCGCAGGCGTTGCACAGGACGGATCCCGTCACGCGGTCCTTCCTCCAGAGCGGGGTGTTGGAGGTGGAGCAGTTGTCGCAGGTGGTGCCGTCGAGGGAGGAGGAGGAGGAGTGGCGGTGGGAGGAGGAAGTGGATGTTCCCGCCGCGGCCGCTCCGCTTCCTCCGGTGGCCGACGGCCTCCCGAGCAGCGACTTGGGCCTGCCTCCCCCGCCGATCCCGGCGGCGCCCGTCGTGTTGGGCCCAAACTCGCCGGATCCCGACCGGTCGAAGGAGCCGCCGACGCTGCCGCTGCCGTTGCGCTTGAGGGTCGCCTGAGGGCCGTTTCGAGGCTGCTGCTGTTGGTGCTGCTGCTTGCCCGCCCTGTGCGCCCCGGTCTCGCCGCCGGCCGCCCCCGCCGCCGACGGGGCCCCTCCTCCCGCTCCTCCGCGCGGGGAGCTCGAAGGGGAGGGAGACCACGCCCATCCCGCCGCGGCGGCGGCGGCCCTGAGCCCGCGCAGCGTCTCGACCGCGAGGGCCGAGTCCGGGCGGGCAGCCCTGTCGGGAGCAGCGGCAGCGGCCTGAGCAGCACCAGCAGCAGCGGAGGTCGTCGCCGCCACCGGCGCAGCAGCCTTGGCCGCCGCCGCGCCTCCTTCTCCTCCCCCTCCTCCAGCCACACCAGCTCCGCCCGACCCCGAGCTCAGCAGGCTCCCGATCAGCCTCGCGCGCGCCCTCTCGGCCGAGGCCTCGTCGTGCTGGTGGTGCGGCGGCGGCCACAGGGTGACGTTTCCCATCGAGGAGCCGCGCCGGAGGAGCTGCGCCGTGAGGGCCGAGAGCTGGTGCGAGGGGGGGCAGGATCCCGCCCTGGCGCCGCTCTCGAGGCGCGCCCTGTGCTGGGCAGCGGCGGCAGCGGCGGCAGACTGGGCCTGAGCCGCAGGGGCTGCTGCTCCTCCAGCAGCAAAATACGACGACGGCGGCTGCTGTCCAGCAGCAACGGCGGCAGCGGCAAAGCCGGAAGCGGCAGCGGCGCCGTCCGTCCCGTGCGGGTAAAAGTCGCGCAGCGCCCCCTCGAGCTCGCTCTCGGAGACGACGACCGAGGGACCCCACTCGCGCGGCCTGCGCGGGCGCTGCGAGCGGCGGCCGCTGGCGCTGCTGTTGTAGTTGCCCGCGTGGTCTCCTCCTCCTCCTCCTCCTCCGGCGCTGATCCTTGCGACGGCAGCGGCGGCGATCGAGGCGGCCGCGGCCCCGGCGGCAGACGCGAAGCCTGCGTTATTGCTGCCGTCGGCGGAATAACCAGCGGCGGCGGCAGCGACCGCGGCGGCGACCTCGGCCGCCGAGACGGCCGAGAGCGTCCGCTGCGGCGCGAGGACCAGGGCCGCCGGGCGGTGCTTCCCGTGGTTCTTGAAGTAGATTCCGCAGGCGTTGCAGTAGTCGATGCCCGTGGGCCGGTCCCGGCGCCATAACGGGGTGTTGGAGGTGCCGCAGTTGCCGCAGGACTTGAGGCAATAGTTGGTGTTGGTGGCGTGCGCGGTCGTGGTCGTCGCGGCTGTCGTCGCCGTCGGCGCTGTCGCGGCAGGCATGGCCTCTCGCTCCGCGGCGATCGGCGCTGCTGCTGCTGCGGCGGCGGCGGCATAGAAAGCGGCGGCGGCGACGCGCACGGGGGAGGAGGAGACGATCGTGCATGCCGCGTCGTTGGGGGGGAGGGCGGGAGCGGCGGCAGCGGCGGCAGCACCAACGGCCACTGCCATCACTTTGGTCGCTTCCGTCTCCACCGCCATCGCTTCCGTTTCCATCACCGCAGAAGAAACGTCGAGGGCCTTCGAGGGGGCGGCCGAGAGGGTCACGGCGGCCCCGGCGTCGGCATCGGCCCCCATTGGGAAGGGGGCGGGGTCCATTTTTTGTTGTTGAGTTTTTGGGAGAGCAGAAGCAAAAAAAAAAGTCTCTGTCTCTCTGCTTCTCTCTGTCCCCGCGTTGTTTTTTTTTGGGGGAAAAAGGCCGATCGAAGAACAGCAGAGCAGCGATGCCTGTTTTTTATTTCGATGCGATGGGTTCAAGACGTCGGAGACAGGGCGTGAGCGATGGGTGTGGCGAGGAGGAGTTTCGAGGAGAGATAGGCAAGGTGGCAGTGGCGGCGGGTTCTTTTCTTTTTCTTTTCGCTCTCCGCGCGGCGACAACGAACTCGCCGCAGAGCCCAGGGTTTCGAGGGACATGCGGCTTGCTCGATTCTTTCTCTTCGCCCCCTCTCTTTCCCTGATGCACCCCTCTTGGGCTCAGAGACGTCATCGGTCTCTCCCCACATGGGCGGGGTGATCGATCGAGGCTCGCGAGGGGGGAGATTGGCGCCTACATTTCTGGGAAGCACAACATTTTTTTCTTGGGGAACGAGAAGACGACGATGGCGGCGCAGTGAAACCAATGTTGCTTTCATCGCTCTCGCGTTTCGCCATCTCGCCTCTTTCGTCCCTTTCGTCCCTCCCGAGAGGCCTCTTTCGACGACTTTCTTTGCCATCGAAGGAAAAAGGCGAGAAGCATAGGGGTCTTCGTGGCACAGTCCGAAGCGAAAAAAGGCGAGGCATCTCTCTCTCTGCCGCCATGGTTTTTCTTTTTCTTTCTCAGAGAGATTCTACCCGCCTCGCCTCGCCGCCCGCATCGTACGCCCATGAGCCGATCGAGCAAGCCCTTGACATACCTTTGAGCGCGCTCGGGTGGTTCGCAGGGTCAGGAGTCGGCCCGAAGCGCTCGAAGAAGAAGGAAGTTGGAAGCGAGAGACTTGCTTGAGTCTCGTTGTGATGCTTGGAGAAGAAAGAGCTTCGGAGAGCGACTCTTTCTTCTCACTCTCACTTTTTTTGCTGCATCCATCGAGAGCTTGTTTTTTTGCTCTTTCTGCCTCCTGCTCCGTCTCTCTCTCCTCTCTCTCTCTCTCTCTCTCTCTCTCTCGCCAGCGCGCACCGATGATCGCGTCGGCCCCGATGCGCTCGTGCGCCTCCTTCGTTCCGGCCTGCGCGAACGCGCGGGGATCGCAGCAGCCAGCTCCTCGGAGAGAGCAGCAGCAGCCGCAGGCGATGGCGCGACATTCGACGACGCCGGCGACTCCTCGGCCTCGGCTCTTCCCACGGCGGCGCCGTCGTCGTGGCCTCCTGGCCCTCGCCCCGGCCGGGGCAGCCCCTTCCCGAGGCGGCGGCGGCGGCGGCGGCGCCCCCCCGCCCCCGGGGTCCCCGGGAGACATCGACGTCCGCATCCGCTCCGAGGTCGAGGCCCCCTTCCGCACCGTGCGGCTGGTGCTCTTCGGGTTCTTCGCGGGGTCGGCCTCCGTCGGCGCGGCCATCGCCGCCACCCAGGTCCTGGGAGCTTTCCTCCGGGCCCGGAACGGCGACACGGGGGGGATCGCGCTCGCCGACGCCGCCACCTCGCTCGCGGTCGACCTCGGCGCCGTCGGGCTGTTTGCCTTCCTGTTCTCGCGGGACTGGGCGGCGCGCGAGAAGCAGATCGCGCGGTTGCAAAGGGAGGCCGACCTCGGAGCGCTGCGGCTCAGGCTCTCGACGGGCGCGCGGCGGAGGCTGGCGAGCCTCCGCGGGTTCGCTCGCCCGGTGATCGTCTTTGGGACGCAGGCGCAGGTCGAGGCCGCCGTGGCCGCTGCGGAGCCGCTGCGCGAGCAGCTCGAGTCGCGCGGGGTGCTGATCGTGCCCGCCCCGTTCCTCGACGGCGCTGGCGACGACCGGGCTGGGAGCGGAGGGGAGGCTTCCTCTTCTTCCTCTGCTCCTTCGAGCGACAACGCCAAGGGCGACCTCCGCTGGAAGGCGCAGGCCCTGGACTCCGCGGCCTGGAGGGCGTGGTTTGAGCAGCAGGCGAAGCTAGCCAACAACGCCAAGATCCGGAACGGGCTTTACGGTGAGAGAAAGAAGAAGAGTTTTTTTTCTTCGGGCCAAGGTTGGGAGTTTCGAGCTCTGGCGCGGAAACTTGAAAGGAAAAACAAAAACTCACCCCCCCCCCCCTTCTTCTTCTTCTTCCGCCATTTAAAAACCATATTTTCTCAGTCGGGCTCCGCATCGACGGGCGCGTCCGAGCGAGCGGCAGCGGGTCCCCGCCCTGGGCCGCGTTCGCGGCGCAGCTCCCTCCGATGGAGGGCGTGTTCAAAGGCGAGTTTGTTGTTGTTGTTTTCGATACCGGGTTGGAGGTCGAGGTTTTGATGGAAACCTCGAAAAAAGAAGAAAAAGGAAAACTCACCTCTTCGATCTTTTTTTCTTCAAGCACTCTACAGGTTTTGGCGACGGCTTCGACGGGCGCGTGTGAGATCGAGAAAAAGAGAGAAAGAGAAGACGAGTGGGATAGAAAGAGGAAAGAATCCATTTTTTTTCCAAGTGTTTTCTATTGCACTCCCCCCGTTGTCAGTCCCCCCGTTGTGTTTTGCGATACAACTCGTTCTGTTTTTCATATTCCCCTAGTCTCGCAGAGACCTCCCTTTGCCCTTGAACGCCTCGAAAGAGGGGGCGCTGTCCTTTTTCTCCTCCGCCGGCGGCGCCGCCGCATTGGCGGCAGCAGCACCTCCGGGCTTTTTCTCTTGCTGCTGCTTCGCCAGGAGTCTGTTGCCGCCGCCGAAGACCACCGTGCCCTGCGCCCGCGCCGAGCCCGAGGCCGAGGAGCCCCCTCCGCCGACGGAGCCCGAAGCGCCCGCGCCTCCGGCAGCGGAGGGGCGAGCGGGGACGGCGACCGGGGCCGACGACGGCGGAGGAGCGGAGGAGGAGGAGGGCGGAGGCGCCGCCGTTGCCGCCGCTGGCTTGCCGTCAAGGCGCCTCCCGGGTCCGACAAAGGGCACGAAGGCCGGCTCCTGCTTCTCTTCCGCCCCTGATGCTGCTGCTGCGGGAGCTTCTCCTGCTGCTGCTGCTCCCGCTCCGGAAGTCGAGGGAGCCCCCGCTGCTGCTGCTGCCGCGGAAGCGTCCGCCATAGGGCCGACGCCCTCGCCTCCGGCGCCTCCGCTCCCCGCTCCCACCGCTCCCCCCGCGCCTTCGCCCCTCGGCGCATAGACCGGCTCCACATAGTCCAGCGGCGGCGCAAAGTCCACCTCGCAGTCTGTTTCAATGACCGAAACCGCGTTTGCGGGCCTCGCCTCGATTACGTCGATGTAGTACCGCTTGGCGTTGTAATGGAGGCAGATCGCGTCTCCCACGGTCAAACACGAGTACCCGCGCAGCGTGGTCTCGAGCACGGCACGCGGGTTGGAGATGTCGAGGAAGTCGGAGGTGTGCGGGCGGAGCTTGACAAAGGTGCCCTTTGGGAGCGAGGCAGACGAGATGGAGACGAGGTCGCCTGGTCGTTTTTTTAAGTCGAGTTTTTGGGGGGGAAGAAAAGAAAGTGAGCTGGAGAGCGACACCAATCTCTCTCTCTCTCTCTCTTTCGCTCGCTCTTCTTCTCTGACGAAAGGAAGGACAGGATATGAAAGTTTCGTTCCTCTCTCTTAGAGGCGGGAGAACAAGAAAGAGAGCGTGCAACAAGAGAGAAAGGAAGAGAAGAAGAAAAGGAGAGAAATAGAGAGGAAGAAGGAAAGGAGGCGAAGAAATTAAACAAAAAACGGGGAAAAATCTTCTCACCTTCGCCCAGGGCCAGGTTCTGCATCATCCACCACGGCATGTAGCAAGCTCCCTCGTCGGCGACGAACTCGAGCACGCCGCAGTGCGTGGAGCGCGCCGCGGAGCGGTTCTCGGCGCGGAAGAGCATGGGGTACTCGATGTGGAGGGACGCTATTTTTTGTTTTTTTTCGATGGAGGTAGGGGTCGAGAAAACGTGAGGGAGAGAGAGAGACAGCGGCGAAGAATGTTTGCTCTCTTTCTTCTCTCTCTCTCTTCCCCGCCTTGTCTCTTTCGTCGTTTCTTCCTCCTCAGAGCTGCTGAAGATCTCTCCTCGACCTCTTCATGAGCCCCTTTGGTTTGGAGCCAGCAGAGGCACAACAAAAAACGAAAAAAGACACAAGGCACAGAGCAGAATGAAAAAGCATTGAAAAAAAACTCTTCTTCTTTGCTCTCACCGAGCCTGTCGAGCGCCGACGGAGGGAGGATGAGCTTGTCCCCCCGCTCGGCGCTCTCCTTCTCGAGGAACGAGACTGGGTACACGCGATACGTAGCCGAGAACGTGGAGCCGCCGCCGCCGAAGCCGAAGGCGGCGAACATTGTTTTTCTTTTCAGAATCTGACTGGAAGAGAGAGCAGCCACCGGCGTGGACCGCGTGCGAGGAAAGTCGGTTGCAGCGAGGAGAATCCGACGAGGAAGAAGAAGGCGAAAGAGAAGATCAAGTGTGAATTTAATCGAAAGAGAGCAGAAGAGAGGAGAGAGAAGAAGAAGTGAGCAAGGTCGATCGAGAGGGCAGTATGAGCGAGCGCGGAAAAGGGGGGGAAAAAGGTAGCAAATCACTTTTTTCGATTTCCGTTCTCTCTCTCGTTCTCTCTTCCTCTCTACTGACGATGAGGTTCCTCGATCTGCCTCCGCTGGCGAGGTGCGTCGCCGCGACGCCATGTCGACAGCGCTCCGTGCAGAGCTGGATCGCAAGCAGCAGGGTTTTGACGAGATAACTTTAGCCGTTTTGCACCGTCGTCGTCGGAGCGTCAAACGTCGTCACCAGCCGTGCCAAATTTCAACGTTCTCATCATCGCCATCCGCTTTTTCTCCTCTCAAAACCACAACAACAACCACGAACCACGAACAGGATAAGCGCCTTCCTCGACTCTGTCGATGTCGGGGACTGCTACGTCACTGGAGAGCTGGAGGCGTACTCCTGTGAGTGGAAAGAGAAGAGAGAGAGAGAGAGAGAGAGAGAGAGAGAGAGTCGAGAGATAACGACATCGACGCCCTCTTTTTTTTCTTCGCTCGCCCCTCTCTCAACCTAACCTCAACCCCAACCCCGTCTTCTTTAGGCAAGCTCGCCGGCCTCGACAAGAAGCTCTCCCGGTCGCTGGACGCCGAGGTCGCGACGGGCTGCTCTCCGGCGGAACTCTCCAAGTCTCCCGTGGGTCCCCTGAGCGATGCCGGTGAGAGAGTTTTTTATTTTGCCTTTTTGATTTCTCTTTGCCGGGGGGAGGGGAGGGTCGAAAGAAGACAAACAAACTCACTCGCGCGCATTTCTACTTTCTCTCCCCCTCCAACAACAACAACAACAACAACAACAACCCAGGGGCCCGGAGGACCCTCGTCTACCTGATCCTGACCCTTAACGCTGCCTACCCGGACTACGACTTCGGGGGGCTTCGCGCCAGGCACTTTAGGAAGGAGGCCGGGCTCGCCGCCGTCGAGGACGCGGTCGACTCTCACCTGCTCGAAGTCGCGAGGGTCTGGGACGCCACGCCCGGCCACGGAGGAGGCGGAGGGGGAGGCGAGCCCGCGCTCGAGCCCTCGGGCGCGGGGGGAGGGGCGGGGGGCGCGTCCGCGGACGCGGACGCGAACGCGGGGAGCTCCGCCGGCGGCGGCGCTTCGGGCGGCGGCGGCGGCGAAACGTTTCTGGACGCGCTCTGGCGCGCCCTCGACGGCGCCTCGTCGCTCGCCGAGTGCGACGTCTACAGCTACCGCCCCGACGGCAGCGGCGGCGACGACTCCGGCGGCCCAGGCGGCGGGGCGGGGCCTGGGGGGGCCTCGGCCCCCGCGCGGAGGAGCGCGCCCGGCCAGGCCAGCGACTGCTACGAGGGCGGCGACCCGTTCGCCGACGACGGCGCGCTCTGGTCGTTCAACTTCTTCTTCCACAACCGCCGCCTGAAGCGGATCGTGTACTTCGCCTGCCGCGGCGTCTCGAAGTCGGCGGGGAGCTACGAGGGAGGGCCCGCGGGGAGGTACTTTGGGGCGCTCGGCGGCGACGGAGAGCGGGGGGGAGGGGCCGGGGGCGCGGGCGGGAGGGCTGGCCGGAGGGGCGACGGCCTGGGCGGCGTCGGCCTCGGCCTCGGAGGAGGGAACGGCGGCGACGACGATGCCGACGACGACGGCTACGACGGCCGCGGCGGCCTCTCCTCCTCGGAGCGGTACAACTCAGACGGCGACGACGGCGAGGACGGCTACGGGGGAGCCCCCGCCGTCGTGGTCGGGAGCAGGGGCGCTTTGCCCCAGTACGGCGGCGTCGAGGTCGACGACGACGAGGACGTCTATGGCGACCGGAGGAGAAGAGGAGGGATGGGAGGGGGGAGGAGGAACCGGAGAGGGCGTTCCGAGGAAGAGGAGCTCGACGACGACGACGAGAACGCCGACGCCGTCGCGGACGTGGTCGCGGAGGCGCTGGCCGACGACACGGCCGTCGCCCTCGCCGCCGGGAACGGGGGAGGAGGAAGAGCCGGGATCGTCGTCGGCGGCGGCGTCGTCGGCGTCCCGGAGGACGTCGTCGCCGGCGAGATCGACGACCTTTGATGAAACGGGCTCTTTACTTCCCCTTTGGAATTTCGAGGAGGTGTTCTTCTCCTCCCCTTTGCGATCTTCGGCCGAATGTAAAAAAAAAAAAAAAAAACAAGCGCGGAAGCGATCGTCCCTCTTTTCTTACAACCCGATTCAAGATTTCTTCCTCACAGAGACGAGAGCTTCTCGCCCTTTGTCGCCGCCGGCGCGTTTGTCCTCCGCCACACCGCGAGATACTCCCTCCCCCCGCGGCCCCTGTGCGAGAGCCTCGCTGGCACGGGCTCGCACGAGACGAGCTCGAACAGCGCCTCCTCGGAAAGCAGGACGCGCTTGTACTCCTCGGGGGAGACGGGCCACGGAGGGCCCCCCGCCGAGGCCGCGGCGGCGACGAGCCCGGCCGAGCCGAACGAGGCGCGGAACGCGGCTCGCTCCTCCTCGGGGAGGCGCTCGACGCCCAGGCCCGGCGGCGGCACAGCCGGGAAGATGAGGGTGACGAGGAGTCCGCTCCCTTGGGCGAGCAGCCTGGCATACGCCCGGGCCCACTCCTCGCGCCGGGAGGGCGGCAGGGCGCAGAAGAAGGTGTAGTCGAAGGCGAGCGTGAAAGGAGGGGGCGAGGAGGGCGAAAGGGAAGAGGAAGCCCGCTCGAAAAAGTCGGCCTCTTCGACCTCGACGGCGATCGACCTGCTTCGCTCCCTGAGTTCCGCGAGCCCCGAGGCGGGGCTCTCGAGCCAGTCTTTTGCGGAGCGCACCGCCTCGGGCACGTAGTCCCACCCGACGACGGAGACGGAAGCGGGAGGAGGAGAAGAGGAAGAAGAAGACGAGGGAGAGGGAGACGAAGAAGACCCTGCCGCCGCCGCCGCTGTGGCTGCCGCTGCCGCTCTGGCGAAGGCAGCGAGGTCGTATCCTCGGCCGCACCCGGGGACCAGCACCCTCGCCCCGCTGCCGGCACTCAAAGCCTTCCTCACTGTCTGGTCCTCCTCGAGCAGCCTGAGCAGCGCCGGGCTCGAAGCGCTCGCGTCGAAGCGCGGCCTCTCCTCCGAGTCCCAGACGGTCGTCCAGCGCTCCCTCTCGCTCAAAGCTGATGGTGATTGCATCGTCGCTTTCGAAGGCGAGCGCGGCCTCCGAGGGACTTTCGCGCTGGGGAGCTGGTGACGGAGATCTGCGGCGATGGAGGAGCCGCCGAGGAGGAGTAAGCGAGGGGCAAGGACGGGGTTGCGCAGGGCTGCCGCGGCGAGCATCGGTCGATCGAACACGCTTCTTCTCACGTGAGAGCGGAGAGGGAAAGTAAATGGAGCAAACCGCACGACTCGTGCGCTCTCACTTTTTGCGCTCCGGAGATCGTCGGACGACTCTTGCTTCTTTCTCTTTTTCTTCCGTCTCGTTTTCGAGGGGCTCTGTCCACCGTTCCTGCCCGCCCTTGCGCGAGGGCAGAGAGGAGGGGCCCGAGATGTGCTCTCTCGAAAAAGTGAGTGGTATGCTGAAGGAGAGAAAGAGAGAGGAAGGTTGACGGCATTCGACGAAGCATCGTTTCTTCGACGAAGCATCGCTTCTTCGTTCCTCTCGACCTCCCGTCATCGACCAAAAAAGAGGAAAGCTCTTCTCATCACGCTTTCTCCCACTGCTCTTTCCTCTCTCTCCCCCTATCTCGTTTCCAACCACAGCTCCTCATCAAGGGGATCCGCTCCTTTTCCCCGGAGAATGAGGTGAGAACGTTTTTTGGGAGCATGTTGTCTCCTCCTCTCTTCTCTTTTCTTCCTCTTTTCGGGGGTCTCGTCGAGGTCTTCTGACAAAAAAACTCGACCAAGACAAAACAAACTCCTTTCCACAAATCTTCAAACAGGACGTCATCACCTTCTACAAGCCCCTGACGCTCATCGTGGGCAGCAACGGCGCCGGGAAGACGGTGAGCAGCAGAAGGAGGCGAGGAAATTGAAGAGGAAGGACGGAGCGAGAGAGGAAAAGATGAAGTTTCCACCGCTTTGCTTTTGCTGCTCACCTCGTCCTCAAAAAAACTTCAAAAAAACTCAAAAAAACGCAGACAATCATCGAGTGCCTCAAGCAGGTCACGACGGGCGAGCTCCCGCCCAACACGCGCTCGGGACAGGCGTTCATCCACGACCCCAGGGTGAGAAAGAGCTACAAGAAAAGAGAGGAAAAGAGAGAACGACTCTTTTTAATCTCTCTCCCGCTCTCACGAAGAAAAAAAAACGAAAACAAACAAAAACGAAAAATCTCTCTTTCTAGGTCTCCGGCTCCTTCGACGTCAAGGCCCAGATCAAGCTCCGCTTTCACGGCCAGTCGAACCAGCTAGCCGTAGCGATCCGCTCGTTCCAGCTGACCGCCAAGAGAGCCAGGACGGCAGGAGGGAGGGCCGCGGCCGGAGGCGGCGCACGCGGCCGCGGAGGTGCCGCCGCGGGCGACGGCGACGGCGGAGGGGCCGGCTCTTCTTCTTCCTCGGTCCCGATGACGCTCCAGTTCAAGACTCTCGACCAGACCATCCAGACGTTCGACCCGGCGACGCGCACCAAGACGTCTGTGCAAAAGCGCTGCGCCGAGATAGACAAGCTTGTGCCGCAGATGATGGGGTGAGTTGAGTTTTGATTTTTTTCTTCTTCTTTTTTCCGTTCAAGTTTTGAGAGAGAGAGAAAGCGAGAAAAAAAAAGGAAGAAAAAAACTCACCTTTTTTTCGCTCTCTCTTTTTTCACCCCCCCCCCTCCAACCACCAACAGCGTCTCCAAGGCCATGCTCGAGTCGGTCGTCTTCGCGCACCAGGACGAGTCCCTCTGGCCGCTCGGCGACGCGCAGGGCCTCAAGAAGCGCTTCGACGACCTCTTCGCGTCGACGAAATACGCCAAGGCCCTCGACGCGCTGCGCAAGCTCCGCGTCGAGAAGACCGCCGCTTTCAAGCTCGGGAAGGCGAAGGCTGAGAGGCTGAAGGAGATCGCGAAGTCCGCGGCCCGCGAGCGCGCCGCGGCGAGCGCGGCGGAGAGCAGGCTCGCGGAGCTGGCGCGCATGACAGCAGCGACGCAGCGCGCTCTGGAACGAAACCACGAGAGGCTCCGCGCCGCGCGTGAGTCCGTGTCCGAGCTCTACCGCGCCGAGGCGGCAGCTAAGGCCGCGCAGGAGGAGGCTGCCAGGGCCGCCGGAGACGCCGAGGCAAAGAAGGCCGCGCTGCGCTCGCGCTACGATTTAGATGTCAACGCCGTCGACGTCGCCGGGGCGCGGCGCGGCGCGCGCGAGGCCGACGAGGCCGCGGCCGACGCGCACCGCGCCGCCGCCGCCGCGCAGCGCGAGGCTGCCACGGCCAGGCAGCGCGCGGCCGCGCAGAGGGAGCAGCTGGCGGCCGACGAGCGCAGGCTCGCGACGCTCGACGCGCAGGCCGGGGCGGCGAGGCGGGCCGCGGCGGCGCGCGACGAGGCCGCGAGGGGTGCCGAGGCAGAGCTCGCGAAGGCGGCGGCGTCGCTGCTGCGGGCTCTCCAAACGCAACAGCAGACGCAGCAACAGCAGACGCCGATGCAGACGCCGCTGCAGACGCCACTTTCTTCTGCTGACAACCCCCTCGTCGCGGTGCTGGCGTCGCTCCCCGCGGAGTCGGTGGCCGCCCTGACACGCCCGCTCAGGCCGCCGCTGCCCCAAGCGCCGGCGCAGCGGCGCTCTCCGACGCCCGGGGCGATGACTGCCGAAGACTCCTCCTCTTCTTCTGCTTCTGCCACGTCGTTCATCATCCCGGAGGCCGACATCGAGCGCCTCCTCGCGGCCCTGCGCTCCCGCGCAGACGCCTGCGCCCTGGCCGTGAAGGCCGCCCGCGACTCCGCGGCCGCTGCCGACGCCGCCGCGGCGGCCGAGGCCGACGCCGCCGCGGCGGCGCTCGCCGCGGCGCGCGAGGGCTCCAAGTCCAAGCGCGACGTCGCGTCCTCGGCGGACTCTCGCGCTCTCGAGCTCCGCGAGAGGGCCGCCAGGCTCGTCACGGGCGCTTCGGCCGCCGCGATCAAGGCGATGGAGGGGCACGTGTCTTCTTTCGAGGCCTCTGTCGAATCCGCCGAGCGAGCTCTGCGGGGCTCGTCGGCGGCGGCGGAGGCCGAGGACGCCGCCCGCCGCGGGAAAGAGGCCTCCGAGCGCGCCGCGGAGCTGCGAGCCGAGCGCTCCCGCGCGACGAAGAACGCAGACAGGGCGGCGCGCGCGAGGCTGCTGGAGGCCGCCGCGGGCGAGGCGGTCGAGAGGCTGTTCGCGGCGCTGCACTCGAGGGCGGCGAGGGCGAGACTGGCGCTGCTGTTTGGCGGCGGCGGCGGCGGCGAAGGAGGAGGCCCTTCCTCCATTTCTGCCTCCGACTTTTCGTCGTGGCCCCCGCCAGGGAAGATGCGCCCGCCCGCCGACGCCGCCGTCGCGAGGGCCCGCGCCGCGGAGGAGGCTGCGACGAAGGTCGCGCGCTCGGCGGCCGAAGAGGCCGCCTCGAAGCGCGCGCACCTGTCGGCCGCACGGGCCGCGGCGGCCTCGACCTCGGCCGGCGCGGCGGCGGAGCTGCAGCAGCTCGCCAAGGAGCTCTCGAGGGCGAGGGCCGCGCTGGGTCCTGACCTCTGCCGCGTCGTTGGGCTCGAGGGCGCGGCCGTGGACGTGCTGAGGGAGGCCGCTGACGCCGCCGCAGAGGTGACGGGGGTGCCCTCCGGCGGCAATGGCGGCGGCTTTGGCGGCGGCGGACCGACGAACCCTTCCGCGCTCCCCTCCCTCGCGACGCAAAGCCCCGCCTCGCTCCTCCCCCTTCAGCCCGCGACCCTCCCGGACGTCGCTACCATGCTCGACCAGGCCCTGCGCCTCCTCGACGAGCAGGCGACGAACGCCGCGAAGCTCGCGGTCTTCGCCACGCAGTCCAGGGCCGTCGCCGACTTTGCGCGCGAGAGCGGCAGCTGCCGGACTTGCGGCCAAGACCTCGCCCCGGAGGCGCGCGAGGAGCTCGTGCAGACTCAGGAGAGGTCGTGCCACAGTGCCGAGGTAGGGAGGTGGTGGTGGTGTTGCATTGGAGCTCTGCTCTGCTCTCTTTCGCGTCTCTTTCTTGGAGCGGTGAAAGAAGTCGAGCAAAAAACTCACTTTTTTTCCATCCTTTTACAAAAACCACTTTTTATTCAACAATTCGACACCAACAAACAGGACAAGAAAGCGGGATTCGACACGGCCTGCGTCCGCTTGAAATGCGGCACCGAGCATCTGAGGACCGCCGTGCTACTGCGGGACCGCTGCGAGGTCGCGACTGGCGGCGGCGCCGGCTCGTCCACCTCCGCCGCTGCCGCCGCCGCCGCCGCCGCCGAGGAGGCCGCCGCCGGCTCCCAGAGGGAGCTCGAGGGGGCGACCGCGCGCCGCGCGGCGCTCGAGGAGGCCGCCCACGAGGGAGCCTGGAAGATAGACGGGGCGGCGGAGGAGTGGCTCGCTGCGAAGTTCGCCGCCGAGGCCGATGGAGTTGGCGCCGGAAGAGGGAACATTGCCGGCGGCGAGTCGGCGGCGGCGTTTTCGATCGACGCCTATGCTGAGGGGGAGCTCCTGCCCGTGAGCTTCTTCCTTGGCGCGCGCAACTTTGACGACTTCTGCGCCGCGCTCGAGGAGAAGGAGAAGCAGGAGAGGAGGGCCGCCGCTCTGACGCAGCTGGGGCACCACGGGACTCAGCAGCAGCAGCAGCAGGGAACCTTGCGCCGCCTCCAGGACGTCGAGGCCGACCTCGACGTCGCCGAGCGCGAGCGCGACGCCGCGGCCGACGCCGCCCGCGCTGCCTCGCGCGCGCTCGAGCAGCTGCGCGCCGACCTCGCCCAGGCGCAGGCCGACCTTGCACGGGCCCGCGACGCGCTGGCGCAGAAGCGGGCGCAGGCCAACGAGCGCGTGGCGCTCGAGAAGGCCGCCGAGGACGCCGAGGCGCAAGCCGCGGACCTGCGCACCGAGGCCGCCGCGGCGGCGCCGGCCGAGCAGTCGGCGGAGCGGGCGCTTGCCTCGGCGGCCGCGCAGCGCGAGAGGGTCAGGTCCGCGTCGAGGTCCGCCGAGGAGGGCGCCGCGGCGCTGGCGTCTTCGGCGCGCGCGCTCTGCGACAGCGTGGCGCTGCTGGCCAAGGCCGCGAGCGACGCCGGCGTCGCCGCGATTTCGGCGACTGCGGCGCCGGCCGCCGGCGCCGGAGCTCCCCCGACCAACCCCGAGCGCGACCGCGTCGTCGCCGCCCTCGTCTCGGGCCGCGAAGCTTTGTCCAAAGCCGAGTACGACGCCCGCGCCGCCGAGGCCCGCTCCGCCGCCGTCGAGAAGGCGACGACGACCCGCGAGATCAAGAAGCGCGAGCTCGAGGACGTGCTCGCCGCCAAGGAGGCCGAGGCCCGCGCCGCCGGCGCGCAGCGCGCCGCCGAGCGCGCCGAGCGCGCCGCAGCCGACCTCGCGGGACCGGACCGCGGCGAGTCGCTGACGAGGGCCGTCCGCGACGCCGAGGACCTGATCCGCAGGTCGCAGTCGAGCATCGACGTCGGCAGGGGGGCGCAGCAGGCCGCCGAGAAGCAGAAGGCGGACGCGGAGGAGGCAATCAGGGCCGCGGGCGAGGTGTGGCGCGACCCGGAGGCCGACTACCGAGCCGCCTCTGCCGAGGCCTCGGCGCTGTCCATGGCCGCCGCCGACGTCGAGCGGTACCACCGCGCTTTAGAAAAGGCCATCCTGCGCTTCCACGCCGCCAAGATGGAGGAGATCAACAAGGCGATCAAGGAGCTGTGGCAGCGGACATACAAGGGCGGCGACATCGAGAGCATCGCGCTGCGCGCCGACGCGGGGGACGGCGCCGAGGTCGGAGGCAGCAACGCGGGCTTCTTCGACGGGTCCTCTTCTGCTGCTTCCACCTCCTCCGCTGCTGCCGCCTCCGCCTCCGCGGCTGCGGCGGCGGCGACGGGCGCCCCGATCGGCGGCAAGGCCGCGCGGTCCTACAACTATAGGCTGGTGATGGCGACGGGGGGCGCTGAGCTCGAGATGCGCGGGCGCTGCTCCGCCGGCCAAAAGGTCCTGGCCTCCATCGTCGTGCGCCTGGCCCTGGCCGAGGTCCTCGCGGTCTCGTGCGGCATCCTCGCCCTGGACGAGCCGACGACCAACCTCGACGAGGCCAACGCCGCCGCGCTCGCCGACTCGCTGCACGAGCTCGTCCGCGACGCCGACGATCGCCGCACGAACCTGCAGCTGATCGTGATCACGCACGACGAGGCGTTCGCGCGCAGGCTCGGGGACTACTGCCCGTTCATGTGGAGGGTGGAGAAGGACGACAGGCAGTGCTCGACGATCAGGAAGGTGGCGGCGAGGGAGGGGTTTGGGAACGAGTAGGAGGAGAGTTAAGGTGAGGAGGAGGAGGAGGAGGAGGAAGTTTGATTTTTGTTTTTTTGTTTTGATTTGCAGGCTTGCTCCCTCCTCTTTCTTTTCTTCTTCTCCTTCTTCCTTGTCTGATGTTCACTTTTCGAAAACGCGCTCTCAGTTCCTTGTTTACCCCCCGATGTCAATACTTGCTTCCTTACACACTCTGAATGAAGAACAAAAAGAAAATTCGAAAATATAAAAAAACCTCCTCATAACTCTCGATTATCAACTCTTCACTCACGGCTCGGGCTCGGCGGTCGCCCCAGAGGCCCTCGCCGCGGCGCGCACCGCAGAGCACGCCTCGTTGACCTCGGTGCACGCGGAGGAGACCCTCGCCCTCGCCTCCTCGAGGAGGGCCGCCGCCGAGGAGGAGGAGGAGGAGCTGCTGCCGCCGCTCCCAATGCTCTCCGAGAGCGCCGCGGTGACGGAGGCCGCCAGAGCCTGAGCGGGGGCCTCGAGCGCGCAGGCGCAGCTCCCAATCTCTGCGGCGTCCTGAGGGGCGTAGAGCGAGGCGCCCGCGTCGGAAGCAGCGGCCCGCAGGCTCCTCGCCGCGGCGGCGGCTGCCCCCCAGTGGCGCGCCGCCGAGGCTTCACTGCTGCTGCTGCTGCCCTTGGACGAAGACGAAGCAGCAGCAGCAGAGGCCGTGGCAGCCGCCAGAGAGCCCTTCAGGAGTGCGGAACAGCCGCGGAGGGCCCTTGAGACGGCCGCTGCCGCGGCGCGCTCTCTCGCGGAGAGCGGGCCGGACACGAAGTCGACGTCGAACTCTTCTTCCGCATCGGCGGCGTCCTCAGGCGCGCTCCCTGCCGCAGCAGATGCATCAGCAGTGGCAGCGGCGTCGGCGGTCCCGTCTCGTTCTCCGCTCTCTTCCTCCTTTGCCAGCTCCTCGGCCTCCTCCGCGGCCCCCTCGATCTCGGCCGTCGCGGCCTCGAGCTGCGCCACGAGGAACCGGAACGGCGTCGGGGTCGCCTCGACGGCCCTGGCAGCGGAGACCGCCTGCCCCGCCGCCGCTCGCCGGGCGGCGGCGGGGAGCGCCCCCGCCGCTCCCGCGCTCCCGATCTCGTCGGCCCCCTCGGCGCTCTCCACCAGGGAGGCGAGGGCCCCCGCGAGGGCGCGGACGCGCGTTTCGATCTCCCTCGAGTAGAGCGCCGAGAGGACGCCCTCGCCGAGCGGCAGCGCCGCCAGCGCGGCGGCGCTCGCGGCGGCCCCCGCGGCCGCGGCGGCCTGCCCCGCGGCGGAGAGGGCATCGACGATGGCGATCGCGTCTGCGGAGCTCGCGGGAGGTGTCTGGTCGCCTCCAAGGATCAGGCCTGCGCGGGCCGCGGCGACGCGGGCGGAGGCCGCGGCGGCAGCGAGCGCCGCCGTCGCGGCCGGCAGAGAAAGAGTCTCTGCTCCTCCTCTTGCCTCTCCTCCTCCTTCTTCTCCAAGGGATTCGTCGGCCGCCGTCCCGGCAAGCCGGATCTTGGTCGCGGCCTCGATGACCGCGTCTCGCAGGGCCGTCATTTTCTCGAGTGCTGTTTATTCTCGCGCTTTACTTTTTGGCCGTCGGCGGCGTCGGGCTCGCGGCGACAGCTTGTTCAGTCGTCAACGGCGATGCTTCTTCCGTCTTCTTCTGCTGCTCTTGCTTCCCGCACGAGGACTTGAACGCGCTGATCAGGTGGGAGCACTTGGACGCGTCGCCGTCGTGCTCTTCGAGGCAGCGCTTGAGCTTCTCTGTGTCGCACTGGGAGAGAGAAGACTTCGCGTCCATTGAGAAGGGGGGAATTGGGAGGAAATAAATAGTGAAAGAAAAACGGGTCCCTCTTTTCTTTCAGAGAGGAAACAAAATCAACCTCCTCCTCCTCCTCTTTCGCCGCTTCGCCAATAGGCTTTCAGTCCTTGGTTCGTTTTGTGTCGTTACATCAGTCATTCGTTTCTTGCCAACGATTCACCTCTCCATCCTCTTGTCCGTCGCCAAAACCCTCTTGTTCGCGGCCAAAACCCGCTTCGCGCCTGAAACGATCGTGGCGCTTGCCCAGATCTTGAACACGAAAGTTGCGGGTTTAATAGATGCCCTGAGCACCAGCGATTCGGCCAGGCCGACCGTCGCCCGCGCGGGGTCGGCCCTGGCAAGGAGTCCTCTCCTCGAACGCAGCCGCGCCCTCGCCGTCTCGAGCGACCTCGCCCATGAAGCCGCGAGGGGGCTCGGCGGGCGCAGGTTCGTGGCCGCGCTCAGCCTCTTGGAGGGCTGCAGCGCGTAGCACGAGGCCCAGAATCCCGCCGCCATCACCAGGCCGAGAGCCTCGTGGACGACGAGCGCAGGGACGAGGTCGCAGGGCTCGAGGCCGGCGGCACCAAGCTTGGCCTTGAGGCGCTCCAAACTCCGGAGCGGCGTTTTCGGCGGTGGCGGAGGCGATGGTGGCCGTTCAGGGCAACTGCGAAACAGCATCTTTCTTTCGTGCGGCGCTCTTTCTTTCTCTAGAAGCTGCTCTCTGATGTCAACTAGAACATCAAGAGAAGTCGTATCTGCGATTAGTGTCGCAGAATAGTACGGGAGAAAGCCCAGCGGGGTTCTTTGGGGGGAAAACCGAAGAAAATGTGTGAAATCGCTCAGAGAGCAAAAAAACTCTCAGTCGAGTCGAGCTCCTAGCTGATCTGGTCCCAGAGCAAGATGCAAGGACTCGCGTCGCCTCCTCGTCCTCGATTGCCTCGCGCGTCAGCATGGAGATTAACGGCGCCAAGCCACTTCCTCGGGCCTGATCGCACGCCAAGAGCGATGAAAGACAGCTCACCGGCGACGACCCAAATGCCGAGCAGTTTTGAATACGAAGCATCACCATCGGCGACGGCTCCTCTTGGTGACGACGACGCCGGCTCCTCCTCTGATCCGAGCCAGTCCCGCCGCGCCACTCTCATCGCAGGAGGAGTAGCTGCAGGTATGTGGATCGAAATCAGATCGAGAGAAAAAGGGGAAAGAGAGTCAATGTTTCGTTCTCTCTCTTTCTCTCTCTCTCTCTCTCTCTCTCTCTCTCTCTCCACTCAGGACCCTCTCTCTCGTCCCTCTCGACACTCCCTCTCTCCCTCTCTCAACCCAAAAAAACAAAAGCGGCCCTCGCTTCCTCGCCCCGCGCCTCCCAGGCCGTCGTCTCCATCCCGGACCCGGACTCCCTCACCCGCCACTTCAGCTCCCGCGACTTTGAGCGCGGAGCGGGGACGGCCAAAACAGTCGAGGCCTTTGAGTTCGTGGTGCCGCTCCGCGTCGTCGCGCCGCGCGGCGTCGTCCCTGCGGACTGGGCGAGCGACTTCCGGTCGCTCTTGGGAAAGCGCGGGACGCTCGCTTTCGAGGCCCGAGCGCAGGTCTCGGACATCGTCAAGGAGCTTTCCTCGCCCGAGAGGGGCCGGGGAGAAGAAGAAGGCGGAGGAGGAGGAGGGAGCGGGAGCGGGAGCGAGAGGAAGAGGAGGAGCGCGGCGGGGAAAGGGGCCCCGAGGAGGACGCGCCGGCACGAGAGCGCCGCGACCGCCGACGCCGTCTGCCTCTCGGACCAGTGGCTCGGCCCCGCGGTCGCTCGAGGGCTGATCCGGCCGATCCCCGGGGCCGAGGAGCAGCGGTGGTGGGTGAGTGGAAGCAGAGGGAGACGAGAATGCGGACGGAGACGGAGAAGAGAAGAGGAGGAAGGTGGGAGGAAAGACAAGCTCACCCCCCCTCCCTTTCCCCCCAAAAAAACCCAACATTTTCTCTTCAGCGCGACCTCCCCCCGCGCTGGCGCTCCCTCTGCTTCCGCGACGCCTCCACGGGCCGGAGAGTCCCGCTCGGAGACCCCATAGGGGCGATCTTCGCCGCGCCCTTCCGCTGGGGCTGCACGGTCGTCGCCTTCCGCGGCGCGAAACTGGCGAGCGGCGGAGAGAGCGGCGACGAGACGCTGTCGGACTGGGGCGACCTCCTGCGCCCCGAACTCCACGGCCGCGTCGCCTTCTCCGACTCGCCTCGCGACCTCCTGACCGCCGCGCTCGGCCTCCTCGGCCTGCCTCCCTCTCCCCAGCCGGGCACGGAAGTCGACGCGAGAGCGCTGCGCGGCGCCGTGCAGGCTCTGAGGAGGCAGGCCTTGACCTTTGACGGCCGCGACCACGCGCGGGCGCTCGCGGCCGGCGACGCGCTCGCAGCGGTCGGCTCCTCCTCTGACCTCGTGCCGCTCGCGCTCCGCTCCGGGGCCGTTTCCCTGATGACGCCGGCGAGCGGCACGGCCCTGTGGGCGGACCTGTGGTGCGTCCCTGCGTTCGCCGGGAGCCCCTCCCCGAAGGGGGCGCGAGGCGGGAGAGGAGGCGAAGGGGCCTCATCTCCCCCCCCGGCGTCGAGCGGCCCGTCGCCGCTGCTGCCCGCGTGGTTTGAGCTCGCTCTCACAGAGTCCCGCGCCGAGCCCGGGCGCGGGCTGAGGGGCGGCGGGGGAGCTTCGCCGCTTCTCTTGCCTCCGACGCTGGAGGAGCAGCTGCTCGCGCAAGAGGAGGAGGAGGGCGAGGGGAGGAGCAGGAGGGGGAGGTGGTGGCAGGTCTGGAGGAGGGAGCCCCCGGGGTCGCCTGCTCCGTCTCGTTCCCACCGTCGTCGATCGTCGCTTCCTCCTCCCGTGCCCTCGGACCGCGCGGAGAGGGCCAGGGCCGCCCTCATCGTCGGCGGCTCCCTGCCGTCGCGGGAGGTGCTCTCGAGGTCGGACTTTTGCGTCCCGGCCGCGGACGAGAAGATCGAGCGGGCGTTCAGGGAGGCGCTGCGGCCTTGAGAGGCAAAGTTGAGAAGGAGGGTTTTTTTTTCCGGTCTTCTCAACTCTGTTTTTTATCAGTGTTTTTTTTCTAGTTTTACAAATTGTCAGTGCTTTTATCTCTTCGATCAGATATTCGGAATTCCAGAGGATATCAGCTCGCACACTTCCAGTTGGTGGCCTGTTTTTGGTTGGTTTGGGGAGGGGGGAGAGTAGAGAGAGAAGGAGAGAGAGAGAAGGAGAGAGAGAGAAGGAGAGGGAGAGGGAGTGAGCGAAGAGAGAGGAGTAAGCGAAGAGAGAGAAGTAGCGTGAGAAAAAAGAAAAAGAAAGAGAAGGAAAGGGAAAAGGAAGAACAAAACAAAACTCACCCTGTCGATGACCGTGATGACTCCCGTGTCCGAGGGACACGCCTTGAAGACGGCCTGGAGCGCCTTGAAGGGCTCGCCTTCATCGTCCCCCGGGACGTCCGCGTCGACGACGAGCTTGTCGCAGACTCCGCCGGCGCCGCCGCCGCCGCCGCCGAAAGAGGCCCCGCTCGCCCTGCCAGCGACGCCGCCGACCTCGCTCTTTCTTTTGACGACGGTCCCGCTCCTCAGCGCCTCCTTCACCTGCCTCTCGGAGACGAAGCGGCACTCCATGCGCTGCCTGGCGTGCTGCGTAAAGTAGAGCGGTCGCGAGGCCGCGCGGGACAGGGCGTCACCGGCCCTCTTGGTCGCGGCGAGGGAAGTGAGCAGGGACTTTACAGCGACGCCGATTATCGAAGCGCCGGCGGCGCAGGCAATCGTCACGAACAGCGTCCGCCCTCCCTCTCCGGGGCGCGGCTTCTTCTTCTTCTTGGCCTTGCCCTTGGGAGCTTCGGGGCGCTTGGCTCGAGGCGGGCCGGCGTTCGGCTTCGTGCTGATGCGCCGAGGAGGCATCGGAAGTCGAAGGCAATCGAAAAGAAAAGAAAAAAAAGTTGACGACGGAACGCTCTCGACAAAGATGAGTGTGAGAAGAGGTCCTCTCGGCCTCGGCCTCTGTCATCTCCTTCTTCAAGGAACGCCGTCGTCGTCGCCCGAGCCTGCCTCCTCCTCTTCGTCGCAATAACCGTCGCCGTCTTCCCCGTAATCTCCGTAGCTGCCCCCGAAGGCGACCCTGCCGGCGGCGACAGCTGCGACCGCGGCCATGGCTGCCAGCGGCAAGCCCGCGAGCGCTGCTGCCCTGGGGGAAAGAGCGACGACGTCGTCGACGCCGCCGCCTTTCTTCAGCGCCGCCGCCAAGGAGGTCAGCGCCTTGGACCACAGCGCCGCCGCGGCATCCCCGGCGCGCGGCGCCAAGGCGTCGAGAAGCAGCTTCGACTCGTACAGCAGCGCCGGCGGCAGGCGCGCGAAGAGCGCCTCGCGCGCCGGGCGCGAGAGCACGTACGCCGCGGCTTTTCTCAATACCTCCGCGGCGCCGACGGCGCCCACGAGGCTCCTGGGTGAATCAGAAGCTCCGGCGGCGACGGCGACGAAGACGAGGCCGAGCGAGGCGGCGACGGGCTGCGCCGAGAGCGCCACGACGGGGCCCAGAGCGTCCAACGCCGCCCGCGTCGCTCCGGCCTGCAGCACCGCGGTGGCGACGGCGGACGCCACGGATATCTTGGCGAAGGCGGCCTGGCGGTGCGCCGAAGACGACGACGAAGAGGCGGCAGAATGACGGCGACCCGAGGCGGAAGCGGAAGCAGGAGAAGCAGAAGAGGCGGCGGCGGCGACGGCCGAGGACCTCAAGAGGTAGCCCCACGACGACAGCGCCGACGTCGTCGCCATCGCGAAGGCGAGTGACCGTACCCGCGAGTCCGCGGCGGCGGCGGCGACGCCCTCCCGGGCCCGGTGGAGGAGCGAGGAGCGGAGGGACGCGCCGATCCCTGCTGCTGCGGTCGCCTTCCCGTCGGGGCCGCTGCGGCGGCGGAGCGGCGAGGGGGTCGAAGGCTCCTCCTCCTCCCTTGCCCCTGCTGCTCCCTCCCCGGTCCTCCTCCTTGCGTCCCTCCTCCTCCTGTTCCTCTCGGCCAGCGCCGCAGCGGCGACGGAGGCAGCAGACGGAGAGAGCAGCAGGCCGCACGCCCCGCCCTCGACTCCTCCCGATCCTCGTCCTCCGTGCTCGAAGTCGTCGGCGGTGCCCGAGCTCGAGGGAGTCATCCTCGCCGCCTCGAGGGACGAGAGCAGCATCAGGAGCGCCGAGGCCGCGGCGGGGGCCGCCAGGGCCGCCGCGGAGGGAAGAGCAGAAGAGGAAGAGGAAGAGGAGGAGGAAGAGGAAGAGGAGGAGGAAGAGGAAGAGGGGGCTCCTCGCCGCTGCAAGACCAAAGAAGCCCACGCGGCGGCGGCGCCGGCGCCGGCGAGCTGCCCGAGCGTCGCCGCCGCGCCGAGCGCGCCGACGGCGCCGGCAGTCGCCCTCCCGCCCAGACACTGCGCCGCCCGCGCCCAGAGCGCCGAGTTGGCCGCAACGTTTGCGGTGGTGTGCCAGATGAAGTAGAAGCCGCGGGCCGGGAGGAAGAGGGAGGAGGAGGAGGAGGAGGAGGAGCTCCCATGCTCCAACCCCGGGGACGACGGCGAAAGAGGCGGAGAGGTCGAGGAGAGGAGCAGCAGCAGGAAGCTGGCGGCCTGCGCCAGCGCGAGCGCGCCGAGGCCGCTCGCCAGCGCCGCTCCCCTGGAGCTGATTCGGGGTCCGCCGCCGCCGCCGCCGCCGCCGCTCGAGGCTCCGGGTGGCCCCCTCGAAGGGGAGGTCCTCGCCCTGCTCCGCCTCGCCGCCCCGCGCGCCTCGGCCGCCGCGGCAAGCCGCTCGAAGAGCCGCGGCGGCCGCGCGAGCAGCGCGCCGGCCAGCGGCGCCGCCGCGGCCGACAGCGGCAGCGAGAGCAGGAAGAGGTTCGGAAGCGCGGCCTGCGGGAAGCTCGCGCCGCAGTCGTCCCGCAGGGGCACGGCGGCGAAGTAGCTGGCCAGGGAGAAGAAGAGGGCCAGCGAGGCGTGCTCGAGGGTCGGGCCGGCCTGAGCGCGGGGAGGGGAGGGGGAGGGGAGGGAGGGAAAAAAAGAAGTGAGCGTGATTGAATTGTCTCGCGTCCGATTCCCCGAACGGAGCGCTGGGCAAGTGCGCCCGCGGGGAGCCCTGGAGCGAGTGCAGGCGGGCAGGTACCGTCACGGAGTGTGTACCTCTGGTCGCAGAGAAGTGAGCCGCAGCAGCCTGGCCCGGAGCCAGGCGCGAGCATTCGTGCTCGCGTGCATTCGATGTTTTTTTTTCTCCCGGCGAGAAAATGAATTCTTCTCACTTTTTTCGCTTGCCCTTCTTCAGACGAGAGAAGCGAGCGAGAGAATTAACGAGAGAGCGTCGGCCTTTCCCCCCCACGATGCGTTCCACGGGCGTCGCTTCGACGTCGGCGCATTCAATGTCGACTTCGGCATCCTCCTCTCCCTCACAGCAACAGAGAGCGGGGTGGCGAAGTGCTAGGAGAGCGCCACTGGCGCCGACATTGCGACGACGGCGCCCTTCTTCTTCTTCGCCGATGACGGTGGCGTCATCATCGTTCCCGGACTCGAATGCTGCTGCTCCATCGTCGTCCTCGTCGAGCTCCGCTTCCTTCGCCGCTCGGGCGACGGCCACGAAGAACAAGAACCCGACGCTCGACGAGATCGTCACGGCGGAGGCGCTGGCGGTGAGTGATTGGACGTTTGTTTTCTTCGCCACTCGTCGCCGAGCATGCGGGTCGACAATTTCGGCGGCGGCTCTTTTCTTCAGTTTGCGCTCTACCGCGCTCTTCTTTTTTTGCAGAATCCAACGTCGTCAATGCGTGCAGAAGCATCTTGGGTCGCCGCGCCCGTGGCTAATTGGAACTTTCCAGCTCGAGAAAGAAGAGAAAGACGATTGTGATGACCACGATGAGGAATAAGAAGGGGAAAAAACTCACCCTCTCGGCCTCGACCTCGACCTCCTCCTTCCCTCGCGTCCTAAACAAACAGGCCGAGCTCGGCTCCGACGGCGACCTCTCCAACTCGTCCTCCGCCGCCGCCGCCTCAGCTCGCAGGATCTTCATCCCCAAGCACGGCGTGGGAATCCGCGTCGAGCAGCTCTACAAGAGGTACGACGCGCTCCGCGCCGGCGGCGAGTCGTTCGTCGGCGCCGCGGGCTTCGACCTCGAGATCGCGCCCAACAGGCTGACGGCCCTGGTGGGCCCCTCGGGCTCGGGCAAGACCACCTTTCTGAGGCTGGTCAGCGGCCTCGAGGACCCCACCAGCGGGCGCGTCTTCCTCGGCGGCAGAGACGTGACGGACCTCTCGACGCGCGAGCGCCGCGTCGGCGTCGTCTTCCAGGGGTACGCCCTGTTCAAGCACATGACGGTCGCCGACAACATCAAGTTCGGTCCCCGGATGCTCAACCTCCCCGGAGACCCCGACGCGCGCGTGCGCGACCTCCTGGAGCTGGTCGAGCTGCCGCACGTCGCGAAGCGGTACCCTAGCCAGCTGAGCGGCGGGCAGAAGCAGCGCGTCGCGCTGGCGAGGGCGCTGGCGGCGGAGCCCAGGGTGCTGCTGCTCGACGAGCCGTTCTCCGCGCTCGACCCCGAGGTCCGCGCAGCGCTGCGCGCCGGGCTCCGGGACGTGCTGCGCCGCGCGGGCGTGACCGCGGTCATGGTCAGCCACGACCAGGCCGAGGCGTTCGAGATGGCCGACGACGTCGTCGTCTTCCGGCGCGGCGCGCCCGCGGCGCGCGGGGCCCCGGGCGACCTGCGGTCGGACCCGGGCTCCCCGTTCGTGATGGATTTCGTGCACGAGGCCAACAAGCTCCCGGCCGGGTGCGCGCTGGTGCGCCGCAGCGGGTTCGCGACGCGGAAGCAGGGCGCGATGTGCGCTCCGTGCGACGTCGAGTGCGTCCAGAGGATCGACGATTCCTCTTCCTCTTCCAGCAGCTACACGCCCGTCACGGTGCTCGACAGGTCATTTGCCGGAAACGTCATTAAGTACCGGATCCGGTGCGAGGGGGAAGGCGGCGAGCCCGGGGTCGAGCTCGAGGCGCACGTCCCTTCCAACGCGACGGCGCTGACGCCGGCCGGGGCACGGGGCGGCGGCGGCGGCGGCAGGAGGAGTGGACAGGAAGGAGGAGGCTCCTCTCCTTCTTCCCCGCTCCTGGAGCAGCTGGAGGTCGGGTCCAGGGCCTATGCGAGGTGCCCTCCGGACAGGTTCATGGGGTTCCAGGCCGAGGACCTGGAAGCGTGAGAGGGAAGCGTGAAAAAAAGAGAAGAGAGAAGAGGGAAGGGAGGGGAGTTCAAACATTTTGTTTGCAACAGACAACAAAACTGTGTCGTTTTCTCTTTCTTCTTCACAATGACTCAACTCGGCACCGTCCGCTCGACATGCAGTAGCGACGACGCGTAGCTCGCCGTGGCCGAGAGGGGCCGCGCCAGCCAGGAGATCCATCCCTGGTCCTCCTCGGACGAGGAAGGAGGCTGTTGCTGCTGTTCTGCTGTCGCCGCCGCCGCCGCCCCTCCTCCGAATCCTCCTCCGCCGCCGCCGCCGCCGCTGCTCATCCTCGAGAGCCTCGCGATCGCGCCATCGACGACGGCAGAGACCGAGGCCGGAACCGCAGAGAACGTAGAGGACCTCCTCCGAAGGGCAGCGCCAGCAGCAGCAGCAGCAGGGATCTCGCTGCTGCTCCTCCAGAGGCCGCCGCTGCCCGTGCCCGCGGTCGTCCTCGCAGGAGGGACCGGCCGCGCAGGCGAGGCCGGGAGGTCCCCGCCGCGCTCTTCCGCGTGCCTGGCCACGAGCCTCTTCGCCAGATCGTAGAGCTCCGGCCTGTTGACCAGCCTCCGCCGCATCTCCACGCCGGCCTCGCCTCCTCCCCCTCCTCCGCTCCTCCCCGTTCTCGCGGCGGCGGCGGCGGCGGCGGCGGCTCCGGGGGCAGCGCCGTCGAAGCCCCCCTCCCTGCCCTCCCCGGGAGAGAACCAAGACGCCATCACGGCGTCGATCCCCCGCTTGATCGACGGCGCAAGCACGCGCAGCACCCACGCGACGAGGAACGACGGGACGAAGGGCAGCCGCGGGTCGAGCGTGACCAGCAGGATCCCCCGCGTCCTCTCCGCGCCGGTGGCGGGGCAGGGGCGGATCGGCGCGAGCACGATGCAGGACCCGGGGAGGACCAGGACGCGGTGCCTCCTGGCCGCCGCCGCAGGGAGGTCGAGCGATACGGGGTCCCTGTCGCTGCGGTCGTCTCCCGCACCCGCCGCCTTCTCGCGCGGCCAGCTCTCCAGGCAGACGACGGCCCCCCTCGCGCTCGAGTCGTAGCCGTCGTGGCCGCGCACCCGCACGCACGAGTCCATCTGCGGGAACGGCCTCGGGCTCCACTGCGACGCATAGTAAAAGGAGCAAAAGGCGGCGGTGCGGGCGACGACCGCGGCGTCGACGACAAACCTGTTCCACCTCGGCGCCAGGTCGATCTCGGAGCAGAGCGCCAAGAGGTGCTCGAGCGGCGCCAGGATCGTCGCCTCGAAGCGCACCGTGTGCTCGCTCGTCCCCTTGATGTGGCGGTACCGCACGCGCAGCGTGTCCTCGTCGGCGGCGGTGACGAAGCCGGGGGCGTCTCCGCGGGCGTCCTCGTCGAAGTTGGCCAGGGCGACGCGGAGCTCGGCCGCGCGGTCCAGCGCCACCGCGACGTCGATGCCCAAAGGGTTGAAGTTTTGTCCTTCGGAAGAAGAAGAAGAAGAAGAAGAAGAGGAAAAAGGAGAGAGTTTGGCGCACTCCTCGGCGAGCTTCTCGGGACTGATGCCCTCGCGGGCGCAGAGAGAAAGGATCGCGGCCTCGGTGTCGAACGTCCTCGCCTCTGCCGCGGCCGCGGCGGCTTCCCTGAGGAGGGGCTCGTGTCGCCGGAGCCAGAGCGCGACGGGCAGGGTGAGGTCGTCGCTCCCTCCTTCTTCTTCTCCCGCCGCCGCATCCGCCACTCTTGCTTTCTCTGTCGAAGGCAATGGCGGCGGCGGCGGCGTTGGACCCGAGGAGGGCGGGCGCGGCCTCCTCCGGCCCCTCCGGTCGGCGGGGGGGGTCGCCGGGAGAGCGGCGGCGGCGGCGGCGGCGGCGGCGGCCGCCGGGGCGTCTCCTCTGCCGCCGGCCGCTCCGGCCAGCGCCTCGACCGCGGCGAGCAGGACCGCGTGGTCCTCCTCCCAGAGCCTCTCGATCTCCGCGGAAGAGAGAGAGGAGGAGGCGGGAGAGGAGGAGGGGGGGGGAGCGGCTGCTGCTGCTCGCGCGTGCTGCTGCCTGCGGGCGACCGAGGCCTGGAGTCGAGTGAGGGAGGCGTTGACGGTCGATTTCGAGGGCGGCGAGGAGGTCGGGGCCGTCGTCGAAGGGATTTCGAGGTTCGATTGCGAGCTCCGTTTCCCTTTCCTGTCCTTCGAGGCCGCTGCCGACGCTCCAGGGGAGGCTTGTCCTCTGTCGGAAGAGCCTGCGGGAGTCGAGGGCAGCGACGACGGAGCGGGGGCCGAGGAAGACGAGGGAGCGGCGGGAGGACAGAATGCAGAAACTCCAATGCCGTTTCCGTCGCCCGCCGGCGCCGACGCCGGCGCCTTTGAAGGTGTCGCCGAGCGCCTGCGGGGGAAAAGCGCGCGCGCCATTTCGAGGAAGAGAGAGAAGACGAGGAGTTGTATGCGCGTGACAGGAGAGAGCTCGTCTTGAAGAAGAAAGAAGAAGCGAGAGCGCGGGAGACAGCCGAACAACAGATTCGGAGGGGGGGTGCCGCGTTGCTCGAGGCCTCGAAGGCCGGCTCGAATTTTTGGTTTTTGAGCTTGCGGGTGGGCGCTGCGGCTTGCTTCTCAGCGCTTTTTTTTCTTCAGAAATCGACACAGAAGCAACGAGCGCTCGACTCGTAGTTCCCCCTCTTCTCTCGCTCTGTCATCAGAGCGATGGAGCGCAAGCGCAAAGTGGATCTGGGCGACGACGACCCTTCTCCCGCAGGTGCAGCGGGAACGTCGGGCGGCGGCAGCGACTCGGCGCGGAAGAGGCAGGCCAACGGAGGCGGCGGCGGCGGCGAAAACGGCAATGCTCAGGCGGCGGCGGCCGCCAATGGGAAGCACATGCGCGAGTTCGACGAGAGCGCCACCGTCTCGCCTTACACGGGCAGGGACTACTCGAAGAAGTACTTTGACATCCTCGAGAAGAGGAAAGGTAAGTAAAGCGATGGGAGAAGAAAGAGAGAGGGCGAGAGAGGAGGAAAGAGAGAGACAGAGGGCGAGAGAGGGCGAGAGAGTTTTTTCTTTTTTCCTCATCGACTAGCCAACAACGGGGACAAAAAAGGAACTCAACCTCGTTCAAAACTCCCAACTCTCTCAACCCTTCCAAATCACGACTTAGGCCTCCCCGTCTGGCAGGCCCGCCAGGACTTCCTCTCGGCCCTGAAGTCGTCACAGACCACGATTCTTGTCGGAGAGACAGGATCGGGCAAGACGACGCAGATCGCGCAGTTTGTCGCCGATGCCGGGTTCGCGAGGCCCGCGACGGCGATGGTGGCCGTCACGCAGCCTCGCCGCGTCGCCGCGATGAGCGTGGCCCGCCGCGTCGCCGACGAGATGGACGTGATGCTGGGAGACCAGGTTGGCTATTCCATTCGGTTTGAGGAATGTTCGGGCCCCAAGACAGTCATCAAGTTCATGACCGACGGGATGCTGCTCCGGGAGGCGATGACCGACCCGCTGCTCTCCCGCTACTCGGTGATCATTCTCGACGAGGCCCACGAGCGCACCCTGGCCACCGACGTGCTGTTCGGGCTGCTCAAGGGCGTTCTGAGCAGGAGGGAGGAGCTGAAGATGGTGGTCATGTCCGCGACGCTCGAGGCGGAGAAGTTCCAGGTGAGGTAGTTTTTTCTTTTCGGTTTTTTTTTCGGACTTATTCTTCTCATCTTTCTATCTCCCCGTCATTTTTCTCACCTTTCTTTCCCCTCCTCCCTCCCGCCACCCAGGGATACTTCGAGGACGCGCCCCTGATGCGGGTCCCGGGGCGCCTCCACCCCGTCGAGGTCTTCTACACCCAGAAGCCCGAGCCCGACTACGTCGAGGCGTCGGTGCGCACCGTCGTCCAGATCCACCAGTGCGAGCCCCCGGGCGACGTCCTGCTGTTCCTGACCGGGGAGGAGGAGATCGAGGACGCTTGCCGCAAGATCCAGAACGAGGTCTCGAAGCAGGGCAGGAACGTGGGGCCCATCGCCGTCTACCCCCTCTACTCCACGCTGCCCCCGGCGCAGCAGCAGCGCATCTTCGACCCGGCGCCCCCGGCCGCGAGGGAGGGGGGCCCCCCCGGGCGCAAGATCATCGTCTCGACCAACATCGCGGAGACGTCCCTGACGATCGATGGCATCGTCTTCGTCGTCGACCCGGGCTTCGTCAAGCAGAAGGTGTACAACCCGCGGTCGCGCGTCGAGAGCCTGCTGGTCTCGCCGATCAGCAGGGCGTCGGCGCACCAGCGCGCGGGGCGTGCTGGGAGGACGCGCCCGGGGAAGTGCTTCAGGCTCTACACGGAGGCCAGCTTCCACGGCGACCTGATCGAGCAGACGTACCCGGAGATCCTGAGGAGTAACCTGGGCAGCGTGGTGCTGCAGCTGAAGAAGCTGGGCGTCGACGACCTGGTGAGGGGTCGTTTTTTCTTTCTTCTTCTTCTTTTGATTTTTACAACCCAACCCTTGTTTTTTTTTCTTAACGTTCGAGACAAAAAAAACTGGGAGAAAGAGAGGAAAAGAAAACTTCCAAGAAGCGCGGTGACGATAAAACCAACATTCCTCGTTCTCAGACTTGATGCGGGGGAGCCAGGGGGGCAAGAGCCCTTCTGGATCACTTCCCCGAAAACATGCGGACGACGTTTCAAATTACCATACCATAGAATCCGAGCGCTTTTTCCAAGTTTTTTTTCTTTTCGACCTCGACCTCGACGTCCTCCTCTTGTTCTTTCTTTCCTTCCTCTCTTTCGCACCCCCCACCCCTACACCCCCACCCCCTCTTCTTCTACTTTTTGGCCGGTGACGAACCATAACACGTTAACATTAACCTTATCTACATTGGACCGACGCCCCCTCGAGGGAGGGAAAAAGAAGCGAAAAAATCGAAAGTTTCGTCTTCCTCCTCCAACAAAAAAACTCGTTGTGGGCGGCTGAGTTGAAGTGACACCCGAGGCCAAGTTTGTTTTCACCCTCTTGCACTCTTTACCCCCCCCCCCCTCTCTCTCTCTCTCTCGCTGGCATCGGCCTTGCGACAAGGCCCGACCTCTTTCAAAATCGACCCCCTGACCCCGAAAATCCTCGCCGACAAAAACTGCCCCCCCCCCCAAATCTCATCTCATCTCAGGTTCACTTTGATTTCATGGACCCTCCCGCGCCCGAGACGCTGATGCGCGCCCTCGAGCTCCTCAACTACCTGGGAGCCCTCGACGACGAGGGGGAGCTCACGCCCGTGGGGGCCATGATGGCCGAGCTGCCGCTCGACCCGCAGCTGGCGAAAGCCGTCGTCGCCGCGCCTGCGCTCGGCTGTTCCAACGAGATCGTCACGATCGTCGCGATGCTCTCGGTGCCGCAGGTCTTCCTCAGGCCTCGAGAGGCGGCGCGGGAGGCAGACGCTGCCCGGGAGAGGTTCGCGCACGCGGACGGGGACCACCTGACGCTGCTCAACGTGTTCCACGCGTTCAAGCAGGCCGGCGAGTCGTCGCAGTGGTGCTATGACAACTTCCTCAACTTTCGCGCTCTGAAGAGCGCCGACGCTGTGCGGGGGCAGCTCGCGCGCGTGGCGTCGAGGCTGGGAGTCTCTCTGAGGAGCAATCCCTTCGAGTCGCCGCAGTACTACGTCAACATCCGGAAGGCGCTGGTCGCGGGCTTTTTCATGCAGGTAAGATAAGAGCATTCGGGTTTTGCGTTGTGAGTTTTCAGAATTTTCAGAATTTTCTTTTGAGGTCGAGAGAGCAAGGAAAAAACGAAGAAATACTCACCCCCTCTTTCCCCCTCTCTTTCTTCCTTTCTCACGCAACTCAATGCATTCCACCCCGACGACAGGTGGCCCACCAGGCCGCGAGAGAAGGCGGGAAGCAGTACCAAACCGTGAAAGACAACCAGCTCGTCGCGCTGCACCCCTCGACGACGCTCTCGCACAAGCCCGAGTGGGTCCTCTACCACGAGTTCGTGCAGACCTCGAGGAACTACGTGAGGACGCTCACCGACGTCCGCGGGGAGTGGCTGGTGGACCTGGCGCCGCACTACTTCGACCTGGGGAACTTCCCCCCGGGGGAGGCGAGGGTGGCGCTGGAGAGGCTGACGCTGTCGAAGAAGCGGAGGGAGGACAAGGGCTAGAGGAGTTGTCCTTTTTTTTCATTCCCATGTTGAGTGTTTATGATCAACTTCAGCACTGCAAAATTTTTAAGACGAAACTAGAAGAAACAAGAAGAAACAGAAACACGGAACGAATCGAGAGAGAGAGGGAGAAAGAGGGCGAGAGAGAGTGAGAGAGAGAGAGCGAGAGAGGGAGCTGGTCGGGGAGAGATTTCTTTCGTTTGTGCTTGTGCTACGCGCCAACATAGGGGAGCGCAAACGATGGAGTGGAAAAAAAAAGTCTCTCGTTATTTTTCTCGTTTGTTTTGCTTTTTTTTTTTCGTTTTTGAAAACTCTGGAAGAAGAAGAAAAAGAGAGACCAACCTCCCCGCTTCTCAAAATTCGCGTGCCCGAACAAGAAAAACAAAACAAAACAAAAAATATCGATAAAGAACAAGTCACGTAAATCACATAAAAAAAACTCTATCTCCTCGCCTTGACTTGCCCCCTCAGCGCCACCCACGACAAAACGTGAAACACCGCCAGGTTCAGCAACAGAATCCCGCAGCTCCCGGCGGCCGACGCCGGGCTCCCCCAGAACTCGAGCATGTCGTTCCCGTCCTGGAGCTCCGTGCACTTGGGCTCCAGCTGGTAGGGCTTCAGGTACTGCTTCGGCAGGCCGAGCGGGTTCACGCTCGCGTCCTTCCACCAGTCGACGCGGACGCGCTCGAGGTCGGCGGCGTCCCGTGCCGTCGCCGCCGCGTTAAACGGCGCGACGCCCGACGCGCCGGGCCAGTGCTCGCACCCCATCGGGTAGAAGAACCTCCGGCCGTGCAGCTCCGACCACGTGAGCCCGCTGAACGACCAGCGGTGGAATACGAGGTACGAGAGCCACTTGAGCGGGGCCGCCGGGATGCGCTTGATGCGGACCAGGAAGCCCATCAGCAGCGACCCGAGCGCGGCCGTGCCGATGCCGACCGCGAACGCGACGTCCTGCGACGAGACAGAGTACACGCACAGCACGAGCACCTGCGTCGCGCACAGGGACGTCAGGGAAAGCACGGATGCCGTGGAGACCGCCGGGATCACCCCGGGGCGGAGCCCGGCCATGGCGTAGAGCGTCAGCGACCCGAAGACCGTCAGCGCGACCGTCAGCGGCGCGCCGGCGACGGCGAGGGCGGCGCAGTAGGCCGACGGCGAGTACTTCCCCCTCCTCGCGTCGGCCAGGAACAGGGACCTGTCCGAGACGAACATCGCCATGAAGCAGAAGGGGAACAGCGAGAACACGATGATCTGGAAGAAGCTGAGTCCCAGGATGATCCCGGCGTTGGCCGGCGTCGGCGGCGTCCCGTACGCGATCCACCCGCCGAGGAGGCAGATCGCCGACGAGAGCAGCAGGCGCATCGCGGCGTCAAAGGGGTTGCGGGCGGCGATGGCCCAGGCGCGCGCGTGCAGGGCGCGGAACTGGGCCCACCACCCGACGGTGGCCGGGAGCTTTGGTCGGGCCGTGATGGGGGGAGGAGGAGGGGCTGAAAGGGCAGCAGAAGCACCACCGACGCCGTTGGCCGTCGTCGTCGAAAACGTTTTGGCGGCGCCTCCTCCTCCTCCTCCTCGGCTTTCCACCTTTTTCCTCGCGTCGCTCTCCGCGGCCCAGGCAGCAGCGGCCTCGGCGACGTCCTCGGGAGTGCGCATAGTCTTTCTCATGAAAGAAGAGGTAGAATTAGAAGGTTTCGACTTGGGCACGAGGGCCGAGTCCGGGCGGCCGCCGTGAGGTCTGCTGCTGCCGCCTTCTCCCTTAGCCTTCTTGTTCTCCTCCTCCTCCTCCTTCGCCTCGCCGTCGTTGCCGTTCCCGACGCAGAACCCGATGCTCACGAGGTCGAGCAGCCAGTCGCTCTCGGAGCACGCCAGCTTCCTCGCCGAGGGGGGCTCGTACCCTAGCGTCCCGGAGAACCACGGCACGACGCCGCCGGTCTCCCCGGCGTAGAGCTGCCTGCCGTCGGCCAGCGCGACGACGCCGTGGAACAGCGCCCAGATCTCCCGCCGCGGCTGGTGGACCGAGGCGACGACGGCGTGGCCCTCCGCCGCGAGCCTGGCCGCGCACCGCGCGACCCCCAGGGCGGCGGCGGCGTCCAGCCCCGAGGTGGGCTCGTCGAGCATCAGCAGCGAGGGCCTCCCGACGAGCGAGCACGCGATCGAGAGGCGCCGGCGCTCGCCGCCAGACAGGCCGCGGAGCGCGAGCCCCCCGGGCAGGGAGCCGCCGACGAGCGTCGAGCGCGCCCTCCACAGGGAGACGGCCTCGAGCGTCGAGCGGACCGCGGCGTTGACTGCTGCTGCCGAGGGGGCCGGCGAGGTTGAGGGAGAGGAGGAAGAAGAAGAAGATTTTTTCTCGTCGGCATCGTCGTCGCCTTCAGCGGCAGCGAGCGCCGGGCTCAGCCGCGCGTAAAAGCGGAGCGTCTCCTCGGCAGACAGCAACGGCACAAACATGTCGTCCGCCGTGACGAGAGCGGCTGTCGCGCGGAAGAAATCGCCAGAGGCGGGCCCTCCATTGAGGAGCACGCGACCGCCATGCGTGCGAGGGGCAGACTCGGCGGCCTTGCGAGCCTTGGCCGCGGCGCGGCGCTCGGCTCGGCAGTTGTTGCTGCTGCTGCGGCGGCGGCGCGAGTGGGCAGAATCGTCGTCGTCGTCGTCGCCGCCTCCCTTTCCAGCAGCAGCAGCAGCAGCAGCAGCAGCACGCGAAAAGTTGTCCCCTCCCCTGACGCTGTCGCCTCCGCGCACGCTGCCACCCTTCACAGCACCACCACATTCATCGTCTTCGTCTTCGTCGTCGTCGTCCTCCGTCGTCGCCCTCCGAGTCAACGCGGCAGCGCTGGCAGCAGCCCCGCCAGAGGCGCCCCCGGACGCAAGCAAGTCGAGTAGCGTCGTCTTGCCACTGCCTGAGGGGCCAACGATCGCGACAAACTCCCCGGGGCACACGCGACCGCTGCATGGGTGCAGGATGCGCTTGCGCTCTCCCGTGGCCGCGTTGAAGACGTCGACGGAGACGTCATGCCACGAGAGGTTGGTCGGGTAGCGCGCGAGTTTGGTTGTGTGCGACGACGACGGCGCCGGCGACGGCGAAGAAGAAGAAGAAGAAGAAGAAGAAGAAGGAGAAGAAGAAGAAGGGGGCACCCAGCGGTTGGGGCAGTAGCACTCGCCCTGTTTTTCGTGATTATTTGTTTTGTTATTGTTCGTTAGAACATAGTAAAGAAAAAACACGTGAGAAAAAAGAGGAAGACGACAGTCGTCGACGAAATCAAATGAAAAAAAAAGTAGAGCGACTTTTGAGCAGTAGCGGAGAGATCTCATGGCGTCAAAGCGCGTTTGCCTCGAGCCAGGAGTGGCCAGGCACGCGGGGCGGGGGGCCGGAGCGCGTTGGTTCCTCGAGGAAAAGAAGAAGAAGAGGTCGTCGTTTTTTTTTCTCTCCCCTCTCTCTCTCTCTCTCTCTCTCTCTCTCTCTCTCTCTTTCGCCCGCGCCTTTGAAGCTGGCATCCCTTTTTATCTCAACGCTTCTCTCATCCTCCTCTCACCCACTTCAATTCACCCCTTACCTCGCAAGCGCATCCCCTCTGCCAGGGCTTACTGAGCACAAAGGTGGGCTTGGCGTCGTCAGAAATGCCAGCGTCGTCCTTGGTGAGGCCCTGCGCGAGGCGCGCCCTCGCGTGCAAGAACGCGAGCGACAAGCCGGCCGTCGACATCAGCGTCGGCGAGCTGTTCGTCGTCGGCTTGTTGCTCGACGGCAGGTGTTGTTTTCCGTTTTCGGCGGCCTCGAACGCGTCGAGCTCGTGCCCCTCTTTGCTTCCGCTGTCGCCATCGATCGCGCCACGACTTTTAACGCCGTTTGCCCCGAATTGCTCCCCTCCCGTCGACGAGGCACCACCGGCGGCAATGCCCTTTTTGTTGTCGCCTTTCGAAGAAGAAGAAGCATAACAACGGCAAAGAAAACGGAACAGGCGCTCGAGAGGATTCGCGCCGAGCCTCGCCAGTGCCGTCAGAGCAAACGCCAGCCCCAACGCGTTCGAGAGCACCGCGCACGTCACCCACAGGGGCACGTTGGCAGGCATGATTGAATACAATTTGAGAACGCTCAAGAACAAAGACAGAATCCCCCAAACAGGAAAAAAAAGCAATTGTACGATGATGGTGTGAAAACGATCTCCAGCCAGAAACTCTTTCTTTTTGTTCTTTTCTTTTTCTCCGGAAATCGTCTCTGCGTCGATTGTTGGACGAAAATCGGCGTCGCCATGGTGAATCATACGAATGTAGCGGTGAGTTTTCTTTGTTTGGAATGGAGTTTGACAAAGAGACAGCACTGCGAGCACGACGGGAGAAGGAATCGATGATCTGTCGTTCGTCGGATGCAGAGGCAAGAAAGAAAGAGAGAAAAAAAAACTACCTGAAAAGGGGAAAGCAAAATGCTGTTTATTCTCGCTCGCGCTTTCCCCTCTTCTGGTTTATTTTTCTGCTCGATTCGTGATCGCCAAACCGTCGACACGATGCTGGCAATGCCCGCAAGATGAAAAAGGACGAACAGGGATGTGTTTTCATGTCGTTGCGGTGGACGCGAAATTCAGAATCTTGGGGCCTTCGTCAACGGCGTCGTCGTCAAGAGAGAGAGCGCTTTTTTCCGACGGCCGCCACCAACTCTCCTTCTCGACGAAAGCAAACGAAGCTGTCGCTGACTCCGTTGTTGTTGTTTGCCCTAACTTTTTGTTCCCCCTTCTGAATATAAAAATCCACCAGATCTGGGTCCCGGCCGTCATCCTCGGCAACCTTCTGGGAGTGCTCATCTTCCTCTACTCTCTGGAGGCGAGCACGCACGCGATTTCAGGGTGGTTTAGGAAAGTTTTCTGCGGAGGAGGAAGTGGGAAGAAAGGCAAGGGGAAGAAGAAGGTCAGGAGGAGCTTGAGTGGCGGCGGCGGCGGGTCGAAGACGAGCGCCGCAGAAGCTACTGCTGCTGCTGCTGCTGCTGTTGCCGGTGCTGCTGCAGCAGCATCCGCCGCCCCGACGAACGCTACCACCCCTTCTACTCCCGCGCCTCTTCCTCTTCCTCCCCGCCGAAACAACAGCAGCGGCTTCCTCCGCGGAGACTCGGCGCAGTCGACGCCCGCGGCGACACCCGTCCGCAGCAGGAACCTCGAAAGCAACTTTGGTGCTGCTGCTACCGCTGCTGGTGGTGGTGGTGGTGGTGCGTCGTCGTCGTCGTCTTTGAGGGCGCGCCCCCTGCCAGCGCACGAAAGCTCGTTTCTGTCGGAAGAAGAAGACGAAGAGAGCATCACCAGCGGTTTCTCTGACGCCGGGAGCTTTGACAAGTTTGACGGCGACGACGACGAAGAGGTAGGGCTCTCGACTCGCGCGTGGGTCCGCGCCTGCGCTTGCCGCAGTAAAAGGAACGGTGGAGAAGGGAAGAATAATGCGACTCCTGCGGACTCGTGGTGCGAGTGCCGCGTGCGCTGGGTGCCCCCGGGCTCTTCCTATTTGTCGTCGATGTCGTTGTTCGACTCGAAGACGCTCGAAGACGGCGTCGGCGGCGGCACCGGCGGCACCGGCGGCGCTCCTTCGTCGCCTTCTTCCGCTACTGCTGCCGCCCCAAACTCGAAGCACGACAAGGGCGGCAAGAGAGCCAAGAGGGCCAACAACTGCCCGCGCCCCATCGAGATCGCCTGGCGCGACGTCACCTGCACGCTGACGCACATCGCGGCCTCGACGGACCCGGACGACGCCGCCGCCGCGGCGATCGACAGGCCGCCGACCAACGCGACGGGCAAGGTCGTGCTCCACCACTGCTGGGGCGAGGTGCTCCCGGGGGAGATGTGCGCGATTGTGGGTCCCTCGGGTGCCGGCAAATCGACGTTGCTCGACGTCCTCGCCGCTCGCAAGACGGTCGGCGTCGTCAGCGGGACCGTCGCCGTCGGCGCCAGGGCCGTGCCAGCGTCGTCGCACTCTCGCGGCGGCCGCGGCGGAGGTGTGGACAGGGGCGGCGCGAGTCACGCGACGCTCGCGGACGCCGCGCTGTTCTTCAGGGAAGTCGCGGCGTATGTCCCTCAGGAGGACGCGTACGTCCCCACGCTCACGGCGGCGGAGACGCTGACGTTCCACGCCCGACTGCGTGCTCGAAAGAAGGGCGGCATCGGCGGAGGGTGGAGGAACGACGATGAGAACGACACCGACGACGACAACGAAAATGACACTCGGGCTGCTGCAACCTGCTGCTTCTCGGGCTCGTCTCCGGCCAACGACTCCCAAGTCATCGCCGCGCTCGTTCGCGAGGGCCTCGCCGAGGTCGGCCTCTCCCGCGCTGGGGGCACGGCCGTCGGAGGGACGCTGCCCCTGGGCCTCGTCATCCGCGGCCTCTCGACGGGAGAACGCCGCCGCCTGTCGGTGGCGTGCGCGCTCGTCGGCAGCCCCTCGCTGCTGCTGCTCGACGAGCCCACGACGGGGCTCGACGCCGCGGCGGCTCTTATGATCACGAGGAGGCTCGCGTCGCTGGCCAGGAGAGGGCACACGATCCTGGCGACCGTGCACCAGCCTCGCGAGGGCGTGTGGCGCGCGTTTGGCAAGGCCGTGCTGCTGTCCGAGGGGAGGCAGATTTACTCCGGGGTCGCCTCCGAGGCCGCGTCGTGGGTCGGAGAGGGCCTCGGGCTCGGTGCCTACAAGCCCTCGAGGGACGGAGCCGAGGCCGACTGGCTGCTCGACTGCGTCAACGTCAACTTTTCTTCGCTCGAGGACAACGGTGGTGCGGGAGCAGAAGGAGAAGAAATGACGACAGGATCGACGAAGGCGACGACGGCGACGACGGCGACGACGGCGACAAGAGCAGCAGCAAAGGAGGCTCTCGACGGAAGCAAAGCTTCTCCTTCTCCGTCGGTGATCCCCGTCGCTGGCCACCTACGCACGCGCGCGGACGTCGCCGCGGCAGCTGCGGCCTTTGTCGCGGCTCACCCGGGTCCCGACCTCGGATCCTCTTCCTCTTCGCCTTCGGCTTCGTCTTCTTCTTCTCCTTCTTCCCCCTCCTCCTCCTCCTCCTCTTCGAAACAAAACCGCCGCCGCCGCTCAGCAGGGCAGCTCTTCTCGTGGCCCTACGCGTCGAGCTTTGCGACGCAGCTGCGAGTGCTCCTCGTGCGCGCCCTCCGCGCCCAGCTCCGCAACCCGGGAGACGCCGCGTCGCGCACCCTCGTGTCCTCGTGGGTCGGGACCTTTGGCGGCCTCGTCTTCCTGGGCCTCGGGCTCAACGCCGAGGCCGCCTCGGAGCGGTACGTGGCGGCCGTCTTTGTCATGCTCGCCTACGCGATGATGCCGTTCGGGTACATCTCGCTCTACTCGGCCGACCGGGCCTTTTACGTCGCGGACGTCGCGGCCGGGCTCTACCACCCGCTGGCCTACTACCTCGCGAGCGCGCTGGCGGCCGCCCCGCTGCTCATCGTCAACACGTGGTGCGGCGCCTTCGCCGCGTACGGCCTCGCCAACCTGGGGCCCTCGATGCCCCAGATCCTGGCGTTTGGCGGGTTCATGGCCGTGCAGGGCCTGCTGTCGGCGCAGCTGCTCGTCGCCGCGACCTACGTCACCCCGACGCAGGACATGGCCTACCTGCTGTCGATCGCGTACCTGTCCGCGTCGCTGATGCTCGACGGTACCTACGTGCGGTTCACCGAGATGACTGCGCTCCAGCGCGGCATCTCGAACCTCTCGTACCTCAAGTTCATGCTGTTTGGCCTCCTGGGGGTCGAGTTCGACCCGGTGAAGAAGTACCCCCCGAGGTCCAACGGGAAGCCGCCGTGCATCTCTCGGGGCGCCCTGGGCGCGACCGCCAAGGAGCTCAGCAAGCTCGTCGACACCGCCGAGGCGAGGCAGAGGGCGCGGCTCGGAGGCCTCAAGTGCGAGGACGTCGTCGACGGCCACGCCGCGCTCAAGGTGTTTATGAGCACCATGCTGACTTCCCCGGAAAACGCCGCTGCGATTCTGGTGGGCTTTTTGGTCGTCTTCCACGTGATTGCGTACGTCGGGGCGAGGTACATGTACAAGGCACAGAGGTAGTGGTAAAACAAAAAGAGGGAGAGGAGAATAAGAGGTCGAGAGAGAGAGAGAGAGAAAGAGAGAGAGAGAAAGAAAGAAAGAGAAAGATCTCTCTTGGGAAAAGATCTCTCTTGGGAAAAGAAAGATCTCTCTTGAGAGTCGAAGGGAAAAGAGAAAACGAGAGAGAAAAAATCGTTTTTTTTTTTTTTTTGGAAAAAAAAAGAAAATGTCGTTTTGCTTTTGAAAATGAAAAAATGGAAATTGTCTCCTTCACAATAATGATTGAAAAAAAAACAAAAAAGAAACAACGAAAACAAAAAAGATGATAAAACACCGCGCCTCCCTCCTCGACCCTTTGTGCTCTCTTTTCTCTCTCTTATCTCTCTCTTCATTCTCTCTCTCATTCTCTCTCTCATACTCTCTCCCTCATTCTCTCTCGCTTCCTCTCCTCCTGTCTCTCCTTCTCAAACGCGGATAGCCCAAATCATCCCCGTCTGCAGGAACAGTCGCTCGATCAGCGTGCGCTTCACCTTGACCTGGAACCCGGCGTCCTCGAGGCGCTTGACGATCCTCCTGTAGTCGTGCGACGGGTCGAGCTCGTGGAACTCGAGCGCGACCCTCTGGACCTTGGCCAGCGTCGCGTCGCTCGTGCCGTCGAAGAGCGCGTACTCGCCGCCCTCGCAGTCGACCTTGAGGAAGTCGACCCTGTCGATCTTGTTCTCCTGGAGGATGTCGTCAAAGGGCTTGCAGGGGGCCTGGACCTTGACGGGCTCGCTCTGGCTGCGCGGCCAGAGCAGCTTGATGAACACCTGGCCGAACGTCGCGGGCGAGAAGGCCGCCGAGTGCGAGACGCCGTTGAAGCCCGGGTACTGGACGAGCTCGATCGTGCCCTTCTTCTCGCTGACGGCGCAGCGCGCGCACGTGGCGTTCGTGATGCCGTTGAGCCTGAGGCTGTCCTCGAGGCAGTCCGCGGCGTTGGTCGGCTCGACGGACAGCACGCGCGCGGCCTGCGGGGCGGCCCAGAGCGCAAACGTGCCGATGTTGCCGCCGACGTCGACGACGACGTCGGTGGGCTTGAGCTGGAAGCCGGGCTGCTTGCCGTACGAGTTCTTGTTGAAGACCTCCTTGATGATGAATTTCGCGCAGGCGACCTGCTGCTTGGAGCGGAGCGCGAGCTTGAGGCCGTTGGGGAGGGGGAGCACGATGGTTTCGGGAGCAGCGGCGGCAGCGTCTTTGGCAGGCGACATTTTTTTTCTATTGTTGTCAAAGAAAAAGAAAAGAAGGGGTTGGGGAAAAAAACTAGTAATTTTCAATGGAATGCTACCGCTTTAACGAGAGCGTTCAAGCAGGGGATAAAAGCAGGAGATGGGATGAGGAGTTTCTGTGAAGGGGGGGCATCGGTAAGGGGGGCAGAAGAGGAGGAGAAGAGGAGGAGGAGTTGAAAAACGAGAGTTTGGTGAGGAAAAAGAAAGAAAGAAAGAAAGAAAGAAAGAAAGAAAGAAAGAATGAAAGAAAGAAAGAAAGAAAGAGGGCTCCGGCTACGACGAGGCTCTTTTTTTTTTCCGTCGAAAGAGACAGAAAGAAAGGCTGCCGCCTTGCTTTTTTCCCCTTCTTTTTCTTTCCTCCCTGGACAG
>Ga0315289_10000744_pt1 | contig 49983 bp, 43 predicted proteins | sample YL17G11_40_MG_FD_203452 | JGI IMG/M metagenome (GOLD analysis project Ga0315289, IMG submission 203452) | Sediment microbial communities from Yellowstone Lake, YNP, Wyoming, USA - YL17G11_40 | ecosystem: Environmental > Aquatic > Freshwater > Lake > Sediment | place: USA: Wyoming | collected...
ATAGATTCTACGGTTGCCTGCGACAAGTTGAAGTAGCGCTCGTTCCACTGCTCTGGGGGAATGAACAGCGGCTGCTCCAAAAGGCCACGTTGCGCGTTTTGACTCGCCACACTCAGAAAATAGCCGTCGGTCAACCTGTCCATTCTTCTAACCCACTCGGTCAGCCCTGTGGTCTCGAATGGTACGGCTCTGAAATTAACCACGTTTCTGATGGTGGTAAAGTCTCGCCAATAAGGTGGCGCCAAGACCATCTCACTTCCAAATAGGTCTTGATATGCCTCAAGTTGCTGGCTGGAAGATTGGCTTTGGAGAGAAAATTCCTGCCGCTCTATTCCGATGATAGCCAGGCCAACCAGGGTCACGCCGAACAATAGTAGAGTGGCCCCCTGTCTTATCAGGTTCGCTTGTGCTCCGTGTATTGGCCGTCGCGCTAATCTTTCAGCACCAGCGGCCAGGAGTCTCTTGGCCACGAACCCATAGAAGAGCAGCAGTGCGAATATGCTGACAAAGACATTGCGAAAGGAACCGATCTGAAGCACCCGGTAATCCCTCGGCCATATATCATTGATTACGTGAATACCGCAGATAGCCACCGAGGCAGCACTCACGAATGCAAGAACCTGCCAATGTTGAGCCGATCCCTCAGGAACAATTCGCCTGTGAACAGTCAGGTACACAAATGGCGACTGGCTTGCCGCTAGCCATACCAGCACGATCCATGTCCGCTTTGCCGGAAAGAGAATAGATAGATAAGGTGCCCGCGAGTATACGTAGGCCGAGTAGAGTAGCCGTTGGCTAAGGGTCGCGCTGCCGGCGCTGAACTCACGGCTGAGAAGAGCGATCAAGGAAGCATAAGCGAAGGTCAGACATAACATCATCCACAGCCAGTACTTCCTGCCGGAGATTTTTAGCATTATGACGCTGGCGAGGGTTAATGCAGCATTGAAGATCAAGCCGTGAGCCGGATGAAACACGAAAGCCAGCGCGTTGGCCAACAAGAAGCACCATCTGCGCTGCCGCATGAAGAAATAGAGCGAAAGGAACAGTAGGGAGGTAGACACTGCGCGTGGAGTGAAGCCAGTATCGGAGGTGAAGAAATGACCATATTCGAAAACTGTCAGGCGAGGCAACAATTTGCCCGACTCGATCAATCCGATTGCAAGAACAACTGTGGCAGACTCTAGCGTCTCAAAGCCCAGAAGCCTGGCGATAAAGAATATGGCATATGAACCGACGACTATTAAACCACAGAACAGAGCGATCCCCAATATCTCGTACGACACATAGTTCTGGGCCAAGAGGAACAACGGGCGAGTGAATGCATACAACGTGCTTTGTCTCATAGATGCTGGATGCAGGCCATCAACGCCATCCATCGTCTTGCTCAGCGCGGCATAATGACCGAAGGCATCCGTCCAAGCCCTTCCGCCGGCAACCGGATACAAGACCGTAATCAAGATCAGAGCGAGTATTAGCGGAACCAGGATATCCCATTTCCTCATTGCACTGCCGTCCTGTTTGATTCACTCATCAACGTGGCTGTGGTTCGCTACCTATAGATGGCTTACGTGCCATTGCGTTCGTTTGACTGGCGTAGTATGGGATGGGAATACTATCCAGTCGCAACGCTCCAATTGTACGCCCGAATACTTTAGAGACAACAGGGACGTACAGTCCTCCCATTTTGATCAAGTGCCCCAGGTTCAAGACCTGATAGTGAGGGCGGAAACTCAAGGCCGTGAAGCCCACCCTGGACAGCATTGCTTTGAGCGTGTTCTGAGTGAAGTACGTCAGGTGAACCGATAGCAGGAACCACCACTGCCTTCCGGCCAGACGAGCAATCCAGGTACCAATGTCGGGATAATTGACCACCAGCAGCCCCCCGGGTCGCAGGATGCGGAAGACCTCACGCACTTCGGTCAGAGGATCGGGCACATGCTCTAAAACGTCCCACATGGTGACCACGTCGAAACTCTCATCCGGGAACTTGGCTTCTGCAAGCGTCCCTGGCAGAATGCGAACGCCGAGTTGAGTCAAGCCGTAGTCCGCCAACCAACGGCTCGGCTCCACACCTATTGCATCCCAACCGGCATCTCGGGCGGCCTTGACGAAGAAACCTGCCGCACACCCCACGTCGAGCAATTTGCCGCGTGGAGCCACAGCGTTCACAATGCCGACACAACGTCGGAAGGTTGATTCACGCGTCGTGGCTGCCCCTACATACACTTCGTCCACCGAGGAAGCATAGCTGTCCACCACGACTTCAGGCTGTGGCCGTGGATCGACGTAGATCAGACTGCAGTTCGTGCACTTGACGATGTATTGGGTGCCACGTACCCCTCCCGACGCCGAAAGTACAGTTCGAGGATCAATAGTGGTGTTCCACGGCTTGTAGAGTATTCTGGTATTGTTCTGACCACAGAGTGGACAATTGACATGGATCATTTCTATGGGCACGGATTCAGCAGATGCAACTGATGACATTGTGATTCTCTCCTGAGAGGTCAGGGCTTAGATTTGAAGACAACCTCTTCACACAAGGGAATGGTTGGTACCGACTGGATGTCCAGTAGGAGTGCATTCATGATCATCTGGAAACCGAGCAGCACGGGCAAGGCAGCCGTCATCACAGTGCCGGAAGGCGCGAGGATACCCCGGATAAAGTTATAGTGCACCAACTCGATTACACCAAAGATTGTCCCGGCGAGCATCAACAGCAGGCCAAGACCACCAAGAATGGCTTCCATCGTAAGGCTGTAGAGGAACTTGCGCAGCCACACTCGCCGGACAAACCCCCGCGCCAGTTCCCAGGGAAACTCGAACAACACATTCCCAATGCGTAGATGAGACTCTTCGCTTCCATACCGTGCGGGCATGGGCACGTCACACACGACTGCGGCTAGTGTTCCCAACGCAATCAGCATGGAACTCTCGAAGAAGTACCGGCGGTGGATGCTCTCCACTGGCAAGAACTCTAAGACTTCCCGGCGAATGGCAGTATAGCCATTCGTTGGGTCAAATATGTTCCAGTAACCGGAAGCCAGTTTGGTTAGGAAGGAAAGGACAGCATTCCCAATCTGCCGTGCGATGGGCATTTGCGCTAATGCGGACCTGCTCCAGAAACGGTTCCCCTTGGCGTAGTCGGCTTTGCCTTTGACCAGTGGTTCGACGAGCATCGGCAGGTGGTAAGGGTCCATTTGTCCATCACCGTCCATCTTGACGATGATATCGGCTCCCAGTTCGGCAGCCCTCGCGAATCCGGCCAGAACTGCGCTGCCTACCCCCTGGTTACAGGGCAAGTGCAGAGGGTGGACCCGCTGATTCGCAAGCCTATCAACGAGCGCACCGGTTTGGTCCTGGCTGCTATCATCCACCAAGATGACGGCATGCACATAATCGGGCATCGTGCGGACCACCTCGGCAATGTGGGCCTCGACGTTGTAGCACGGCACAACGGCCATGATCTGCAAACCCGCGTTAACCCAATCGCGTACCCTTTGCTCTGTGCACGAGACGTTCTTGAGAAACATGGCGGCTGAATCCTGGTGTATGTGGGCTAATCTAAGACAGTGTATTGCTCGAACCTCTGCCGAGCGGCAGGCCAACCATCCTTGCCTTTCTGGCGCAGAATGTGTTCGGCAGTCACCACTCCAATGTCCAGGCAGTCAATCTGCCCTACATAGTTGAACCCTCCTTGTCGTCCCACTGAATAGAGATTGGAAATGCTATCCAGGTAGTCCAAGGCTGTGTGCGCGTTTTGCCGGTAGTGAATGTCATACACGGGATAGACCCACTTGAGTCGCCTTGTGAAGTATTCGAGGACACGGGACCGATTGACTAGACCGGTCTCCTCCAGGCCGGCTATAGCGCGTTCGTAAAGTTCAGCATCGCTTGCGCGCCAAGAGGCTTCATCGGCAACGATCTCCAAGCACAAGCTTGTTTTGTCTGCAGGGCACATCATAGCGCTAAAGTTCTTCTGCTCTGAGACGCGCGTAAAGATGTACTGGCTTTCGGGGAAGAACAACCAGTTGTCGTCTGACACGGAAGGCTGGTCGAGGATGACATAGAGCAGCACTAGGTCCCTTGCTCTCAGCCCGTTGACCGCCTGAAGCACTGGGGAGGGAGGAACAGGTTCAAGCGACCGGACCAGGTAGCCGATAGGGATCGTCAAGATGACTACGTCCTCAGGACCCACAGGGATTGATCCTCCTGTTCCGATGTTTAAGGCGCTGACGCGGTTGTGCTCCTGCACGACCCGGGTCACAGGTGTGCCGAACTGAATCTGTCCGCCGTATTGAATCACCAGTTCCGCCAGTCGCCGGCAGAACTCACCCGACCCCATCTGCGGGAAGCGAAAGGTCTCGGCATGAATGACTGGCCCTCGGCGCGGGGCAAACAGCATTCGGAATAGCAGCGGTAGGAGACCGGGAACGGCGATGCGCGTCTCCGCCAATTCGCGTGCTAACGTCTTGGGTTCCCCCCAGATCTTGCGTGCGTATGCCGCGAAAACCAGGTCGTACAGTCTCCAGCCGAAGCGGCGTACAAGCCAGTCTTCATAGGAGAGATCAGGTGTCCGATCAAAGAGGTTGCGAATCAACTGCCAGACATAACTGGCTCCGCCGGACACGGCAATGAGTGGACTGAGGTTCTTGACCAGGTCCACGAGGCCGACAGGATAGTCCAAGAGATGGCCGGTCAGGCGGATGCGGCTGCGTTTGGGCACGGTGAGAAAATCCGCCCCCATAATCTCCTCGACCATTCGCATGCGGTCTTCCATCGTAGAAAAGAACTTGTGCGGACCTTGGTCGAGCAAGAAGTCCTTGTATCTGAAGGTGGTAGCCATGCCACCGGCCCGGCATGTAGCCTCCAGGATCAGTACCTGCTTTCCTGCTGCGGCCAGTTGCCATGCGGTCGCTAACCCAGTCACACCAGCGCCCACGACTATGGCTCGCCCGCTTCTCGATGCCCTCACACTTGTTTCGGTTGCGCCGCCCATGAGCGCATTTGTTGGCCGACTGCCGTTATCATCGGTCGGGTCGAGGCCAAGTTCATCTAGTATACTGGCTACAGACCGGGTTTCCCTGTACTGCGTTTGTTCACTCATGCTCGATTATTTCTCCTCCAACAAACCTTTGTACAGCGCAAGTATTCTCTCCCACTATATCAAAGGAGCAGTATGCCATCGATGGGCGATCGGTGATGCCAAGAAACATCGTAACAATAACCATTGCCACATTTCAGGCATCCGTCTGGGCGCTGGTGCCGACGTAGGCCACGATGCTCGGCTCGCGGATGGCCAGGAGCGCCTTGCCTATCAAAGCGGCAACCATCATCAAGGCTACGGATTTGACCAGGCGGGCGCGGCTCACCGGCTCGCCTGAGCCAACATCGCCAGTTCCTGTTCGACTACTCGCTTCAAACTGTACTCCTGCACCACAAACTCTCGTGCCGCTCGCCCCAGTTTCTCGCGCCAAGCAACGTTCTCTAGCAAGCGACTCAATGCCACCGCGATTCCCTCCGGCGTCGGTGGACACAACAGCCCCGTCTCCTTGTGACGGATCACGTCGCGGATGCCATCCACATCCGTTCCCACGACGGCCACACCGCAGGCCATTGCTTCGATGAGCGCTTTGGGGTGGCCCTCGTAGTGCGAGGTCAGGGCGAATACCTGTGCCCGGTTTAGCATGTCTGGCAACTGTGAATGGTTCATCCGTCCGGCAAACGTTACTCGCCCGGCGATTCCCAGTTCCCCCGCCAGCGCCTCCAATTGAACACGTAGTGACCCATCGCCAATCAACATCAACCGCGCCGCCGGTACCAGGGCGACCGCCCGAAACAGGGTGGGCAGGTTTTTAGCGTTGTTGAATGTCCCCACAAAGACAACCCTCCCGGCTTCCGGTCGAGCGTCTGGCAGGGGACAAAAGCGCCTGGTGTCCACGTAATTTGATATGACCGTGACCCGTTCCGCCGGCACACCGCATTCCCGCATGATGTATTCGCGCAGGCTGGGTGTGGTGATCACCACCCGGTCTGCACGGCATAGCATCCATCCTTCCAGGCAGCGGATCAGGCGAGTCTTGCGTGTGTTACCCTGGTCACGGCAGAAGTTGAGCGCCCAGGCATAGCCTGCCCGCACGACGACTGGCTTGCGATGGATACGTCCGGCGATCAATGCCGTCCATGCCCCGTCCAGTTGGTTCGTCTTGTAAACCGTGGCCTCTCGCAGCGCCCGCCAGTGTAAGAACGGGGCCAGTAGACTATACAGGTTTGGAGAAAGTCCCCAGCGATTGCATAGAATACGAATGCCCGGCAGTCGTTCCTGGTAACGCAATTCCTCCACCCCGCCGTCAGTGACGATGCTAAGACCCGCCAGACGAGGACGGAGACGGAGATAGAGTGCAACCTCGCGCTCCAGTATGCCCAGTTCATCCCAGCGCCACAGAGGCACAGCACGGGTGAGAAATAACGCCAAATGCAAGTCTGATTTCACTTTGTAGCCTTCAGTGCCGATTCGACCTTCGCCAGTTCGGTGCAATAGGCTACCATTGCTCCGGAACCAAGCGTCACTCCCCTATCCGCTGATACACCCACACGTCTGGCGCCGGCCACAGATTGCTGAACAGATCAGGATGACACTTTAGCACCGGACAGGCCCAGCCCAGCCGTTCGCACAGGCTAAACTCGGCTACCCGGTTGTACTCGGTGTCGAGAATAGTTCGGAACGTGATCTTGGTCGGCTCTTTGGACTCCTCGAAACGCACACCCAGTTCTTGGCTGGCGACAATTACAAAGTCGGCGGGGAATTCCCGCAATTGGTCGCCGTTGAACATATAAACCCAGTATTGATACAACCTGCCATTAACCTCGGGATAGTGATAGTCCAACCCCAGAATATCGGGAGTGAAGTAATACGGCTCCCAAATGGTGCCGACGGTGGTTCCCCGTGGAATGTGAGCCTGGATCCAGGCCGAGGCGTCACGGCGTACTGTATCACGGATAAAGTAGGTGTCCACAGCCAGGGCCGGGACAAACGCCGTGCCCAATGCGACGATTGCCAGCGCAACGACCCCGCTGCGGACGGCCCGCTGTTGCCGTTGCCAGAGCGCCCCGATCAGCCCTACCGTCGGCAACAACCACATCACGGCCATCGGCAACAGCCGCCCTACGGAAAGCCGGTGACCGCTGCAGATGACGGCCAGTATGAACAGTAGTATAAAGGCCAGGCTGAGCCACTCTACGCGGCGACGGTGTGAGTTCCCCACTGTCCAGACCATACCGGCAACCCCCAGCAGATAGGTTCCCCACCCGATAGTGGCGGGCAGCACGTCCAGGAAAAGTCGCCTGGCGCTCTCTCCCAGCCCCACGCTCTCCAGCCCGCCAGACAGATTCCTGTTAACCCAGGTAACCCAGTACAGGAAATTCTGGAAATCCAGGATTGCATAGGGTGTCACAATGACAAACCCTGCGACTGTTGCCAGAGCAGCCAGCAACAAGCGCTTCAGTCCCTGTAACGCGAACCAGGCTTTTATCCCCACGCCCTGCGGGCAAGCCAGCACGTGAGCGAGCGGGATGAGTGGGAAAAGCATCAGGGCGTTGTAGTTGGTGGAGAAAGCAATGCCGCTGAAAAGTCCGGCCAATAGGTAATTGCGCGTGGTGGGCTTTTCGACGAGGGCAGCCAGAAAGTAAAAGGCCGCCAGAATCCAGAACGTCACCAACGAGTTCTGTGAGAGATAGTGCGACCAGGCTACGTGCCCTGGCGCTATAGCCAGCAAGACGGCGCCCAAGAGCGGCAGCCAGCGCGGGTAACCGGCGTACATACGGCGGATGAGCGCGTACGTTGCCACCACCGAGAGAGCCGCGCAGAGCACCGAGACCAGCCTGCCAGTGAGAAAGATGCGGCCCCATTGATCCAAATGCGCCACGTAGTAGGCCTTGTCGGGCCGGAGCTCTACTATGCCCAATGCGCTGCCAACGAGCAAACTCGCTGCCAGCGCATACGGCGTGAAGGAGGGAATGTCGAACCGACCTGGGTTAAAGTTCAGGTGGAACGGGTCCATCCGATAGAGCATCGAGGTGAAACTTCCCTCGTCGGGGCTCCACGAAAGATAGCGCCCGTCGGTCGGCGCTCCCCACCCGATGCCCACCAGGCGCAGCGCCAGGGCGACGATCACTGCCAGTGTAACCCCAATCCATTCTCGGCGCATCATGTCTCATGGCCTGCTATCAGGCTGAAATTCGGGCACAATCCGTGCTAACCATGCCAATAATCGCTCTTTGTTCATCGTTCGCATTGCGGCATCGAGCTCGTCCAGCGGCACTACTATACGCACATCTGGTGCCTGGTCCACGGCCTGCAGGATCTGGGGGTGCACAGTGGGAACAGCTTTCTCAGTGGGTCTGAACAGTTCTTCTGTCATTTTTTCGCCCGGGCGCAGGCCGGTGTAGCGTATTTCGATGTCCTTGCCCAGTTCAAGTCCCGAGAACTCGATCAGATCGCGTGCCAGGTCCACAATGCGCACTGGTTCCCCCATATCCAACACGTAGACCTGCCCTCCCACACCCCAGGCCGCTACCTGTAGCACCAACTGTATGGCTTCTGGGATGGTCATGAAGAAGCGCGTGACTTCAGGGTGGCTCACCGTGACAGGCCCTCCGGCTGCGATTTGAGCCTGAAACAACGGGACCACGCTGCCAGCGCTGCCCAGCACATTGCCAAAACGCACGACCATGCAGGCTTTGCCAGTACATCGGGCGGCCTCCATGACCAACAACTCAGCGACTCGTTTCGTTGCCCCCATCACGCTCGTGGGGTTGACGGCCTTGTCGGTCGATATGAGCACGAAGCGCTCAGCATCGCAATCGAGTGCAGCCCAGAGCACACTGTGGGTACCGAGCACATTATTTGCGATGGCTTCGTCTGGATACAGTTCCATCAATGGGACGTGCTTGTGGGCAGCCGCATGGAATACGATTTCAGGTCTGTACATCTGGAAGGTATCTGCGATCTTCTCACGCTCGCGCACATCGCGGATGATGAGGTGAGTGGAGAGAGAGGGCCAGCGCTGCAAGATCGCTTGTTGAGCAACAAAGACGCCGTTTTCGGCGTGGTCCAACATCGCCAGTTCCGCCGGACCACACGCGGCCACCTGGCGGCAGAGTTCGCTGCCGATGCTGCCCCCTGCACCGGTGACCAGCACGCGCCGTCCGCACAGATGACGGCCAATCTCGTCCAGGTCAACTTGCCCCGGCTCGCGCCGCAACAGGTCCTCGATCCGCACGTCACGCACCTGGCGCAGTGGCACGGCCCCAGACACAATCTCGGCCAATGACGGCACGGTACGGGAGCGGACGCCGATGCTGCCGCAAATCTCGACGATCTCCCGTAATACCTTACCACTTGCGCTGGGGACAGCGATGAGTACCTCATCAACACCATACCGGCTTACCAACTCAGGCAGCCGGTAACGGTTGCCTAACACGGGGAGTCCGTCCACAGACAGCCCCTGCTTATCGTAGGCGTCATCTACAAATCCGATGGGGGTCAACCGCCCGCGCATCAGGAGATTCAGGTCACGCGCGAGCCTCACTCCCGCATCGCCCGCTCCTACGATCAGCACCCGCCGTGCACCACTGGTTGGCCGATACACACTCAGACGCCGATGGATGTTCTGCCAGGACAGTTGCCAGGCAAAACGGGTCGACGTCACCGCGATCAGGCTGAACGCCCCCTCGCTGAGAAGCACCGCCTCTGAGAATCCCGGCACAATGCCCCAGGGACGGAGCACCCACAACGAGAGCCCCAGAAGCAACACAGTCCCAATCACGACAGCCGCGGAGACGCGCAAGAAACTCTCGACGCGGGCGTATTGCCAAAGCCGCCGGTATAGCCCGCATTGGCGATACAGGAAAAAGCGCACCAGGTAAAAGACGGGCAACGCAGGCAGGTAGGAGAGTATAAGGTCGCTCGAAAGATCAGCACCGAAACGGGCAACCAGGCTGCCCAACAAGACCAGCGGATACACGGCGAGGTCCAGCAGGAGCAATCGCAAACTTGGCAGGTTGATCTGGATATTATGTAATCTGGCGGATAGCCTCTTTAAGAGTGTGGCAGACATACTCCACCTGATCTTCGCCCATCAGGCTGAAGAAGGGCAGGGCAAGTGTGGACCGTGCCACGGCCTCAGTGATGGGAAAGTCGCCCGGCCGGTAACCAAACCGCTCCCTGAACAGCGGCTGAAGATGAATGGGTACAAAGTAGGGGCGCGATGGAACCCCGAACCTGTCCAATAACTCCATCACCTGGTCACGCTCGAGCTCTGGGGCCAGGCGTACCACGTAAACGAACCAACTGGCACGTGTGGTGTCCGGCACGATGGCCGGAATGCGGACGCCTGGGACGTCCGCCAAACGCGTGTTGTACCATGCTGCGACCTGAGCGCGCCGCGCGATCAGTTCGTCAATCCGCTCCATCTGGGCCACTCCAAGCGCGGCACTCAGTTCGTCCAGACGATAGTTATATCCAAGCCGGACGTGATGCAGCCAGGTCCCGTTGTCGTCACGTCCCTGGTTCCTCAGACTGCGGAACAGTCCAGCCCATGCGGCGTCGTGCGTGACAATCATGCCTCCTTCAGCGGTGGTGATCTGCTTGTTGGGATAAAAAGCGAACACGGCCGCCTGACCGAACGTGCCCACTTGCTGTCCCCGATACTCTGCTCCGATGGCCTCACAGGCATCTTCGACGACGATGAGCTGGTAACGACGGGCGATATCGAGAATAGGAGCCACGTCGGCAGGCTGGCCAAAGACGTGCACAGGGAGAATCGCGCGCGTGTGGGGCGTGATGGCGCATTCGACGAGGGCGGGGTCGAGATTCAGGCTCTGCGGATCAATGTCCACGAATACAGGGGTGCCGCCTTCGTAAAGGATACAGTTGGCCGAGGCAACAAAACTGAATGGGGACGTGATCACCTCGTCACCTGGTTTGATGCCGGCAGCGACCATGGTCAGGTGCAGGCCTGCCGTCCCGCTGCTGACCGCAATGCCATAGTCCGCACCACAATAGGCGGCAACTGCCTGCTCGAAGCGCACGACCATGGGGCCCATACTGAGCACAGGCGAACGCAGTACGGACAGAACCAAATCTATCTCGCGTTGCGTGATGTCTGGCCCAGAAAGAGGCACCTGCACTTTGTTCATTTCTGCCTCACGACACGGGCTGGAACTCCAACCACGAGCACGTTGTCCGGTACGTCGTGGATGACGGCCGCACCAGTGCCCACCACGACGTTGCACCCAATCGTCTTGTATTGGATCACGGAGGCCCCGATCCCGACGAGCGTCAGTCTGCCCACACGGACACCTCCACCCAGGTGGACCCCAGGCGCAATGTGGGCACACGCTCCAATCGTGCAGTCGTGGTCCACCGTGGCGCCCGTGTTGATGATGGCGTTTTCGCCGATGGACGCGCCCGGGTTGACGACCACACCGGCCATCACCACTGTACCCGCTCCTACAGATACGTCGGGGGCAACGATGGCCTTCGGATGTATGGCCGTCGCCAGCGAAAACCCACGCGCAGTCAACCCGGCAGCCAGGCGACAGCGCGTCTCGTTATCGCCGATGGCGACCAGCGCATGCGCGACTCCTTGCTGCCTGAGAACCTCGATGCGGTCATCTCCTCCCAGGACCGGAACACCATCGAGCGACGTGCCGTGCAAGGCCGGGTTCCGGTCAAGCAGGCCGATAATATCGTATCGAGCGGCCTGGCGCACGATGTCCAGCACAACTCTGGCGTGCCCGCCCGCGCCAATCAGCACGAGACCCTGTTTTGTCATCCGGGAAACACCAAATCGGTCAAAGTGCCCCGCACAAAGGCCTCGACGTCCTGAGCCGGCTTCCTGGCCCGCACCCTGTACCACGCCCAGAGGCCCGTCCACACAATGTGCCACCCATCCACGGCCCGTGCACCAGTGCGGTACAAGGGCACGTGTACCTTGAATGAGTTGTCAGTCTCGTAGCCCAGGCCCGCGTAGATGACATTCGCCTCGAAACTTCCGCTGTAGCGATATCCGGTGTAGTATGAGAGCAACTCGCTGCGCGCGAGCGCGGATGCGACCCGATAGTTCGAAACCGCGTCGAAGAATCGTTGGCCCGCCAGCAGCGAGTTGATGAGCGTCAGGCCATAGTTGCCCACCCGTTTGTAGAAAGGGTAGGCCGCAAAATCGCGCTGCGCCAGGACGATGCCGGCCTTCGAACGCGCCCAGAATTCAACCAAAGGTGTGACGTACACCGGGTCGTGCTGGCCATCGCAGTCCATCTCCACGACCGGGTCACCGGGCTCGATCAAACCCCGTTCGAGCAAGTGGTGTACGACCGCGTATCCACGCTTCAGCGCAGCCGATTGGCCACGGTTGACCGGCGATGAAACGAGATACACCCCGGTTTTGTCCTGCGCCCAGGCCTCGATCTGCGAGCGGCTTCCATCGGTCGAACCATCGTCCACCACGACGAGGATGTCCACCTGCGGCCAGATCTGGCCGAGAATCGCCGTGACTGCGTCGTGCTCGTTGTAGACGGGCGTAATAACTGCGCGTTTCACGCCAACCCTTGCAGAAAATCCACGAATCGTCCCAACTGACCGGCGTATATCGCTTTCAATGCCAGTGCTTTGTGTATCACCAACTGTAACCTCAGGGGATCGAGTTTCACGCTGTACGCGTGGCGAAACAGGTGCCTGAACCGCCGCAACTCGTCCAGCGCGTCGTAGGCTGCGTCGTCAATCACCGCCGGGCGCAAAGGCGAGATATCCAACCGCATCCGTTCCAACAGTTGAACGTGCCACCGTTCCATCTCGTCCACCGAATTCTCAAACATCGTTGCGATGTTCCGAAATATATTCTCGAAGGCGTTATACAGATTGTGCAGGTGATAGGAAATCACGATCAGCGTGTCTTCGTCGGTATCCGCTTGCAGTGGATGGTGCTCTAACTCCGCGTAGATCGTGGCGATGGCTGCCAGGTCCTGGCGGATGCTATTGATCAGAACGAGTGTCTTGTCGTCCATACATCTGTTCTCCCTTATTGGTCACAGCCTCTGCTACCGCACCGGTCAACGGACGCACGTCCACGTCCCGCTCCAATTCCTCTTCCAGCGCCCGCCAGAACGCGCTTTCGGTCTCCACCGTATCGCATTCGACCGCCACGTCAATGTCTGAAGCGGGCCGGAACCGTCCTGGCTGCACCAGCGAGCCAAACAGGTACACTCGCCGCACGCCTGGATACTGGGGAGCAAGGTAGGAAACAGCCTGGCGCACACGCTGCAGCCACTGCTGCCGCTCGGCCTCACGTTGCGCACGCCGTCCTGCCTCACGCTCACGATAATACTGCCTGGCGGCCTCGAGATCGGTAACGGAAGCCAAGCGCCTATACCTCCTCCTCGTCGGCCTGGCCCAGGCGTCCCAGGAAACGGCCGAACTCTTCCAGTTCCTCGCGCACTCGCTCGTAGGTTGAGCGCAGGCCGGCGGCCAGTGTTCCCACCCGTTCCGCATCCAGGTGCAGCGCATACACGTTACGCACGACGTGACGAAAGCGCAGATACTCGTCCAGACACTGCGCCGTCTCGCGGGTAAGCACGGCCGGACGGACGTCGGTCAAGAGAATCGTCATTTGCGTCAGCAACTCACGGCGCCACGAACCGCCTCGGGGCACCGTTTCATCTATCTCCGAGGCGATCATCTCGAACAGGCGCTCTAATCCGCTGTAAAAATCGTGCAGGTGCAGGGCAGCGGCGGCCACGTAGAAATCCCGATCAGGCGGGTTCTGCTCGACTCGTTCCATCGCATCCACACACTGTTGCACAACCTCACCGAGCAACGTCAATTCGTGTCGAATGCGGTCCGCCAGTATACGATACCGTCTGATCACAATTCGACTCCTTCCTGCTCAATCACCTCCCGAATACCCGGGCGGCAACTGGCGACGTCCACCAGGTTGACCTCGATCTCTGGATCGAGGTCCAGGACCTCGCCCAGGGCGTGCAGGCAGTCCGGCCAGGGAATGTCCCAGGCGGCCAGGTCCACGTCCGAGCGGAGCGTGAAGCGACCCTCGTGGACCAGGGAACCGAAAACGACGACGCGCGGGGCCGCATACCGCTCTCGCAGCAGGAGGGCGGCCTGGCGAGCCACTTCCCAGGCCCGCTGCCGCCGCTCGACCAGGACCTGCCGTTCCATCTGTGCCCGGCGGCGGGCAGTGCGCAGATAAGGGGTATAGTCCGTCATGCCGGCCACTCCACCACGAACCCCGTCCCCTCCGCCCGCACTTCTGGCAGCGGCGAGGAAGAACACTTCTCCACAGGCACGCCTTCCTCCAGGCAGGTCAGGCGGAAAATCTCCAGCGCCTCGTCCCGCCCGTGGGGCAGGCTTTCCAGCCTGTCGGTCTTGACCGCCGCATAGCCCCGGCCGCGCACGAGGGCCAGCGTTTCCCGCGCCGCCTGGCGCAACTCCCGGTAGACCTGCAGCGAGGCGCGCACGTACTCCGACGTCAAGCGGGCCTTGAGCGCCAGCCCCTGCGGCGTGACCAAGTACTTGAGCCGGCGGCGCTCCATGTGCATCGCCTTGACGTACCCCTTGCGGATCAGCCGCTTGAGATACCAGTTGACGCTGCCGACCGCCACGCCCAACTGGGCGGCCAGAGTAGCCTGGGTTGTCTCCGGGTTGCGCTCCAGCGCCTCCAGGATACGCAGTTGGCGCTCCATCTCCGACATCCTGGTCCTCGACGTCTACGGGTTAAAATTCAGCAACTGAATTTTACCGCACTCGGCCGCCGTGTCAAGTGCGGCCACCTCCACCCGCCGGCCCACGTTCAGGAAAACCAGGAGCGCGCGGGGCCGCTCGCCCAGGAGACGGGTCAGCGCGGCGACGTACTCCCTCACCTGCCTGTCGTACTTTTTCTGCCGGACGTGGGCTTCCAGGTCGGCCCCGGCCCGCAGTTCGTCGGTCTTGAACTCGACCAGCGTCCAGCCAGCGCCAGACCGGTATAACAGATCCACGATGCCGCTCCTGGGAGCGCCGTCCACCTCGATGGCATAGGGCACCTCTTGGTACCGTTCAGCGCGGTTCAATTCGGCGTAGAAGGGGTGGGCCTGGAAGCGGGCCAGGAGGCGGCGGGCCGCCGCGATGGTGTGACGGATTTCCTCCGGATCGGTCAGGCCATCTTCCAGCGCGTAGGGGCGCAACAAGTTCTTCAGGCCGGGCCGGTCCGGGAAGCGCCAATGGCGCAGCGCGGTGTGGACCAGGCGGCCGACGACCCAGGCCGGGCCCTCTGGCCTGTGAGCCGTGGGCACGACGCGCCAGACGCGAGGCGGCGGCTCGCTCTCCCGCTCGCGCATCTTCACGTCAGCATCGGCAGAAGCAGCGGCAGCCACAGGCGCGATCAGGGTAGAGGGACAAGGAGCAGGGGAGCGGGGGAGCGGGGGAGCACTCTCCTTGTCTCCTTGTCTCCCTGTCTCCCTGTCTTCTTGCACAGGATACACTACACAAGCCAACGAGCCGCTGCTCCAGGACAAGTCGAGCGGCTGGGGAGCGACGAGAGGGTCGGGCAGGCGCGCCTGGTCCAGGCCGACGACCTCGCCCAACCAGGCCAGCCAGCCGCGCAGTTCGGGCGTGCCGTCCTTCTTGGCCTTGACGTGCCCGCTGACGATCAGTTTTTCTTTGGCGCGGGTGGCGGCGACGTAAAGCAAGCGCCGGGATTCGGCGTCTTCCTGGTCGGCCTCGTGCAAGGAGGCCAGCCGGTAGATGGCCGGCAGCGTCTTGTCCTCGCTCAGGCCCAGCAGGACGCCCAGATCGGGCGAGACGAGGACGGGCGAGGTGCGGCCGCCCACGGCGCGGGCGGCGTCGGCGATGACGACGACGGGAAACTCCAGCCCCTTGGCCTTGTGGACGGTCATCAACTGGACGGCCCCACCGGCCTCGACGGGCGCCTCTCCCTCGCGGGCGGCCACGTCGCGCAGCGACTGGACGTACTCCAGGAACTCGCCGACGCCGGCCAGGCGGCTGCGGTGGGCGTCGGCCAGGAGTTTGTCCACGTTCCGGCACAGCCGGTGGCCGCCGGCCAGGTACAGGACCGCCCGGTAATGCGTGGCGTCCAGGAAGCGCGCCAGCAGGTTGCCGACCGTCGTGCGCCCGGCCAGGGCGTGGAGTTCGGCGATGATCTCGCGGGCCCGGACAGCGCGGGCGACGCCGGCAGCGTCCAGGTGATCTAGCGGGCCGTGGAGGGCTTGCCATAAGGGACAAGGAGAGGGGGGGTGGGGGAGCGGGGGAACGGGGGAGCAGGGGAGCAGGGGAGAGGCATAACGCAAGAGGTAGAGCGCGACGTCGCTGAGCGCGAAGGCGGGGGAACGCAGCAGGCCGGCCAGCGCCAGGTCGTCGGTCGGGTCGGCCAGCGCGGCCAGGCCGTTGAGCAGGTCGCGCACCTCCGGCCGCTCGTAGAAGCCGCGCCCGGCGACGGTGACGAAGGGGATGCCGGCCCATTCGAGCGCATCTTCGTACGGGGGAAAGCCGGTCGCCGCGCGGAACAGCAAGGCCATATCCCCCCACTCTACTCCTTCTTCCTCGTGCAACCGGTGCAGGCGGCTGGCCAGAGCGCTCGCAGCCACCCGGTGCCCCTCGTCGGCGTTTTCCCCCAGCCCCAGGTGGATTTCCAGGTAGGGCGGGCAGATACCGGCGCACGGTTGCTCGCGGTGGGCCGATAGCGGGGCAAAGGGGACAGCGTAAGGCCGCGTGGGGTCGTCCTCTGCTCCCAGAATGGGGGCCAGGAGGTCGTTGACGAGCGCGACCAACGGAGCGTGGGCGCGGAAGGTGAGATCGAGCGGCACGTGTCGCCCACCCGCCGCCGCGACGTCGGCCTGCACACGGCGGAAAACGGTCACGTCCGCGCCACGGAAGCGATAGATGGATTGCTTGGAGTCGCCTACAATGAAAAGTGAACTAGCCAGCGCGTGGTGCGTGTTTCGTGTTTCGTGTTTCGTGTTTCGTGTTCCGTGTTGCGGGAAGGCGCTGAGGGCGTAGACAATCTGCTGCTGGCGGGTGTTGGTGTCCTGGAATTCGTCCACCAGCACGGCGCACACGTCTGCCTGCCAGCGGGCCAGGACCTGGTCATTGCCTGCCAGGAGCGCCAGCGCCCCGGCCTCCAGGTCGTCGAAATCCAGCGCCCGCCGTTCGGCCTTGAGGCGCTCGTACTCGGCCAGGACACGCTCGAAGAGGCTGCGCAGACAGGGGAAGACGTTCGCACAGCGCTCGTCCAGCGTCCAGGAGACCGGCACCTTCTTGAGCAGGGGGGCAATAGCCGCATCGAAGCCGGTGCGGAGCGCCCCCATCGCCTCCCGTGCCACTGCCAGGTCGTCGGGAGCCCAGTGATTCTTGGATCCGCCGGTGGAGACGGCGTCTCGCAGCGCCACCAGTGCCGCAAAAAGGGCATCCCACGCGCGATCCTTCAGCGCGGTGCAAGCCTCAGCCCAGCGGGCCAGGACCTCCCGCCGGGCGGCCTCCAGTTTATCGTCGGGCTGAACGGCCTGCACGTGAGCCAGGCCATCCAGTGCAGCAGTCCAGGCCGGCTCCCCCAGCCGTGTGCACAGCCAGGCGTCCAATGCGTCGGACCAGCGGGCCAGCGGATCGCCGGCGAGCGCATCGCAGGCCGCGACGACGTCCAGCCGCTTTTCTACCAGCGTGGCCAGCGCCTGGCGCAGTTGGTACTCGGTCAAACAGTCGAACAGCGGCACGGCCTGGGGGGCCGTGGCCGCCCAGGCCAGGGCGGCTTCGACGGCGCGGGCCTTAAACAGGGCGGCCTGGTTTTCGTCCAGGACGTCAAAGTCGGGGTCTACCTGGGCCTCGGCCGGATGGGCGCGCAGGATTTCGGCACACAGGGCGTGGATGGTGCCGATGCGGGCGCCGTCCAGCGCAGCAAAGGCCTCCTCCCAGCGGGCCTGCTCTGCCGGGGCGGTGCACGCCGGCAGCCAGGACTCGACGGCGGTCCGAATGCGGGCGCGCATCTCGCGGGCGGCCTTGTCGGTGAAAGTGATGGCGACGATGGAGCGCAGAGGGAGGCCGGACTCCAGCAAGGCCAGGTAGCGGCCGACGAGCGTGCGGGTCTTACCGGAGCCAGCGCCGGCGGTGACGACCAGCGCCTGGCATGGAGTCCGGACGACGTCGGCCTGCCGGCTGGTAAATTGGTATAAAGAGAGAATCGTCGGCATAGGCAAGCGGATGTAGCCTGTGGGGAAGCAGTGAATTGTCCACCGTGTTCGTTATATGGTTAGGGTCTGCGTTGTATGCTCTCGCGGGTCAGCACTTGCCAGGAGCACCTTTTGCCCCTCACGGCGAGCAATCTCAATGATGGCGCTGCTTTTGAACATCATTATACCATGCCAGGAGAAGTCAGTCTATATTTCCTACCACTGTCGTGGCGCATACCGCCAGCAGAACCCGACGGCCGGGCAATGGCCCGGGCAGCCACCCGCGGGCGGCATGGGGGCAAACTGCCCTGCCCGCACGGCGGCGACGTAGGCCAGGACGTGCTCGACCGCCTGCTCGATCGCCCCCTCCACACCCCCCTCGTACCGTCCCAGGCGCAGGTAACTGGGGCTGGCGGAGCCGATGTGCCAGTAGAAGCCGTCGGTGACCGGCCCCAGGCGCAGCGCGTCCCGCACCGCCAGCGCATAGAGGGGCAGTTGCAGCCGCGTGCCCTCCTCCAGTTCGCGGGCCGAGATGCGGGAGGAACCGGCCTTGTAGTCTATCACGCGCAGGGAGCCGTCGGGGGCGCGGTCCACGCGGTCAATGTAGCCGCGGATCTGGATGGTGGAGGAGAGAGGAGGGAGAATGGAGGATGGAGAATGGAGGGTCAGGGAGGGGGCACCGTGGAGGCCGAAGGGGAGTTCCTGGGCGTGGGGCACGTACTCTGCGCGGGTCTCCTCCAGCGCGACGACGGTTCTCTCCAGCACCTGCAGAAATTCTCGCTGTTGTTGTTCCCAGAGCGGGGTAGGACGGAAGCCATATTCCCTGGGAGCGTCCGTAAAGACCTCCCGTGCGATCTCCGGCAGGGCGGAAAGCGGCTCGGCCGGAGCCAACTGATAGACCCGCTCCAGGACGCGGTGGTAGATGGAGCCCAGGATAAGCGGGTCGAAGCCCTCCTGCGGCACGGCCCGCGGCTCCAGGCGCAGGGCGTGGGCCACGTAAAAGTGGAGCGGACATTTGGCGTACGTCTCCAACCGGCTGCTGGACCAGACGTGGTCGGGGCCATAGCGAGCGGTCAGCGCAGGCGCCAGCGGACTCAGGTCCCCCTCGTGGGGGCCAGCCGGCGAGCGGGCCAGCCGCGCCCGCACGACCTCCGCGCCCGCCAGCACGGCCTGCCACTCCGGGTCGCCCGCGCCGTCACCTTCCAGCGGGGCAGACGAGGCCTCGGACTGGGCGGCCACGGTGAGAAATTCCTGCGGCGAGGCGGCCTCATCCAGTAGGAGCTCCACCGGCCGGACGCGCCGGGCAGAAGCACTCACCAACCGCTGCAGGTGGCGCCAGTAGGGAGAAGGCTCCCACGCCTGCCCGTCGTCCGCCAGGTAGGGGCGGCACAGCAAAAGCCGCTCCCGGGCGCGGGTGACGGCCTCGTAGAACAGGGTGACCTCTTCACCGCGCAGGCGGGGTTCCAGCGGCAGCCCCCGTGCGCGCAGCAGCGCCCGGTCCTCCTCGCGCAGCAAGGGGTCCTCCCGTTCGGCGGCCGGGAATTCCCCTTCGGAGAGGCCCACGAGGGCGACGGCACGGAAGGAGAGGCCGCGGGCGTGGAGGAGCGGCGCGACCAGGAGGCCGCTTTCTTCGGGGGATGGGAGCGCGTAGGTGGCGGCTTCGACGGCGCTGTGGAGTTCGGCGAAGAAACGAGGGTAAGGAACCCCCTCCCCCAACCCCTCCCCTGCGGGGAGGGGAGAAAACAGCGGAGACCCCCCACCCGGCCTATCCCCGGCGGGGAGGGGGGGAGGAGGGGGGGCAGGGGAGCAGGGGAGCGGGGGAGAGGGGGGGAGGGGGGAGGATAGCAGGGACTCGGACAGCACCAACCCGCGCAGGACGTCCTTGAGTGCTTGCAGTGCGGCGACGTCGCGCCGGGCCAGGGGACGCCCGCCGGGTTCGTTTTCGGCTTCCCGCACGCGGGCCACGACGCGCAGCGAGCCATCGTCCTGGGCAGCCGCGGACGGATGGGCCAGGTCGGGGTCGTCGCCGATGATTCCCTCCACCCAGGCGACGGTGTCGCGCAGCGCGGCCTGGGGCTCCGGCGTGAGCCGCCCGACGAAGCGCGCGAAGGCGTGGCGCAGCGCCAGCGCCTCCTCGCCGATCGGCAGGTCGGAGGATGCGACGCCCTCCTCCTCGCCGGCGGCGCCCGCCTCGGCCTGCACCTCCACCCGCCGGTCGAGCGCCTGGTACCATTGGTCCAGCCCCTGGATGACCAGCCCGGCGCGGGCCACCGCGTCCAGCCGCGCGCCCAGCCCCACCCCACTCTCCTCCAGTATGGCCGACCAGTCGAAATAGGGGCTGGCGAGCGCCTCGACCAGCGGGCGGCGGGGCCAGTCCAGCGCCGGGAGCGAGAGGAGCGAGAGGAGCGCAGCCACGGCAGGGTTGCTCAGCAAATCAGCGCCGGCCGCCAGGTGTAGCGGCAAGCCAAACTCGGCGGCCGTCTCCTCCAGGAAGGGCAGGTAAGGGTCCAGGTCGCGGGCCAGGAGTGCGACCTCGTGTGGGGCCATGCCGTCCTGGACGATGCGGGCCTTGAGCCAGCGCAGCGCCGCACGCACTTCCTGGCGGCGGTCCTGCGCCTCGACGAAGGCCACCGCGCCGTCGGCGGGGCATTGGGCAGCGTTTGGTTCAAAGAGATTGGCTTCCAGATGGACGAGGGGCGGGGGGGAGGGGGAGAGGGGGGGCGGGGGAGCAGGGGAGAGGGGGAGAGGGGGAGACATGGAGAATGGAGGAGGGAGAATGGAGAATGGAGGATGGAGAAAGGAGTCCAGCGCCGTGGTGAGCATAGAAAGGGCACGGGCGAAGCGGCGGTGGGCGGGACGGGCTCCCCCATCCCCCCTATAGGGGGGTAAGGGGGCGGGGTCGCCGGTGAGCGTGATGATCGTTTCTGTGGCCCGGCCGGCCAGCAGGCGCAGGACCTCCAGTTGGGTGGGGTTGAACTCGTCGAAGCCGTCCACGACCAGGAGCGCCAGGTCCGCATAGAGCGCCGGGTCGCGCTCCAGCGCTTGCGCGGCCAGCCAGCCCTGCCCCTCGGCGTCGGTCCAGCCGCTCGTCACCAGCCAGTCCTGGTAGGCGGCGTAGATGGCGGCCAGTTCGGCCAGGCGGGGAGGCTGGTCGGCGACGCCGGCGGCGAAGGCGTCGCGGTGGACGCGGGCACGCTTGAGTTCCTGGACCAGTGTGCGCAGCGCGCGCACGAAGCCGGGCTTGTCGCGCAGGGGGGCGTAGTGGCACAGGTGGCCCTCTGCGCAGAAGCGGTCCACGATGGCCCGCAGGAGCCGGTGCTGGACGGGGTCGAATAGGCGGGGGGCGAGCATACCGGCACGTGAGAGGACGTCGGCGTAGAGACGGTAGAAGGTGCCGGCCTCGACGCCCAGCGCCCCACCCGCCTGGGCCAGGCGGCGACGGAAGCCGGTCACCTGGGGGAAGTTGGGCAGGACGACCCACACCGGGGCGAGGGGAGCGGAGCCATGCAGTCCGCGGATGCGGGAGATGGCGTGGGCGGTCTTACCACCCCTGGCGGGGGCGAGAAGCAGTTGAACGGTCATTCTCGACGAGATAGGCCACCTCTACGACCGAGATGGATGCTACGTAGATCGGCCCACATTCACCGTTTCACTAACTATAGCCACATCGCACCTCTGCCTGTTGGACAACCCAAGGTAAGCAGGCGGGAGACAAGTACAGCTTGTGTGCTTGCTCAGTCTGACAATTGCACAGACTCATTCTAGCACGCAAGTTCTATTGTGTCAAGGAGGGGGAAGAATACCACGGATGCAGACAGACACATGGGAACTCTCCGACCGTGCCACCTCGCCGTGCTCAACCCTCCCGCAGGTCCGGAACCTGCGGGAGGGTCACGCTAACGGAGATACGCAGAAAGCGCGGAGGTCGTGGTCAATCTGATCGAGGTCCACCCACAAGCACTTGCGCCCGCCCATGGCCTGGCGTGCTTCGTCAGTGAACCCGCTTTTGGCGAACAAGGCGTACGTGACCTGCCATTGCTCGGCCGGCGATGGGATGACTTGCTGTGCGCGCTCCAGGAAGTCTTCAACGATCCGCTTGCGAATCGGCTCCGCCGTCCACTTGCACTCGCCCAGCAGGATGGCGTGATCGTCCTCGTTGATTGCCACCACGTCAATCTGGGGTTTCCCCGTCCCCCAGAACGATCCCACCCGCCGGGGCACGAACGGAAGGTGGCCGGCGTCGCCCTGGCACAACACCCACTCCCGGCACAGTTCCTCGAAGATGTACAGACCGACGAACTCTGACAGGTGCTTCTGCATGTTCTGCCACGCCTGCTGAATCAGGCCCCGCTCGAGGTTGGTGCGCGCGGGGGCGATGAAGCGGTAATAGAAGCGCAGGTAGTGATCGCGGATCCGATAGCGTCCTTGTTTGCTCTGCTGCGGCCTGCGCACGGTGGCGGGCACGTGCCGTTCGACGATGCCCAGGTGCTGCAACACGTTCAGGTACTTGCCGACGCTGGCACGTTGCAGGCCGGCCAGCGTGGCGATCTCGGTCATGCGGGTGAAGCCGGACGCGATGGCTTCAACGACGGCCACGTAATTGCGCGGCTCGCCCAGTTGGTCGCGCAAGAGTGCGCCAGCATCGTCCAGGATCAGCGTGTCCGACAAGAGTTGCTGGATGTTCCATTCGACCGGCCGGCCTGGGTCGAACAACTCCAGGTATTGCGGGACGCCGCCGACGCACGCATAGACCGTGGCGCGATCTTCAGCGGAGTAGCGGGGGAAAAAGTCAGACAACGCGCCAAAGGGCAGCGGCTGCAGATGCAAACCTCGGGTGGCACGGTTGTACAATGGCGAGCGGTAGGCCAATACCTCGCGCTCGATCATCCCGGCGTGCGAACCGGTCAAGATCAGCAGCAGGTTGCTGCGCTTCAAGCGATGGTCCCACAGGCGCTGCAGGATGCTGGTCAGAGATGGGGCGGCCTCGATCAGGTAGGTGAAGATGTATCCTTAGAGTATGATACTCAGGAGATACATCTCATTGTAGTATGGCCGCCTGACGTTGTCAAGTGGGCAACGGAGTGTCAACGGATGAGCAACGGATAAACGGATGTCAACACCTGCCAACTCAACCGCGTTTGTCTTCTTGAACCTCTCTCCCCACAGGGGGCCATCCGGCCCTCTCTTTTGTGCCTACCGCCTGCTCATTCAATCCGGCCATATCGTGCTCATCGAGCGTGATCCTTACAACATGCTCATCCACATTCACTTGGCTTGCTCCTTTCAGGTGTGGTATAATTTGTGTTGGCGTGATCTTGCACCTGATTACAAGTGAGGTGGCCTATGTTGGACATTCAACTCTCAGAGGCAAAGATTTTCTACGATCAAAACGGGCAGGCCCAAGAAGTGCTGATAGACTACGCTACCTTTCGCCGCTTGCAAGCGCTGCTGGAGCGGTTGCGCCAGGACCCAGATCAGGGTTACTTTTGGTCCGACGAATGGCAAAGTCGTATCCGCGAGGGGGAAGTCGATGTCCAGGCCGGCCGCACGCTACGGGTAACCGCCGGTGACGTTGATAAGGCGCTGGAGTGGCTTGATGAGTGATATCGTCGTTGTGTCTTTCGTCGCGCAGGCAACGTCTATTACCTGATCACTGCCGAGCCTCACAAAGTGGTAGACGAGTTCGCTAGAAAGTAAGACGTGCCCTGCGGGGTACACTCCGCCGTCAACTGGCCCTGCGCAGCGCTACCACCGCCCGCCTGCTCAAGACGGACACACGCTTCTGCATCTCCCGCCGCGGCGACAAACTCAACCGTACCTGCTTCCGCCTGCTCCTCGATGACCGTCCCTACCAGGACGACGCCCACCCCGACGGCTTCGCCCGCTGGCACTCCTACTGGCTGGCCTACCGCCAGCACCGCACCAACCCCCAACTCCATCCCCATCCCGGCCCCTGGCGGCCCACCCGCCAGGGAGGAACGAGTGCCCGGCCTGGGCGACCGCAAGGAACATTCCTACGGGAGAGCATCGGGATGACGAATCCTTCTCGCACCTGGAAAAGTGCTCGACCCGATCCAGCAGGACCGGCCGGTGATCATTGCTCACCGACCGGCCCCACGGACGTGGGCAGGCTTCCCCTTGGGGCGACACCTCCCCGGCCCGCTACTACCGGCCTCAACGACCAGTACTGGCACCCAGCCTCGGCCTGGAAGAGCCGAGGCTGGCCACGCGGCCTCTACTGCGAGGTCTTTACGAGATAGGCTGCTGGCACCCAGCCTCGGCCTGGAAGAGCCGAGGCTGGGGCGGCCGGTGCTCAACCCAGCGGGAGAGGCGGGGGCCGCGAGGCCCACCTCCACCTCCTCCGGCGGGGAGCGCTGTCAGGCTGCCCTCACGGCAGCATACGGGCGCGCGCCTCGCCCACGCCATTCGCCTGGCACAGATGAAACTGCTCGTCTAGAGAGGCTCACCGGCTCCCAGGGGCGGCTGCGTCGCCAGTCCCCGTGACCGTAGGGTCGCCCCCACAGCTCGACGGCCAAGCCTCGCCCTGATTCTCAGACGCCTTCTGTGGCTCGTGGCTCGCTTAGAAATGATCGCCACTGGGGCTGCATATCTCTTCACGTGGGTGGGCGCCACAGCAGGCGAGAGGTCCCCTCGGGTAGCCGCGCCATCTCATAGATAGCAGACTCCCACTGTGTTCGACTACACACAAGTTTGCTCCGATCACACCTCCGCTGCTCGGCTATAGTCTCCTGCCTGCCTCCCCCCGACTTGACAAATCTTTACAATGCTTTTCGTCGGGGCCTCTATTCGGACTGCCAGTTGTGTACTTCATAATCAGCGCCCTTCTGTCACAATCCCCTTTTCGTCGGGGCCTCTATTCGGACTGCCTTCAACTTCAGCGAGGTCACGCAGGACCAACGAGTCACAATCCCCTTTTCGTCGGGGCCTCTATTCGGACTAAGGTCATGCTGCACAAGTACGACCCGCTCATCACGTCACAATCCCCTTTTCGTCGGGGCCTCTATTCGGACGAGGGCGACCCTCGCTTGATTATCGTCCAGAACGAGTCACAATCCCCTTTTCGTTGGGGCCTCTATTCGGACTTAGAGGATCCGAACCACCTGTCAGTGCTCCTTTGTCACAATCCCCTTTTCGTCGGGGCCTCTATTCGGACTCAAGGAGCTAAGTGCCAGGTATGACCAGGGAAGAAAAGTCACAATCCCCTTTTCGTCGGGGCCTCTATTCGGACTCACGGGGGCAATACTGCGTCCGAGTTGCTATACACCGGTCACAATCCCCTTTTCGTCGGGGCCTCTATTCGGACTCGTGCTGGCACTCATCTTGCGTTTTATTGACCCTGTCACAATCCCCTTTTCGTCGGGGCCTCTATTCGGACTCCTTCACATCTACTACAAGGGCAAACACATCATCGTCACAATCCCCTTTTCGTCGGGGCCTCTATTCGGACGAGGGACCGTCGTGTCATTCTGCGTTGCGGAGACCAAGTCACAATCCCCTTTTCGTCGGGGCCTCTATTCGGACTCGAGCTGATGCCCGGCGTCGCCACCTCGGCCTGGTCACAATCCCCTTTTCGTCGGGGCCTCTATTCGGACACATCACCCAGGACCCGGCCGGCTGGCACGTCCAGTCACAATCCCCTTTTCGTCGGGGCCTCTATTCGGACCACAGCGGCCGACCGCGTGGCCGACATCCAGGAAGTCACAATCCCCTTTTCGTCGGGGCCTCTATTCGGACTCGGTGGGGCCCGACGATGAAGGGCTAGTCCTCAGTCACAATCCCCTTTTCGTCGGGGCCTCTATTCGGACTCGTGAGCGTGAAGATTCAGAAATGAAAGGAGAAAAAGTCACAATCCCCTTTTCGTCGGGGCCTCTATTCGGACCTCCCTTTTCGCGATTTTGCTCACATACTTCTTCTCGTCACAATCCCCTTTTCGTCGGGGCCTCTATTCGGACTGGGCTCATTGTTGCGCTGGGGATCCTGGCCACCATGTCACAATCCCCTTTTCGTCGGGGCCTCTATTCGGACCGACGCCAACCCCGTACATTCCAGGGTGGTAATCCTGGTCACAATCCCCTTTTCGTCGGGGCCTCTATTCGGACCGCGTGGATCGTCGCGGCGATCGGAGCACCATTGGTGGTCACAATCCCCTTTTCGTCGGGGCCTCTATTCGGACACACAGCGTTGGCATTGCTGAGCACGCGCGGCATCCAGTCACAATCCCCTTTTCGTCGGGGCCTCTATTCGGACTCTCGATTCCCTCCGCAGGACGGAAGAGACTCAGTCCCGTCACAATCCCCTTTTCGTCGGGGCCTCTATTCGGACCAAGCCATGTGCAACGAGTACATGGCTCGGACCCCCGGTCACAATCCCCTTTTCGTCGGGGCCTCTATTCGGACATGCCAATAGCCTTCAGGTGCCGCTTGGCGGCAAGAAGTCACAATCCCCTTTTCGTCGGGGCCTCTATTCGGACTTAACCCGTCCGCAAGGAGGTTGGGATCAGAAGTCAGTCACAATCCCCTTTTCGTCGGGGCCTCTATTCGGACTGGTCTCCGGTGTGAACGCCACGTATGGTACACGGAGTCACAATCCCCTTTTCGTCGGGGCCTCTATTCGGACTTATTTCCGGCATATGATTTAAGGAGGGGGAGATGTGTCACAATCCCCTTTTCGTCGGGGCCTCTATTCGGACTCTGGGGCACTGAACAGTTGGACGCTGGTACGGTCGTCACAATCCCCTTTTCGTCGGGGCCTCTATTCGGACTCAGTCAGGGGTTCAAGCAGTACGACCAGGTCACGCGGTCACAATCCCCTTTTCGTCGGGGCCTCTATTCGGACAAGTTGGCGGGCAATGCGTTGGGGACGGATTATACGGTGTCACAATCCCCTTTTCGTCGGGGCCTCTATTCGGACTGGCTAAGCGCGCGCTGCGCATCTCATGGCTGGCCGCCGTCACAATCCCCTTTTCGTCGGGGCCTCTATTCGGACTGTCCCCCATAGCCCGTCTAGGGCGACGGGGGAACGAGTCACAATCCCCTTTTCGTCGGGGCCTCTATTCGGACAGGTGACCAAGGAGGTCCCGGTGCAGGTCGTCGTTAGTCACAATCCCCTTTTCGTCGGGGCCTCTATTCGGACTCAGTTCGTGCCCGTGGGCATTTCGTGCGCGATGCTGTGTCACAATCCCCTTTTCGTCGGGGCCTCTATTCGGACTGAGGCTAATGGATACTACACTATTTTGGAGGTTAGGTCACAATCCCCTTTTCGTCGGGGCCTCTATTCGGACATGATTTAGATGAGGTGAGGAAATGTTTGTAAAGAAGTCACAATCCCCTTTTCGTCGGGGCCTCTATTCGGACTTTACGTGGAGTAATCCCCGTAAGGGGATGTGAACTGTCACAATCCCCTTTTCGTCGGGGCCTCTATTCGGACGAATCTTCGGGATTGAGGTGAGTGTACGCTGGACGAAGTCACAATCCCCTTTTCGTCGGGGCCTCTATTCGGACGGGTGACCATGTGATCCGCTGGAGCGACGAGGACTATAGTCACAATCCCCTTTTCGTCGGGGCCTCTATTCGGACGATGGCCTGTATCCCACAATCGAGAATGCCCTCATCAGTCACAATCCCCTTTTCGTCGGGGCCTCTATTCGGACACCTGGACTATCGCTACAACCGAGGGGGGATGCTCAGTCACAATCCCCTTTTCGTCGGGGCCTCTATTCGGACGTTGGTATGAAGCTTCGGTTCGAGGGGGAGGACGAGAGTCACAATCCCCTTTTCGTCGGGGCCTCTATTCGGACCGGGACCTGAGGTCGGGCGGCCAGCGCCGGATTTTGTCACAATCCCCTTTTCGTCGGGGCCTCTATTCGGACTGATGACCATCAAATTGGAGGACGTGAAGGTCATTAGTCACAATCCCCTTTTCGTCGGGGCCTCTATTCGGACATGATCCAGCTGAGCATCTGTCCCCGATTGTATTTGGTCACAATCCCCTTTTCGTCGGGGCCTCTATTCGGACCGTGATAAAGTCCCAACCCAGGTCACTCTTGACCCTGTCACAATCCCCTCTTCGTCGGGGCCTCTATTCGGACTCGTACAGTTTTCAGCCCCGGACGGGATCCCGTAGTCACAATCCCCTCTTCGTCGGGGCCTCTATTCGGACTATGCGCTTGGTGAAGGAAGAGTTACGACCAGTCGAGGTCACAATCCCCTCTTCGTCGGGGCCTCTATTCGGACGAGCAGTACCGCCGCAAGCATGGAATTCGTTGAGGAGTCACAATCCCCTCTTCGTCGGGGCCTCTATTCGGACCTGCTGGACCGACACAGCCCCAATACCGACCTACTAGGTCACAATCCCCTCTTCGTCGGGGCCTCTATTCGGACGCGCAGATGCCCAGGGCAACAAAAGGAGGGAGATTATGTCACAATCCCCTCTTCGTCGGGGCCTCTATTCGGACTCGGAAATGTTTCTGTTGCAAATACTCTGGCAATTCTGTCACAATCCCCTCTTCGTCGGGGCCTCTATTCGGACTCCAACAAAAAAAGGCCATCCTCCCCCCTGGGAGAAGTCACAATCCCCTCTTCGTCGGGGCCTCTATTCGGACCCCGATGGTCCCCCCGTCCACCATCGTGATCTGATGTCACAATCCCCTCTTCGTCGGGGCCTCTATTCGGACTCCTACGGGACTGTCCGGAGCAATTGCGTGACATGAAGTCACAATCCCCTCTTCGTCGGGGCCTCTATTCGGACTGGTAGCGTTCCGTACATTGGATGACGCTTGTAATATGTCACAATCCCCTCTTCGTCGGGGCCTCTATTCGGACCGCCCTTTGATCCCATTTCTGGAATCCCCACCGGCCCTGTCCTTTGTGCTCGAATTGCCCATTGTTAACCCACTGAGACCTTCCATTTCCGTCCTATCCTCCCATTTCACTCCACCCAGGTAAGCCAGCGTGCGCCTCCAACCTTCATCGTAAAAGCGTACCACGATACGTCCATTTGATCTCATCTCGCGTTTGCAGTACAATTATACTACCGAGGAGGTAAAATTGCAATGACCACGCTCCGGCAACTGTTAGCCGATACGTCCCGCCAACTGTTGGTCGTCATCGCCCGCCAGCGGCGCGTCCCTTTCCCGCGCGATGCACCCAAAGGTGCGCTCGTGGACCTGCTCGCCCACGCGCTGGCCGACCCCGCACAATTGTACGCCGCGCTCGACGGCCTCTCCGACGCCGAACGCGCCGTCCTCGACGACCTGCTCGTCGCCGGCGGCCGCCTCCCCCGCTCCCACCTCGCCCGCCGCCACGGCGACTTCCACCCGTACCGCCCCTGGCAGCCCGAGGCCCCTTCCCAGCCCTGGGAAAGCCCCACCTCCCCCACCGACCACCTCTATTTCCTCGGCCTCATCTTCTGGGAGCGCGCGACGAACGACCTGGTCGTCCCCGCCGATCTCGTCCCGCTCTTCCCCGCGCCAGCCTATCCCCCGCCGCCGACGCCGGCCACCGGACCCCTGGAAGCGGCGCTCGCCGCTGCCCACGACCTGGCGCTGCTCCTGGCGCTCCTGGAGGCCGGCGACGTGCCTCCCCGGCACGGCCGCTGGCTCACGCCCCGGCTGCTCGCCACCTGGGGCGGGCGCTCCGCCGTCCCGCCCGCCCACGCGGAGGCGCAGGGCGAGCACCAGACCGGCCGCCGCCGCTTTCTCCACTACCTGGCCGAGGCGGCCGGGCTCGCCGCATTGGCCGGCCCTTTCCTCAAGCCCACGCCGGCCGGGTGGGCCTGGCTGCGCGCAGACCCGCCCGCCCGCCTGCGTACGCTGTGGGAGACCCTGGCAGCGCCCGCGACCGGCCTGTGGCAGGCCTACCGGCTGCCCGGCCACCGCCACCTGCACGATCCGGCTGCGCTGGTCGAGGCGACGTTGCGCGCACTTCCGCATCACGATCCGGCCGACCCGGGCGCGTTTGCCGCGGCGCTCCTGGCGCGCGACCCTGCGCTATACTACAGCCTCCACTCTCGCCCGCTCAACGCCGAGGAGTTGCTGGCGGAGGCCATTATAGACCTGCTCACGGGGCCGCTGATCTGGCTGGGGGCATTGGCGCGCGACGAAGCGGGCGTGTTGTCGCTCACCGGCTGGGGCGCGGCCTGGCTGGGCCTGGCGGAACCATCCGTCGTTCGCCCGCCCGCTCCCTTTACGCTCGGCGCTGAATTCACCTTCACACCGCCCGGCGAGTGGCCCGACCCGCTGGCGCTGGCGACGCTCGAGACGTGCGCGGAACGGCTGGCCGATGGGCGCTACCAGGTCACGCCGGTCTCGTTCGTGCATGCGCTCCACCGCGGCCACGCGCTCCCCGACCTCCTGGACCGGCTGGAGCGGCTGGCCGACCGTTCCTTCACCGGGCAGGAGCGGGCGACGCTGGCCGGGTGGGCTGAGAACGCCGAGCGGGCGGTCATCCGCCGCCTGACGGTGCTCGAGGCGGCCGATCCGCAGGTCATCGCGCGCCTGAGCCAGGCACGGCGGGGGCGCGGCCTGCTCCGGCGCACGCTCTCCCGCCGCGCCGTCGTCGTGGACGAAGGGAGATTGCCGCTCCTGGTGCGGCGGCTGACGGAGCAGGAGGGCGTCCCGCCGCGGGTGGAGGCTCCTCCACCGGCTGCGCCGGCGGACCCGGCGCTGGGGCGGGGCGGCGCGGCGCACCTGTGGCTGGCCGCCCGCGTGTACCAGAGGCTGGGGCGCTTTATCCGCCTGCCCGCCCGCTTCCCCCAGGAACTGCTGGAGCACCTGGCGGCCTTGGCGGAGCCGGGCGACCTGATGGCGGCCGATGCTGCCGCGGCGCAGGTGCTGGTCGCCCTGCAGGACGTGCTGGACGGCCGGGCAGCGTTCCCGGCCTGGGTCGAGCCGGGCCTGCCGGTGGAGGAGACACTCGCGCTGGTCCAGGAGGCGCTGGAGGAGGGGAGCGCGCTGGAGATGGCGTATTATACCGCCGGGCGGGAGGAACTGACCCACCGGGTGGTCGAGCCGCTGCGGCTGGAGACACGCGGTGGGGTGGCGTACCTGGTCGGCTTCTGTCACCGCGCGCAGGCCGAGCGGGTGTTTCGATTGGATCGGATCTATGCAGTTGTTAAAGTACCGATTGGAGATTGGAGATTGGAGGTTGGAGGTTAGAGGTCAGTTATTCTCCGGGTTTCTTGTACCAAGTTTGTGGCTGATGCGGATGTGCCCAGGTTGGACGACGACAAAGGCACCGCGAAGTTGTTCGCCCTGTTCCTGTATAAGCCGCCTGACCGTCTGGGCCAAAGCCTGGCGTGCGTTGCCAGGGAAACGGATCAAAATGACGCCGGGCGAGTTAACTCGACTGACGAAGACCAGCCAGCCGAAGTCTTTATCCTCTGTCAACAGGATACGCTTTTCGCGGTTGGCTCGTTCGATCACATCGCGGTCGTTGGACCGGCGCGTGGTTTCACTCACGGCGAGAACATCGTACCCTTCCACTCGCAGAGCGCGCACGACGGCAAAGTCGCAACTTTCGTCAGCCAGAAAGCGCAAGACAGAGGTATTCATCAAGCCGTCTGCAATAAGATGGTTTCGTGGGCCAACGAGTCGGCAGCGTAAGCCAGTGCAGCCTGTACGTCGGCGCGGGTCAGGGCTGGATATGCGTCCAATAAGTCGGCTTCTGTAGCACCTTCGCTCAGTTTGCGGACGATGAGTTCGACCGGAATGCGCGTGCCGCGAATCACTGGCTTGCCCAGCATGACAGCAGGATTGATCTCAATGCGATCTATCAAGGATATCGGGGTCATTCGAGACATATTACACCTCCACTTTCTGTGATTGTAGCACGCTTGCGCATACTATGTCAAACCGGGCCATGTCCCCTGGAAATGTGCTGCCGCTGCTTCTGAGCTCTGGACTCGGATCCATCCATTCCCAAACACAGTGCCTTTGCCGACGTGGACGAGTTCGCCTAACGCCAGTAGGGGCAGGTAGGGGTGCAGGTCGCCCTCATAGGTGGCGCGGCCCACCAGCCCGCCCATGCGCACGCGCTGTTGCTGGCGGCCGGAGTAGCGTTCCCAGTCCACCCAGCCGGTGCCCGCGTCCACCAGGCGCACGTCTTGGGCGCGGTCGATCCAGCCGCGGAAATCGGTGTCCCAACGCTGGCCACAGTGAAAGTAGGAGAGGGAGGAGACGCGCCCCAGGAGCGCTTTGATCAGGACGTGGAAGGGGGGGCCTCCGTCCACCAGCCGGCCCTCGTGCTTGAGGCGGGTGGGGGTGAGGAAGGTGAGGGGGAGGGGGGGACAAGGAAATGCGGCAGCCTGCGCCTCCCACTCTGCCGGGCCAACACTCAGGTCACAGGTGCGCATCATCCCATCCGCCGCATCGAAAACTACCTCTTCCTTCCCCTCCCTCCCCTCCTTTCCTTCCTTTCCATCCCTCCCATCTAACGCCATCACCCGCTCCAGCGCAAACTTTCCCCGCGTGCGCCCCAGCCCGGCCTGCCCCAACTGCTGGAAGACGAGCACAAAGTAGGGTAGGTAGCCAATGCCACGCCCGATCAGCACCACGTAAAAGTCCAGCCGCTCCCCTGGCTCGAACGCCGGCCGCCGGTCCAGTGGCGGCTCGACGACGAAGGGCCGCGCGACCTCGGACAGGTTGCGCAACACCTCGGCTCCCTCCGGTGGTGCGGTCTCGAACAGGTAGCCATAGACGCAGTCGTTGCCCAGCCGGCAGTGCTCGCCGCAGGCCGTTGGCTGGTAGCAGACCAACTGTTTGAGTGTGTGGCCGAAGCCACCGCGCAGTGCGCTGCCCTTGTAGGGTGGCAGGTAGACCGGCTCCAGCATGTTCAGTGTGAAGCGGTAGCGGGCGACGCGCAGGTCGGGCAAGTGAATGATGTCGTTCATGCGAGTATCCGATAGGTGGTGAGTGAAGCGTGTTGCGTGTTGCGTGTTCCGTGTACGCATGGTTTGTAGTGGCGACTTCAGTCGCTTCTTCCGCTTTGGCAACGACTGAGATCAGGGTCCGTAGTGGCGACTTCAGTCGCTTCTTCCGCTTTGGCAACGACTGAGATCAGGGTCCGTAGTGGCGACTTCAGTCGCTTCTTCCGCTTTGGCAACGACTGAAGTCATTACTACGAGCCGTCAGAATCCGTGCGGTGACTTCCAGTTCCAGCAGGTACGCCTGGCGACCCGCTCAGTGAACCACTTCCACCAGTCGCAGACCGAAGTGGTTCCGCTCGATCTCAACCCTGATGACTTCCACCCGCACCCGGGTGCCGACGTTGACCCGTTGCCCTCCCAATTGTGAGGTATGTATCAGGCCGTCGCGGCCTATGCCGACGTCCACGAACGCGCCAAAATCCACAACGCTTCTGACGGTACCCTCAAGAAGCATTCCCACTTTCAGGTCCTGCAACTTGTGAGGTTGCACGTCTCGTGGCTTCCGCGCCGGCGGCGCGCTCACAGCAGGCATCGCCACTTCGACAGTGACCGGCTGATCTTCGGCGTCGAAGATGGCCAGTTCGGCCCAGCCCAGGGGGAACCCGTCGGCGGTGAGGCGGCGCGAGGTGGGGCTGCGGGCATCCTGCAGCGCGTACGCGACGGTCGTGGCGTCGCGCCCGCTGCCCCAGGCCAGTCGTACCAGGCAAGCGTGGGCGGGGAGGCTAACGGCACGGGCGGCCAGCGCGTCGTAGGCGGCCGCTGTCTGTGGCAGGGCGCGCGTGAATTCCCGTTCGGCGGTCAGGTGCGCCCCATAGAAGTCACGGCAGGCGGCCAGGACTGCACCAGGGCTGAACGGGAAGGCGTGCTCGTGGTAGCGATAAAAGTCGGCGTCGAAGGTGACGGCGTGCGCAGAAGCCGCCTCCACGTTGTCCGAGAGCATCCCCGGCACCGTTTCCACCAATACGGCCACGTCCTCCGACCAGTGACCGGCCTTGCGTGTGTGGACGGCCACGGCGTGCACGCGCGTGCGGCTCTCCAGCAGGTCACCGTCGCCCACCTTGAAGGCACGGAAGGGGTCCTCCTGGACGGTGCGGAAGCCGAACACGGTCTGTTCCAGCCGCCGGGCATCGTCGGCAGGGTTGTCTTTCTCCATCGCGTGGTAGAGGAGTGCCGTGCGCAGCGCGCCCTTGAGCGAGGAGCCGGGGATGTAAGGACGCTCGCCGGTACGGATGCAGGCCAGGACCTCGGGGTGGGCCACGCCCCCCTCCATCCGCCCGTCGTAGAGCGCGCAGGCGGCGGGGGAGACGTTGGCGGTGAAGCGGGCTACGCGCACGGCCACATCCACGTGTTCGGAGACGAAGCGGCGCGTGGCGGGCACGCTCCGCTCGACCACCTCGACGAAGCGGGCCTGCTCCTGGCGAGGGAGCGCCAGCAGGAAGTTGTCGAGCGTGAAGCGATAGAGCGTATCGCCGGCGACGACGTACTCGAAGGGCTCCAGGCTCTCGCCGGTGCCGACGTGGAGGGGAGTGAGCGGGGTCAGTTGGAAGCGGTACTCAGCCATTACGCTTCCTCCTCTGATAGTTTGATACGCACTGGCAGTGGGAAGGCGTAGCCATACTGCACGATGTTCTCCTGTGTCCAGTGCATTTGCTCGACCAGCCGACCATACCACTCGCGCACGGTTTCTCCATCACGCAGGCGGGCCACCGCGCCTGGTTCGATCATCAGGAGCGGCTTCTTCCACGGGCCGGGCAGGGCCAGGGCCTCGGCCAGTTTCCCTCGCTTGACTAGGGTACGGTATGTAACGTCTGTGGGATCGCCCTGCCGGGGCACCCAGGCGGAGAGGGTGACGAAGCCGTTGGGATTGTCCACCCGAGGCAGTTTCTCGCCCGCCTCGACCAGTCCCTCTCCTTCGATACGGAACACACCGTGGCCGGCAGATTTGCGCCGACCGAAGCCGTTGCGCTCGACCCAGCGCCACCATTCGGTCAGCCGCGCCAGCAGGCCCTCGTCCCGTTCGTCCAGTTTGTGCCATACGTCGAACGTCCGATTGGGGCCGTAAAAGGTCTCGTCCGAGACGAAGAGCCGCCCCTCGCGTGCGCTGCCGGTGATGCGGTCCACGGCGGTACGGGTGACAGGGTATTCGCGTTCCTCCTCCCGCGACTGGCGCAGCCTTTGGCGCGTCTCCCGGCGGGCCTTGTCTGATGCGTCCATTGAAAGATGGTCGGCGATCTTTTGCCATTGTTCCAACGGCAGGTACCGCTCTTCCTCACGTGCCTTGCGCAGCATGTCCTCCACGACCTGGTTGGCGATGCAGGACTGAGGCTTTGCTTTGGCTTCTTTGTCCTTCTTTCCCTGTGGCCTGGGCAAGAGCACGGGCACAGGCAGCGTTCCGGACGGGAAACCGGCCGAGATCAGGAGCGGCGGCTCGCCGTCGCGATAGCGACCCAGGAAGGCAATCAACGCATCCTCGCCCTCGGTATAGCACAAGGCCCACAGGAGGTGCCCGAAAATCGTGTCGGACTGCAGCGGCGTGCGGAACGAGGTGAGCGGGCGGATGGTCAGTTTATAGACTTTCATCATAAGTATGCCCTCGTTTCAGGAAACCTGCGCCGCCTTGATGAACCTTACGGATTCACTTGGGTAACGATTCTCTGCTGACCAGAGCCGCCGGGCGATGAACTCGCCCGGCTACGGAGCAGCGTCCGATGAATCGGACTTTACCTGTCGCAAATAGCCCGATTGATCGGGCGCAGTTCCGTAGCACGGCGACTTTATCGCCGTGCGTTGGTCGGCAGTTCGCCAAGCTGGACATGATGGTAGTTACCCATTGAATCTCTTACCCTTCACGCGGGCGGCGTTGGAAATACTGCTCAACCCTGGCTTTTCCAGGCCGGAGCAGTGATTACAGCTTAACGCTGCGCAACTCGTCCAGCGTCATGTCTTTGGCCAGGACATTCCCTGCCAGGTCGGTCAGCGTCAGGTTCTCGAAGGCGACCTTGCCATAGCCCCGGCTGCCAGAACCGCCCAGCGTGTCGGCCTGCACCAGTTGCAGCCCTTCGATTACACGTTGGAACAGTTCTCGATCCGTCTTACCGCCGTTGCCATCCACGTCGAAGACGCGGTAGCCAATCTCGAAGGCGAATTTTACGCCTGCCGGCACGCGCTCCATCTGGCGCGGGTTGGCCATGGCCGTGATGCGGTTGATGGTGTTCTCGTACTTGATTTCGGTGATGGGTTCACCTTCCTGCAGCCGCTCCCGGATCTTGCCCTCCCATTCTTCGGTCAGATAGGCGTCGCGCACGATCAGCCGTGCCGGGCCGATCTTGCCTTCACCGGCGTTGGAGCCGAAGATGCGGCAGATGGGGCACCCTTCTCCCTCACAACCGTAACCGCCAGGCCGGTGGACCTCACCGTACTCCCGGTTCCTGCGGCCCTCGACCTCGGGCCGGGGGTCAATCTTGTCCAGCCGCAGTTCCAGCAGTGCCCGCATCTTGCCCTTGAGCGACGAACCCGGTACGTAGGGCATGCCGGTCAACGGGTGCTTGATGATGGGGTTGTCCAACCCGCCGATTTCGATCATCTCGGCTGCACTGCCGATACGTAGCCCCGTCACGCAGTGCAATGTGCCGCGCAGCGTCAGGTAACCCGTGAGTTGCATTTTCTCGCTCATGCGATCCGCTCTCCTCCGGCTCCGTAGTAGAAGCCCACTGTGCTCTCGAAGAACTTTAGAAACGCCCGGAAGTCATCCTCTGTCTCGATCGCGTCTATACACTTGTGGATGTAATCGCGGAAGGCCTCCGAAACCCGCCCACCGGCGCGCTTGCCCTGGACGTAAGAGGCTTTCGACTTGAGCATCTTGATCAGGTAGTAGAATCGCTCGAACGCCCCCTCGCCGCCCTGGGCAATCTTCTGCTCCAGCGCCTTGACGTCGCCGTAGAAAGCCCGCAACTGGCTGCTGGAGACCAGCACGTTCCGGTCGCGGCTGGCGAAGAGTTCGCCATAGGCCTGGGCATGCCTGGTCATCAAGTCATCCCGTACCACTGGTTGGCCGCTGGCGGTCTTCCTGTGGTAGCCTCCTTGCAGAAAATCAGGATCCACTCTCATCGTTCCCGACTCCTTTCTCGATTGCGGTATAACGCATAGGTAATGGGCAGCCGTAGCCCTGCCATCACCTGGCGGTTGGCCAGGTGCGTCAGCCGGCTCAGGCTGCGCTTTGTCTCTTCGGACACGGCGTCGCTCTGGACGACGTTGCGGCCCAGGTCGTAGGCCAGTCGCGCCAGGTACAGCATATCCTCGGCGCTGATGCGCTCCTCCTGCTCCCACACACGTGCCATCTCGGCGTAGCCCAGCAGCCGGTGGACGAAACCCGTCGAGATCGGGTAGCGGGCCGGTTGGGCCTCTCGCCAGCGGCAGAGTTCTTCGTCCAGCAGTTCTGCCCACGGCCAGAGAGCGTTCAGCAGTAACAGCGCGTGCTGCTCTTGCTCTGCCAGTTCGGCTGCCGGTTGCGGGTCCAGGTTTTCGTAAGGCGGCAGGTCGCGCCAGCGGGCGATCACGCCGAACAGGTTGAAGCGGTCGCGGCCGGCATTTTTGGCCGCCTTCAACAACTCACCTGCCTTGCGCGCCGAGGTGGCGATGGGGAACCTGGGCTTGGTGACCGCGATGGCCGCCGAGAGCGTCACGTTGGGGTTGCCCGCCACGTACCGCTCGAACTCGCGCGCCATGTAGCGGGTGAAGTCAATCAGCACGTCCCACGGCCCCACCAGGCACAGGTCGTCGCCGCCGGAGTAGACGGTGTAGATGCGGTCGTAGCGCTTGCCTGCCGGTGGATGGGCCAGCGTCTCGTTGACCCAGCCGCTGAAGAACAGGTCGGTCATGCGGCTGAGCGTTGCCAGCCGCGAAAGGCTCTTGACCTCGCCAATGCCACAGGAAAAGAGTTTTCCCAGGTTGTCCACGTCGGCGCGCAACACGCCAAGTAGTTGGCTGCCCAGGCTGCCGTCAGACCATTCGGCGGCCGCGGCGGAGATGCAGCCGAAGGTCTGCAAGATGGGAAAATCCTCTGCCCGCACGGATGAACCGTCGGGCCGCACCAAAATACCACAGGTCTCGTCGTCGTAGCGGCCTTGGACGCAGCCACGCTCAGCGGTGCAGAAACCGGCCAGGTCTTTGAAAGATGTGAAGCGGGGGACGTGATTGGCGAAATGGCGCACCAGTGCCGGGCCTTCAGGTGTGGGCCGCTCGTAGCCGAAGCCGTCCAGTTGGTAGGGACGGCGGTCCAGTCTTTCCAGATCGTCCAGTTCGGCCAGCAGCACCACATGGCGGGCAGCATCACTTTCGAAGAAACTTAACCTGCTGCGCCGGAGCCGTTCCGCATCCCTGGGGCGTGTGTCTTTCTTTGGTGCAGGTGGTTCCCTGTCATCGTAGTATGCGATGTAACGCGCGCCCACGATTTGCTCGGAGAGTAAACGATCCTGGTGGCAATGCTCGCATAGCCTATCGTCAATCTCAGCACCGTCTTTGGCCCGTGCCGGCAAGTGCTCGCAACTGGGACAATCGCCATAGGGATAGGGTGCGGCTTCCCACTTGAAAGCACCCTCTACCCACCCTCCCACGTCCTGGAGCAACACTCCCAGGCGATGGCCCTTCGCGGCTGCCACCTGGCGGTCCAGTTCATCCAGCACATCACAGATGGTACGTTGGCCCCCTGGTTTGATTGCAAGTTCCTTCTGCCCGGCGGCGACAGCGCCAAATACCACCGCCAAGTCACCCTGGAACTTCTGCCACAGCCACTCATTGACCTCCCGCTCAATGATCGCCAGGTGCTCATGCACTGCTTCAAGGTTGGGTACCAGCAGCACAAACTGACCGCCACCGGCGAAGATTCTGGCTGCTATCGGAAGACGGTAGTTAGGTACCAGTTCCGCCAGCAAGCGGTGGGAGACCACTTCGGTCAGCGCGGTGATGAAGAACGAACGTGCCCGCAAGCGCTTTGCCACGCCCCCTGGGCCGATATTGGCCACTGAATAGATGTAGTCCTGTACACCGGAGATGTCACCTTTGATGAACAGGAAAGTGGGGCGCAACGGGCGTTCACCGCTGTAACGGTAGAGAGCGTACGCAGAAGCGAGCGCACAACTGGTGCGGGCATGGTCGAAGAGCGAAACGTCGCGCGGTTCCAGGTGGACTGCACTGGGTACAGCCCACGTATAACGCTCCAGCAGGCTATAGACCCATGCCTCCAATTCATCCCAGTTTGCCGCATGTTCCAGCGCGTAGAGCAGCGCAGCCTTGAAGTTGTCCTGAAGGGGCCTGTATTGTGCCTCTGTCAGCGGCTCAATCTTCTCGCCAGGGAATGCATCTACGGGCCTTAAGGGTGCAGGTAGATACTTCTGCTCAAGAACCGGCACAGGCCGACCTAATGCAAGGGGAGCAAAAATGCTGTCCAGTGCTCGTGTCCCTTGCGCCTCCTCACCGTAGACCTTCTGTAACGAGCGTTCCCCGGCGGAGAGGCCGTCGGCCAGACTGATACAACGCAGCAAGTCTTCGTATTGGGGCTGATCGCGTGCCTGGCCTACATAAGGGTCGTGGTGCAGGACAAGATAGCACAGCAATTCAAAGTCCACATCTGCTGAGAACCGCTGCTGGATCAGATCGCTGTAAGGTTGCTCGCGGAGGAGTCTCACACTGTAGACAGCGTGCTTTTCACCTTTAGGATCAGGTTTATTGAGCAACTTACCCACGTCGTGCAACAAGCCCGCCAGGATCAGGGTACGGTACTCGCGTTGGTCCATAAACGCCCCCTTAACTAACACGCAAAGGCGCACGCGCCCTCTTGGACGACGTGCGCCTCCTTATCTTGCCCCATCGGCAATCCCACTGGATGAGACATCACGATTATGCTCCGTACTGTTTCACTTGAGCAGCCGTTGTCAGCAGCACATATCTTATCACGTTTGTTGGCACAATGCAAGTGCGTCCGTCACAGAGACCCCAACAAGTTGGGGACTCCGGACGTAGCGATGCCGCTTGACAAAGCAACATCCTGTGATAGGATCACATTGGCAGGGTCGCGCGGCCGCGGCACCCTCTTGAGGTGTACAGTTGCGCGGCTTTGTCGTTAGAGGGGCTCGCTCTCTGTTACCCTCCCGTACCCGCAAGACGCAAAGGCGCACGCGTCCTTATTGGACGACGTGCGCCTTATGATTTTGCCCCATCGACAGCCTCGCTTGACGAGACACCCACACTTACGCTCCGTGCACCCTGGCCTGAGCAGGCGTCGCCTGCAATCTATATCTTATCACATTTGTGGGCGCAATGCAAGTGTGTCCATCACAAGTCACAAAGACCCCAACAAGTTGGGGAGTCCGGAAATCGGCCCTCAATACAACTGTTCGCCCTACAATCCTTCCTTCGCCACCCACTCCCGCCCCAGGTCAATCAACCCCTGGATGGTGGCGATGAACCCCCTGGCCGCCTCGAGCGTGGGCGGCGGGGCCTCCTCCTCCCCTTCATCCCCCCCTGTAGGGGGAGAGAGGGGGGCCGTGAGCGCGCGCACGCGGTCCACGCGCGCGGCCAGGTCGGTCGCGAGGCGGCCGGGCGCGACCAGTTCCGCCTCGACCAGGCGCGGCGAGGGCAGTTCCTCGCCGGGCGCTTTGTCCTTCACGAGCGCAAGGTGCGCGCTCAGCGCCCAGCCCAACGCCTGGCGCACGGGGCGCAGCACTTCCTCGGGGAAGCCGCCCTCCAGCACGACCGACGCCAGTTTCAGCCGCTTGTCGGCCGTGTCGAAGCCCTCGCTGACGCGCCGCAGCCGCCTTTCCAGCGCCTTACGGACGTCGTCGCGCGCCGGCGCGGGGACGGCCGGAGCACGATACATAGTGGCGGCCTCCGCCGCCTGCTCCATCATCCCACCGGTGAGCGCAGACAGCGCCCGGTAGCCCTCCTGCTCCATCAACAGCAGGCCCGGCGCGGGGAAAGTGCCATAGTGTTCGCCGAGCAATTGTTCGACCTTGGGACGCAGCGCAGCCGGTTCGCGGTCCACGACGACGAGGACGTTCCCGTCGGCAGGCGCGCCGGGGAGTTGCGGGGCCTGGCGCACCACCAGGATACGGCCCGGGTAGCGCCCCACCAGCAGGTCGGCAAAGCCCTGCAACGTGGGCGCGGGGATGGCCTCGGGCGCGGCGGCCGGTGCGAGCACCAGTTCCGGCTCGAGCGCCACGCGCGTGCCGAGCAGCACTTCGAGCCGCTGCAGGACGCCCTGGCCGGCGTCGGCGAACGACAGGTCGGTGACCGTGCTGTCCTCGTTGAGCGCCGCGTCGAAGACGGCCCGCTTGGCCGCCAGCGTGTCGAGCATGCGCTCCTCGATCGTGCCCTGGGCGATCAGGTTGACGACGTTGACCGGGCGCTGCTGGCCGTGGCGGTGCGCGCGGGCGATGCGCTGGTCGAGCACGGCCGGGTTCCAGGGCAGGTCGAGGTTGACCACCATGCTGGCGGCCTGCAGGTTCAACCCCACGCCGCCGGCGTCGGTCGAGAGAAACACCTTGCAACGGGGGTCCTCGAAGAACTGCTCAATGAGCGCGCCGCGCTTCTTGGAGGGCACGTCGCCGGTGAGTTTGACCCAGCCCAGTTTCAGTTGCTCCAGCCCCGGCTCGGTCAGCGCGAGCATATTGCTCCACTGGCTGAACAGGATGGCCTTGTGGCCGTTGCCCGCGACCTCTTCGCCGAGGATCTCGCGCAGTTCGCGCAACTTGGGGGCGGTCTTTTCGCGCTCCTCGGGCTTGATCTCCGGATCGTGCAGCGCCAGCGCGTTACAGATCAGGCGCATCTTGATCAGCGAGCCCAGCAGAATCTTGTGCTCCTCCGGCGTGAGTGGACGCCGGCGCGCGCGCGCCATCAACTGGGCCACGCGGTGCTCGTACTCCGCGTAGGCGGCCCACTGCGGATCGGTCATCTCGACGAAAAAGTTGCTGTCAATGCGCTCCGGCAGGTCGAGCAGCACCTCGTCGCGCACGCGGCGCAGCACGTACGGCGCGATGCGGTGGCGCAGTTCGTCCAGGTTCTGGTAGCCCAGCACCTTGTAGGAGCCGGAGGGCCGCCGTTCGACCTCGTAGTAGCGCTGGTTGAAGCGCCACAGCGGCCCCAGGATCGTCGGGTCAATGAACTGAAAGATCGAATAGAGTTCGTCCAGCCGGTTCTCCAGCGGCGTGCCGGTCAGGACGAAGGCGTAGGGACTGCGCAGTTGCTTGACCGTATCGGCGGTCTTTGTCCTCCAGTTCTTGATGCGCTGCGCCTCGTCGAGGATCACCAGGTCGAACTCCCGGTGGACGATTTCTTCCTCGTCGAAACGCACCAGTTCGTAATTGACGACGTTGAAGAACTGCAGGTCCCGATACAGGTTGCGGCGCTGAATCTGGTTGCCCTCGACGACCTGGACGGGAAGCGAGGTGAAACGGCCGATTTCGCGCGCCCACTGGTACTTGAGCGAGGCGGGACAGACGATCAGGACGTGCTGAATGTCGCGCAGCTGCTTGAGCAGGGCCGCGGCGGCGATGGCCTGGACGGTCTTGCCCAGCCCCATGTCGTCGGCCAGCAGCGTGCGCCGGCCAAAGGCCAGGTGCAGCACACCTTCCTCCTGAAAGCCATAGAGCGGCGTCGAGATGACGCTCAACGAGCGGTTGCCCTGTTTCACCTGGTCGAGGAACCATTGCTTCTGCTGGCTGATCGCTTCGACGTCCTGCTGGTTCTTCAGGTAATCGTGGACGGCCTGGTCCACGTGAATCTGCGCGCGGTCGTGCGCGGGCAGCCGGTTCAGTTCGCCGAGCAACGCGGGCAGGCTCTGCGTGACCTTGCCCTGCAGGACGCCCTCGACGTCAAAGTAGCGGGCCAGCAAGGCCGCCAGTTTCTCGTCCGCCGGGAAAGGCAAGGTGATGCGCACGGTGGTACGCTCGGCGTGGTGGACGTACATCTGCGCGATCGGGGGAGCCTGGGCGATAAACTCCTCCCACCGCCCGGCGAACTCCTTCTCCAGGTTGGCCAGCACGCCTTCGATGTGCTTGCAGGTGCCGATCGTGTTGGTGCGGTAGTCGGGGCAGGTGCACGTGTTGAGCCGCTCGGTGAGCGAGCGGACCTGCACAGTGTAGACCCGTTCGGACGTCGAGGTCACTTCGAAGGTGCTGTAGACCGGGTGCCGGCCCTGGTTGACGATCCTGGCGAGTTCCTCCAGGCCGCGCTGTCGGCGGCGCTCGATCTGTTCCTGGAGCATCTCCATTTGCTGTTCTTCAGTCTGGTCCATGTGGTTCCCCTCCCTATACGCTTATACTTGATATGCCTCCACGAGATGCCGATCGTGTTCGGTGGAGACAGTGGATTGCCCGGAATGAAAGCGCCCGGCAGTACGGATCATAGATCACTTCCTCAGCATTACCCATGTTGTCGCCGGAACGCTGCTCACCAAGCAGATGCACATATAATACTACACCATTTGTATGGCGTCAACCGTCTGACTGACATCCGCACAACGTTGCCAATAGCCCAGCCCAGCGGCCGGACGCCCGGCTTGAGCCGGGAAAACCCCGCGATCGGAGTCCCCAACTTGTTGGGGAATCTTGCTAGAAACCCGAACAAGTTCGGGATTCCGCTATCGGCCTCCTCCAAACCTTCGACTTATATCCAGTAGAGAGGCAATATACCGGCGGTTGACGTCATTCGTCTTGCATGTTACAATGCAAATACGGGCGCTGACGAACAACTGACGTTTATCACAAAGTGCATATCATGCGAGAATTGACTTTTCTGTTTCAAGAGCCAGGTATGATCGAGGCTATCGCCTCGGATCCGGCAGGCGAAGATGAGGCGGCGCGCTCCACCGGCTATGCCGATTCAGTTGTGCCCGACTTGTTGGCTGATCGCGATGCCAACTCGCTACGCCCGTATGCCTGGATGTGCTACAATTTCGAGCGCACTTACCCTCTAGTCATCTGGGGACTGAAACTGTTCATGTCCGACGAGCGATTCAACGTACCCCAGGCTGGCCTGACTGGTGTGCCCCTACACGTGGCCTTCAGTTGGGCCTACCATCACTTTGTTCTCCAGGACGGTGCTCTGTTACCGGCCATGGAACAGACCGTCACAATAGCCTCTCACGACTACACCCGCATTGCTCTGAGCCACGCCCTGGCGACGATGGGCTGACCCAGCCTACACATCACACTCTCAGTGGGTGAAAGTGGATCAGCGGGATGGCGACCGGACCAGGAGCGCGTAGATACAGTCCAACTCGCTCCAGGCCAGCAAGAAGTCGCCGATGGGGACGGAAATCGGGGCAGCATCTGCTGCGGGATCCAGAATGTGCACGGCGCGCTCATCCATCCCTACGACGACAACGGCGTGTTGCGAAACGTGGCCGCGCCAATGAGGGAATTCGCTGGCCTGGACAAACACGATGGGAGGATTGCCACGTGCCAGGTGTGATTGCAAGTCATCGAGGTCGCCGGAAGTGAAAGTTACATCCAGGACGTTCGAGCGCAGACGAGTTACATTAGAGGCTGGCGCGCCAAAAGGAGGACGCACGTCTAGTTCGCGGGCCAGGCGTTCCTGTGCACGGGACAAGCCCAGATAGGCCAGCACCATCTGGACGCACGCGGCCAGGCAGTAGCCATCATCCGTCTGTGAATAGTGTGGAACTTGGAGGCTATTGGAGAGTAAGGCCATGTTGTTTCATCTCTTCCACAACATGATCGGCAGACAGGACTACGCCGGTGATGGCGTCTACATCTACGTGTCCAATGGGACCGCGAGGTGCGTGGGAGAGTGAGGTTACGAAAGCATCAAAGCGCCAGACAGGTCGGTCCTCAGATTGGATCAGGCGCGGCTGATCGGCCATCACCATATTGCCCACTCGCTCGACCAGCCAACGGTTGGCCTTGCGGCGGGCTGCATATTCGTCTATTGCCAGACGGACGTGCTTGCGGAAGAGATAATCGGCAAAATCAGCCACCTCTTCGATGACCGAAGGGGGCAACATGCGAAGTATCTGTACAATGGATTCGACATCGGCGCTCATTTTCCCACCTCTGAAATCACAATGCGAATATCGTGAACCACGGCGTCGAAATGCTGTTTTTCTCTATCTCAGCAGCCATTCCCCAGGCGTCGTTTGATTTGATTATAACCTCGAAGGGCAAATCTATCAACCTGCAACACGCTTCACGCATCACGCTTCACGTTTCACGCCTCTCCTCCCCCCACAACAACCTCGCCTCCCCCACCCACGCCGGGAACTGCGCCGGGTCGTCGGGGAAGCGCTGATAGAGCGCCTTGATTTTGGCAGATAATCCACCTCGCGGCGCGAGAGTTCGGCCGCCGCGGGCAACTGGACGAACAGCGCTGCGAATTTGGCCCCCTGCCCCCGAAAGTAGCGCAGTTTTAGTCCCACAGCGCCGCCCGGCTCACGTCGCCCTTCTTGAGCGCCCCGGCTGGGGTTCCAGAACGCCTTGTGGTAAGGGTAGAAGTTGGGCCCCCACCACGACGACGTCGGCATGTACCGTGCGTGTCATACCGTAGCCTCCTTTCGCTCGCCCGAGGCTGGCACGATCAACCGCAGCCGGCCCGGCAGGATCGTATATTCGATGTGAGTTGCAGACAAGTCGAACAGTTCGCCGTCAGCCTGGATGGGCGTGGGCGGGTCGCATTCGATCGTCAGGCGGGTCGTGCGCACGTAGGTCACCTCCGGCCGCTCGACGTGGCTGCCGTCGAACGTCGTCGGCAGCAGGCGCAACAACTTGAGCCGCCCCAGTGGCCCGGTGAACACAAAGTCCAGGTAGCCGTCGTCCGGTTCGGCGCGGGGCGTCATCCAGAACGCGCCGCCCGTGCGCCGGTTGTTGCCGACGGAGACGAGCGCGGCCTTGCCCTCGTACTCGCCGCCGTCCCACTTGAGCCGCACGTGCCAGGGCTTGTGGCTGAGGATCGTCTTGAGCGCGGCCAGGACGTAGCGCGGCGTGCCCTTGATCCGCTTCATCGCCGCCTGGGTGATCGTCACCATCGGCTCGAGCCCCACCGCCGAATTGTTGTCGAAAAAGCGGCCGTTGACGCATCCCACGTCAATCGAGCGCGTGTGCCCCGCCAGGATGACCTGGCAGGCCGTTGCGACCTCCTTCTCCAGGCCGAGCATGTCGGCGAAATCGTCGGCTGAGCCGAGCGGCACGACGCCAAACGGGACGGTCATCCCAGCGCCAGCCGCCTGCATCAGGCCGTTGACCACCTCGCTGATGCTGCCGTCTCCGCCGGCGGAGACGACCGGCGAGAAGCCCGCCAGCGCGGCCTCTCGCGCCAGCGTGATGCCGTGGTTTGGCCCCTCGGTGGCCACCAATTCATAGTCCAGGCCGATCTTCTGACACACCCGCTCGACGTCGGGCATGGCCGCCCTGGCCTTCCAGCGGCCTGCATACGGATTGACGATGATCTTGGCTGTAGTCATTTCTTCTGCCCTCCCTGCCTAAAGAATGAACAATGTCCCAATGAACAAATTGCCACTCGATGATTTGCACAATCCACGCGAATGTCGCAGGGTAATACTATAGCCAGGTTTGCCATCCTGCGCAAATGGCAGTCGGCCGGAATTGCGCTTGACGAAAGCGGCAGTTTGCGTTACAATAGCATCTACTACGGGCGAGCCTGAGCCTCGCCCGTTTGATTGAGAGAATTTGTACGCCGCCATCAGGCAAGGCGGATACCTGGGAGGTAATGCATGGCTGGACGAGCAGCGCAGGTTGAGTTGGCAGCCGAAAAGCGAACGGTGCTGGGCAAACAGGTGAAGCAACTGCGACGGCAGAAATGTGTGCCGGGCGTCATATATGGACACGATTTCGAACCCGTGCCATTGCAGTTCGACGCACGGGAGTTGCGCCACGTCCTCTCGCAGGTCGGCGGCAGCCAAATCATCGGCATTCAGATCAAAGGACAGGAGCAGCCGGAGATGGCGCTCGTGCGCGGAGTACAGCGCGACCCCATCCGGCGCAGCCTGCTGCACGTGGACCTTTATCGCGTGAAGATGACCGAGCGTATCCGGGCCGAGGTGCCGTTGGAGATCGTGGGCAAATCCCCCGTCGTGGAGCGGAATGAGGGCATCCTGTTGCAAGCACTCTCCACGGTCGAGGTCGAATGCTTGCCCGGAGACCTGGTAGACGCGATCGAAGTGGACCTGACGGGCCTGACTGAAGTGGATCAGGCGTTGTACCTGCGCGACCTGGCCGTCCCTGCCGGTTTGGAGGTCCTGGACGACCTGAATGAGATGATCGTGCGCGTGATGCCGCTGGCGGCGGAAGAGGAGTTGGAAGAGGAAGCAGTAGCGCCCGCGGCAGAGGTCGAAGTGATCACGGCCGCCAAGCCGAAAGAGGAAGCCGGCGAGGAAGAGGAATAACAGGCACGCAGCCAGAAACAGGGCGGAGGCAGGGGCATACCCTGGCCTCCGCTTTTTGATTCAGCGCGGCCCTTGCTCTTGACAGACAGAAAATTAGGGTATAGAATAATTCAAGGCGCAGGACGGGCCACGATGGAGCAGTGAGCATGGAATACAAGAATTACTACAAAATCCTGGGCGTCAATCGGGATGCTGATGAAAAGGGGATCAAGCGGGCCTACCGTAAGTTGGCCCGCGAATTTCATCCCGACGTCAACCCAGGCGACAAGCAGGCTGAGGAGAAATTCAAAGAGATCAACGAAGCCTACGAGGTCCTGGGCGACCCCGAGAAGCGGGCCAGGTACGACCAATTGGGCGCCAGTTGGCAGCAATGGCAACGCAGGGGAGGCGATCCGAGCCACTTTGACTGGTCCCAATGGGCCACCGGCGCACCGGGGGGCGTGCGCGTCGACTGGAGTGGTGACCTGGGCGATCTCTTCGGTGGTGCCGGCGCGGACATTTTCTCAGACTTTTTCCGCACGATCTTCGGTGGGACGGGGGGCACAGGGCGCACGCGCACCACGGAGGACCTCTTCCGCCGCACGGGCAGCCAGCGCACACTGCGCGGGCAGGACGTGGCAACCTCGGTGGAGATCACGCTGGAAGAGGCCTTCCACGGCACCACCCGCACGCTGGAGCAGGACGGGCACCGGATGCGCATCAAGATCCCGCCAGGAACGCGCAATGGGGCCAGGATGCGCTTTGCGGGCAAAGGCGGCCCCGGCTACGGGGGGAGCCCGCCGGGCGACCTGTACCTGAACATTACGGTCAAACCCCATCCGGTTTTCAAGCGCGAGGAGAATGACCTGCACTGCGACGTTGACGTAGACCTGTACAGCGCCGTGCTGGGCGACCAGGTGCGCGTGCCGGCGCTGGACGGCGACGTAGCGCTGAAGATTCCGGCTGGCACCAGCAGTGGCAAAGTGTTCCGCTTGCGGGGCAAGGGCATGCCCGACCCGCACGACCCCAAGCAGCGCGGTGACCTGTTGGCTACCGTGCAGGTCCAGGTGCCCCAACAGTTGAGCGTCCGCGAGCGCGAGGTGTTTGAGGAATTGGCACGTCTTCGAGAAAGGAAGTAAGATGAACGTACGCAAAAGTCTGATACTCGTCGTATTGCCTCTGACGTTAGCCGTGTTGGCCTGTACGTGCAACCGCCAGGAATTTCTCTTTGTACCTACCCCGACCGCATGGTTGCCTCCCCGTGCACCCGAGGTGTCCATCGCAACTCCCACGCCCCTGCCAGAGGGAGTGGCGGCAGAGATAGACGCAGAAGATGCATTGCTGGTCAACCTGTACCAGCGGGCCAACCCGGCGGTAGTGTACATCGAGGTGCTGGCGAAAGAGGGGCAAGTGCTGGCGCCATTGGGTAGCGGGTCCGGCTTCGTCGTAGATACAGAAGGCCACATCGTCACCAACAACCACGTCGTCGAACAGGCCGACGCGTTGAAGGTCGTCTTTTCCGATGGGAACGTGGCCAATGCACAAGTCGTGGGCCGAGACCCATACTCCGACCTGGCCGTGATCAAGGTGAACGTCCAGTCCGCACGACTGGTGCCGCTGGCATTGGGCGATTCGAGCACGCTCCAGGTGGGCCAGCGCGTCATCGCCATCGGCAATCCCTTCGGGCTGGAGGGCACGATGACCGTCGGGATCGTCAGCGCACTCGGGCGCACGTTGCCGACCCAGGTGCTCGAGAGCAGCGGCCACTTTTCCAACCCCGAGATCATCCAGACCGACGCAGCCATCAACCCGGGCAACTCCGGCGGGCCGCTGCTGGATATCCATGGCCGAGTGATCGGTGTGAACACCGCCATCCGTTCCACGACGGGCGTCTACTCAGGTGTCGGGTTCGCCGTGCCGGTCAATACGGTCAAACGCATCGTGCCCCACCTGATCGAGAAAGGCACCTACCACTATCCTTACCTGGGCATCACGGCTGACGTCCGCTTCACGCTGGTAGAACTGGCAGAGCCACTGGGATTGCCGGTGACACAGGGGGTGCTCGTCCAGGAAGTCACGCCGGGCACCGCTGCGGCACGCGCTGGCCTGCGGGGCGGCGACCGCGAGGTCGAGGTCATGGGAATACCGGTCAAGGCTGGGGGCGATATCATCGTCGCCATTGACGAATACAAATTGCGCGATTTCGACGACTTGATCGCCTACCTGGTGCGTGAAACTGAAGTAGGACAAAAGGTCGCATTGACGGTGCTTCGCGAGGGAGAGGAATTGGAAATTCCAGTGACACTCGGAGAAAGACCATAATCGCAAGCGTTCCCCCCTCCCTCTCAGGGAGGGGCCGGGGGAGGGTGGACTCCACTGCATACGTGCCCCCCACCCTCACCCCAACCAACTCCCTGGTAGGG
>Ga0315289_10000745_pt1 | contig 49972 bp, 45 predicted proteins | sample YL17G11_40_MG_FD_203452 | JGI IMG/M metagenome (GOLD analysis project Ga0315289, IMG submission 203452) | Sediment microbial communities from Yellowstone Lake, YNP, Wyoming, USA - YL17G11_40 | ecosystem: Environmental > Aquatic > Freshwater > Lake > Sediment | place: USA: Wyoming | collected...
TCGGTGACCACTAGCCTACAAGTGTAATCCCCTGTTTCTTCGTATTTATGTGACGGATTTATTTCTTTAGAAGTTTTTCCATCTCCAAAATCCCAACTATATTCGAGATTTCCTTCATAATGCTGTACTATTGAGGTAAAATTAACTGAGAACGGCACTAATCCTTCTTTTTCATCTGCAAAGATTTTTGCGGTAAATGGAAGTTTTCCATCACCAGTTATAGCAAAGATCCCAAATCTGTATTCCAAAAATGCAGCAAATATTGAGAGAATTATTATTACCAGCACCAAAATTGTAACTAATATTTTGTTTTGTTCTTTCATTTCGTTACATTTCCCCATCAATTAATATGACTCAATAAGTATAATTTATATATAATATTAGGTTTTCCTTCTATATATATTTTGAGGTTTGATAGTATAAAAAACTAATGTTATGTTGATAACAAATTCAACTCTAAGATGTTATAACTCATAAAAATGTTAATAATATCATTAATATCATCTCAGAAACGCTAGAAAATTTAAAGTGACAAAAGTTTTAAATAAAGAATATCCTTCCTATTGCTCCTACCAATAGTAGGATTGGTGTACAATTTATGGTTAAAAGCATGTATGGTCATCTTGGAGATGAATGGAAAAAGCACGATACTTCCTTTCAATCCCCTCAGCAGCAGCGCCTTATACAGTGGAGAGGGGAAGAAAATTTCTTAAGAGTCGATAAACCACTGAGAATAGACAGAGCGCGAGCAGTTGGATACAAGGCAAAACCTGGTTACATTGTTGTGCGGGCACGAGTGCGAAGAGGAGGTCTTAGAAAACACAACATTCGTGGAGGAAGAAAACCAAGAGACCGCGGTATCTCCAAAATTACCATGAAAAAAAGCGTTCAGCGGATTGCAGAGGAACGCACTGCAAAGCGATTTCCAAACATGGAAGTATTAAATTCCTATTGGGCCGGAGCTGACGGAAAACACCGTTACTATGAAGTCATCCTAGTTGATCCAGTTCATCCTGCTATTTTAAATGACCCAAAAATAAACTGGATTTCAAATGCATCCAACACAAGACGAGTACTGCGTGGTAAAACAAGTGCAGGCAAAAAAGGCCGAGGACTGCGTTGGAAAGGTAAAGGCGCTGAAAAAGCCAGACCCAGTCTTGCTGCTAAGAAAAACTGGTAAAAAACTATATTTTTTATCTTACTACCATAACTGGTTTATGAGCGTATTGTACTACTTTATTTGCCACACTTCCTAGAAGATATCGTCCTATCGTGCTAGTCCCCCTGCTCCCAAGTACAATCAAGTCAACATCTAGTTTATTTGCAATATCAATTATTACTGCCGCTGCATCTCCTTCTTCAATCATTCCCGTTATCGTGTAATCATGGGAACCGATATCGATTACGGCATCTGAAATTAAACTATCCGCCTTCTTTTTCATATTTTTGTACATTTCAATATCTAAAAATGTTTTTTCGGCGGGGTTTGGAACAACAGCAAGAAGTATCAGCTCACCATATTCATCAACGAGTGCCATGGCTTTGTTTAAAGCCATCTCAGAGCCTTCAGATCCATCAAATCCTACTAGTATTTTTCTCATAGCAACTATTTTTTTCTCCAAACAGGACCAGCTTCGGTGTCCTGAATCTCAAAACCAATATCTTCTAACTCCTTTCTAATCTTATCTGCAGTTTTCCAATCTTTGCCTTTTCTAGCTTTTTCCCTTGCGTTCAAGATTGCTTTCAGTAATTCTTCGACACGCTCTTTGTTAAAATCCTTTTCATACTGCTGAACAATTGTTTGAAGTTTTTTTACAAGTACGGATTCGTCGGAATCGCTGATTTTTGCGGTTTTAGGCTGGAATAAGGTCAGAATATTACCCATTTTCAAAAATGTCTCAAGTGCATGTGTGCACAAAGCTTCATTTGGATTTTCTTCCAGGTATCTATTACTATTATTTACAAATTCAAAGAGTACTGCAAACGCTTTTGGTGTGTTAAAATCATCATCCATGGCCTGCTCGAACTGCTCTTTAAATTCATCTATTGCTGAAAGATATTTTTTCTCTATGCTTGTTAATTTTTTTTCATCGATCTTTTTAACCTTGACCTTTTTAGACAAATCCTCTAATTTTTCTTTTAGTCGATATATTTTTTCCAAACCCTTTTTTACATCTGTGAGGGCTTTTTCATTAAAATCTGGTGGACTTCTGTAATGCGTTTGGGCAAAGAACATTCTAATTACTTCAGGATCCCATGTTTTTAACAAATCTTTAACATTAACGATGTTTCCCAGAGATTTTGACATTTTCTCTCCATTGATTGTTAAAAGACCGATATGCACCCAGTATTTTGCAAACGTTTTTCCAGTTGCCGCCTCAGCCTGTGCAATCTCGTTTTCATGGTGGGGAAAACGAAGATCCATACCACCACCATGTATGTCAAAAGGTAAACCTAGATACTTGCTGCTCATCGCTGAGCATTCTATGTGCCATCCTGGTCTTCCTTGACCCCAAGGTGATTTCCACGATGGTTCACCGGCTTTTGCCTTCTTCCACAGTGCAAAATCAAGAGGATTGCGTTTCCGTTCGCCTGGTTCAATCCTTGCTCCAGTCTTCATCTCATCAATTTTTTGGCCGGAAAGCTTTCCATAATCCTCAAATTTTTCAACGGAAAAATACACATCACCATCAGAAACGTATCCGTATCCTTTGTCTATAATTTCCTGGGTCATCTCTATCATATCAGGAATTGTTTCTGAGGCCTTTGGATACAAATCTGCCCTTCTTATGCCAAGTGCATCAAGATCTCCAAGGCATATTTCAGTAAACCTGCGCGAATACTCTAAAGGATCGATTTTTTCTTTGTTCGCCGCTGCAATTATCTTATCATCCACGTCTGTGATATTCTGAACATATGTAACCTTGTAGCCTTTGTATTCAAAGTATCGACGAATAACATCGAAAGCAAAATAGGTACGGGCATGACCAATATGCGCGTCGCTGTAAACTGTCATACCGCATACATACATCTTTACTTTGTCCTTTTTTACAGGTATGAATTTTTCCTTTTTTCTTGAAAGAGTATTGTAAATTTTTAGCGTCATTTTTTTATGCTCTTTATGTAATCCTCAATATGGAGAAAAATATATACTTTGCTGTAAACTGAAAAATTTTGCCAAATTTTATAAATATCTTATTTATACCTTAAGGTGGAGGTTTAGTTTATATGAAAACTACATTTAGTATTATTAAGGCTGATGTCGGTGGCTGGCCAGGCCATGCATCAGTACACCCTTCTCTTAAGGAGATAGCAAATAAAAAACTCAGAGATGCAAAAAAATCTGATTTAATAAAAGATTTTCATGTTACTGCCTGTGGAGATGACCTTGAGCTGATCATGACTCACACCAGTGGTGTTGACAGCAAAGAGGTTCATAGTCTTGCTTGGGACACATTTTGTGAAGCAACAGAAAAAGCAAAAGAAATTGGTTTGTATGGTGCAGGGCAGGATCTATTGTGCGATGCATTTGCTGGTAACATACGTGGAATGGGTCCAGGTATTGCTGAGATGGAGTTTACAGAGAGAAAAGCTGAACCTGTTGTAGCATTTATGATGGATAAAACCGAACCAGGAGCGTTTAACTTCCCTATTTTCAAGATTTTTGCAGATCCATTTAATACGGCAGGGCTAATCATTGACCCCTCAATTCATGATGGTTTTGTTTTTGAGGTATGGGACATTCAGGAACATAAAAACGTGCTTATGAGTACTCCTGAAGAGATGTACGATCTTCTAGCCTTGGTAGGCGCAAAATCTCGGTTTGTTATAAAACGAGTATTCCCTAAGAAAACATCAAAGTTACCTTCCGATGAAGCGGTTGCCGTCATATCAACTGAGAAATTGTATCAGATAGCAGGCGAGTACGTTGGTAAGGATGACCCTGCAGGCGTTGTAAGGGCACAGTCAGGCCTTCCAGCCCTTGGGGAGGTCCTTGAAGCTTTTTCACTAGGTCATCTTGTATCAGGATGGATGAGGGGATCTCATAACGGCCCACTGATGCCTGTCGCAGTTAGAGATGCGCGATGTACTAGATTTGATGGCCCACCAAGAGTTATAGCCCTTGGTTTCCAGGTTAAAAATTGTAAAATGACTGAACCAGTAGACCTATTTGACGACCTAGCATTTGACAGTACGAGAAAAGAAGCACAGCATATCACTGATTACATGAGACGGCATGGCCCATTTGAGCCTCACCGCCTACCTATGGCAGACATGGAATATACTACACTACCCAAGGTTATGACGAAACTTGGTACAAGGTTCAAAAAGGTAAAATAAAAACTCAACCTTTAATTTTATATATTACTACCTTATTCAGAACTCTTACTTTATGGAGTAAAAGACAATGGCAAGAATTCACGCAAGAAGAAAAGGGAAAGCGGGATCCACCCGTCTACTTCGAAAAAAACATCCTGATTGGAGTTCATTAAATCCTAGAGAAATAGAATCCCTTGCATTAGAACTCGCAAAGAGTGGAAAATCCACCAGCGAAATTGGCCTCATTCTAAGAGATCAATACGCTGTGCCAGACATAAAGATTGCAACAGGAAAAAAAGTGTCCAAGATACTGGAAGAAAATAATATAAAGCCAGAGATACCCGAAGAACTTCGAAACCTTATTAGCAGAACTTTACAATTAAAAAAACACATTGAGGATCATAAAAAAGATTTGAAGAATCAAAGAAACCTTTCGCTCATAGAATCAAAAATAAGACGTCTTACAAAATATTATCATGCGCAAGGCAGACTTCCAAAAGACTGGAAATACAGCCCTGAACAAGCAAAACTGATGTTTGAATAAAATGGTGGTTATCCATTTTCTCTTTTTCGTTTCCAAAACAAGAATATTGCTATTGCACAGACAACAAGGATTAACTCAAAACCTGATGTTTTTTCTGAGGGTGAGAGAGAAATCTCAACAATTTTTGTAATTGAATTAACTGCTCCCTCATTATCATTAATGGTCAGAGTTATGTTATATCTACCATTTGTAACATAATGATGAACTGGATTGGGATCAGTTGAATTGGTGCCATCGTTAAAATCCCAAAACCATGAAATAATTTTACCATCTGAGTCTTTTGAGGTATCATTAAATTGAATCACTTCTTCTTTGGATGTAATGGAGCTTTGATAATAACTAAAATTTACATTAGGTATTTCATTAATTCCATTACTTTTGTTCTGGCCATATGTTATAAAAAACAAATCATGTTGTGGTCCGCTTCCATTATCTTTGTATATATCCCATGGTATATAAGGGGCATATGATGTATATGCTGTTCCCTTCTCATAGGAATTATCATCTTGACAGCTAGCTATCTGATATAGATCCCAGGCAGGGGAAACCGGCTGAATTACTATATAATAAGTTTCTCCTGGATTAACTTTTATATCATCAAAATCAAATTCATATAAAACGCGACAACTTGTGATGATAAATTGCTTTGCAGGTATAGTTATGGATGTTAAATTTTCTCCATTCAAACTATCTCGTATGGATACTATTAACTTAGACTCGTTAATGTTCTTAATTGTTGTATACATGATAAGTTTAATCTTTTCAAGAGTGTTCTTTGAAGGAACAAATGATTGAGCAACTGCTGAAGGGTTAGCACTAACAGTATACCCATGATAAATCTGTTTTTGATCGATTTTTAAATCATCATTTAGATATGTAAGATTAAGCTGTCCTTCATAATCATCTTGTATTTGTGGATCACATTTTGAATTAGCAATAATGTATGAAAACACCTCTTCAGCAGATACTATGCCATTATTATCTCCTAAAAGATCTCCTAAACCTGATAATGCCTGAGCTATATAACCGAAAAATTCTCCACATCCAGAACTTGTTCTATTTCCTCCGGTTATTATAATTCTTCCATCATTTTTTAGATAATCAATTGCATATCCAACAGTACATGCATCTATAAAAACAACGATCCCCTTAGAATCTAAACCTTTAAGTTCTTCGTTTAATTCATCATAATAAACTGCTTCTCCAGTTATTGAATGATAGATACACAACCCAAGGGGGGCACCATGACTGAAGCTAAATATCAACGATATATCATTTGAATCGGCATGTTCTTTAAGCCATGAAATCCCTTCCATAAACTCTTCTTTTGTTATATTTTTCCCATCTTTCTGATCAATAGTTTTAATATTGTTTTCTTTCCAACCATTTTGAATCAGAGTATTTTTTATTAATAATGTATAATTGGTAGAAAATGCATCTATACATAATGCCCAATATTCTTTTTCATCATTATCTGAAATAGAATCACCATTATTTCCTTTAGATTCAGCTGTTTGTTGAGTGCAACCACTAAAAAAACCTACACCAACCATCATTAAAACAATTAGCAATATCACCATTTTCTTCATATTTTTTCCTTACTCAAACTACAATTTCATAACATCCATTCTTTTATAAAATATGTTGTATTACCAAATTGACTATGGCAGATGATATTTTAGAACTTAGTAAAAAAGCGACAAACATGATTTTATCTATGCCAAAAACAACTAGGATTAGAGTTGTTTCTCACTATGATGCCGATGGAATTACATCTGCTGGCATAATATGCACTGCACTGCATCGGGCAGGTTATGATTTTCATGCAACTCTTATGCGAAATCCTTTTACACAAGGATTAGAACGAGTTAAACAAGAAGAAAACGAGATGATTATTTTTTCTGACATGGGAAGCGGCCAGATAGAAACCATGGAAAAATTTGGTTGCAAAATCATAATTATTGATCATCACCAGTATCTTAAATCAAAACCAGGCAGCAAGGATGTTCTTCAGATTAATGCGAATTTATGTGGTATCGATGGCAATTACGAGGCGTGCGGCGCTACGCTTAGTTTTTCAGTTGCAAAAGCTCTAGATTTAGGAAATGCTGATTTAGCACCATTGGCAATAGCTGGTGCAATTGGTGATAAGCAATATATCGGTGGAATAAAAGGGTACAATAAAACTATTCTTGACGAAGCTCTAAAAAATGGTCATCTAAAGCAAAGCACCGGAATCAAACTTAATGGCGAATCATTGGCAGATGGTCTGTATTATTCCATTGATCCGTATTATACTGGTTTATCGGGAGACAATGAAGGCATATCCAAATTATTAGAAAAGTTGCACCTTGAAAAAAACACAAAAATCGAAGATCTTGATGATAATAAAAAAAAGCAAATTCAGTCGATTCTTCTTTTTAAATTGATAAAAAATGGTTGCGAAAAAAACATCATCGACACAGTTATAAGAGAACGGTATTGGTCTGATCTTTTACAATGCGAACTAGAGCGTTTTGCAGACTTGCTTGATGCGTGCGGAAAGGGAGGAAACCGCGGCCTTGGACTGGCGATATGTCTCAATGATAAAAAAGCCCTTGACGAAGCGATAAAACTTGAAAAAGAGTATAAACAAAAGATTCTTGATGAATTATTACAACTAGAAAAAGACGGTTCTAAAGAGAAAAAAAGCATACGGTTTTTTCATAGCAGTGACTCCTCTTTGGGTGGCGTAGTTGGTGGTATTGCCATGAATTATATCTTTGACAAAGAAAAACCTCTAATTTCTTTGGCACGAAAAAATGATGAACTACATGTTTCCAGCAGAGGAAATCAATATCTAGTCAATGCGGGGTTGGATCTTGGTTTAGCTATGAAAGAAGCAGCTATTCCACTAAAAGGTCATGGTGGCGGCCATAAAATTGCCGCTGGTGCTACTATCAGCTTAGAAAAAGAGGAAGAATTTTTAGGTGCAGTAGATAAAATTATTGCTCAGCAGATGAAAGGTGGAAAACCATGAAAGCCTCTTGCGATGTAGTTATAGAATTTGATGATGCTGAAAAAGTTAAAAAAATTCTAAGATCCATAGAAGTCGACAATTTTGATTTTGTCAAGTCCCAGGCAAAAGGAAAAAGACTTGAAGCGCACATAGAAAGCAAGTCCGTTTCTTCACTTATTCATACTCTGGATGATTACCTGGCTTGCGTCTCTGTTGCCAAAGAAGTTGTGGATAAACATTAATAATCAATAATTTATAGGGAGTTTTACTATGAAATTCGATTTAAAAGGAACTTTTACGCTGAGCGACGATATTTCAAAAATTTCAAAAGAAATCGAGAAGTTTATTGCGACGACCAATGAAACCATTCTGAAAAAAGGTCCAGAAAAACTTGCAACAATTGAGCACTTTAAGGTTGATGGCAAGAAGCTCATCCTGACTATTGCTTCAGAAGGGGCATTTCGGCCTCATAACGCACTTCTCCAGATAAAAAATGCACTTAGCAAAGAATTGGGGAAAAAACACCATATTGGCGTACGAGACATTACGATTGAGAAATATACCATCACCTTTGACCTTGAGAAAGAACCACTTAAAGATGTGGCAATTCCATTTGCTGACGTCAAAATATCGGGAAAACAAGTGACAATCCTGCTAAAAGAAGTATCAGAGGAATTTTTGCGAAGAAACTACATTGATAGAATGATTAATCTTGTGAAAGAGAAAGTTCAGAATCAATACTATGAAGGGAAAGCAGAGTTTTGGAAACTGATTTGGAAATCTGAAGAGAAAAAGCCATTGTGGTCAAAAGATCCAACCGAAGAGATGGAGAGGCTTGATTGGTTGAAGCAGGGACCAACAAAAGGCAAATGGTTCTATCGCCCGCAGGCTGCTGCAATTCTCAAAGTCATGGAAGAAATTGCAATTAAAGAAGTGTTAAAACCACTCGGTTTTCAAGAAGTCATTGAATCACATATCAAGCCGTTTGATATCTGGATAAAAACAGGCCATATGGAAGGAATGCCTTACGAGTTTTATTATGTCGCCGAGCCAAAAACACGTGATGCAAAGGATTGGGAACGGTTTATTGATCTCACGAAGATTACAAAGGAAATCCCCGTTGAAGAGCTTGAAAAAAACCTGAGCACACCAACCGCCGGCATATGCTACGCGCAGTGCCCCATGATTTACTGGTCGTTTAAAGGCAAAACTATTGCGGAGAAGTCACTTCCTGTGTTGGTATATGATAAAACCGCCATCAGTTGTCGCTACGAATCTGGCGGACGCCATGGCATCGAGCGGGTTGACGAGTTTCATCGTATTGAACCGGTTTATATTGGGACACGGGAACAATTACTTGCTCTTCGTGAGAAACTTTTAGAAAGATACAAACACGTGTTCAACGACATTTTTGAACTTGAGTGGCGCATGGCGCAGGTAACTCCTTGGTATATGCAGCAGGCGGGAAAGATTGGAGAAATAAGTGAACAGGATACAGGAACTATTGATTTTGAGGCGTATATGCCCTATCGCGGTAACAGAAAAGATTCTGAGTGGCTTGAGTTCCAAAATCTAAGTATTTTGGGAGACAAATACATCTCTGCATTCAATATCAAGACGCAGAAGAGTGAATTGTGGAGTGGATGCTCCGGAATTGGTTTGGAACGATGGACCACCGCATTTTTAGCACAAAAAGGGCTTGATCCAAACCATTGGCCTAAAGGTTTTAGAAAATATTTGGACAAATTGCCGGAAGGCGTTGAGTTTCTGTAAATGGCATAAAATCTCCATAGAAACGAATACAACATGGGAAAAACCTTTAAATAAGAACTATATCCCACTCCGATGGCAAAAAGACGAAAAGAAACAACGGAAGATGAGGAAATTGATTTTAAAATTCCCAAGTTTGATGAAGAAAGTTTCCTTCGTAGAGAACGAAGAAACATCAAAACCACGTTTATCGCGTTTTTATTCGGTATACTACTGGCCGTTATATCGTTTGGTTTCTGGGTGCTTTTAAGTGGAGAAGCTTATAGATGGCTTTTGATTTTGCTGGTTGGTATATTCAATGCAGCATGGATAAAATACATATTCCTCAGGCTCAACATTGATCTCACTAATTTTGGTAAGAAAGGATGGTTTGCAACCTACGGAATTTATTTCCTTACATGGCTTCTTGTGTTGATAATAATTGTTAATCCTCCATTCTACGATGGAGAAGCACCACTTGTTGAAATCGCTGCGCTACCTGGGATGCAGGAGCTGGGCGGTACGGTTCTAATAGTAGCTAAAATCACCGACAACGTCGGAGTGAAAGAACAGAACATAGATTTCAGTTTGACTTGTCCAAATGGCACCAACTATTCTCCTGAATTTACATTTGAAAATAATATCTTCAGATATATCTATGAAAACCCAACTAATTTAACGGGAGAATACAGCTATAAGCTAGTTGCCACAGATGTTAATGGCCGTAAAACCGAAAAAGATGGAAGTTTTGAATACAACAACGATACCTTGGAAATCATATCTTCTCGTTTTTCAGATATTAGAAGTGGAGACGCCATAACCATAAAAGCAGACGAAACGGTAAGTGCAGAAAATTTCAGAGTTTATTATCGTATTGACGGTGGAACTGACATAAATGTAAATAGAAAGACCGAAAACGACAAAGAAAAATACGAGACAACGGCAGAGTATAAAGGGTGGACGCCAAACTCGAATGCAACCGTGAGAGTATACGCAGAAGTAGTTCACTATTTCATCAACGTTCCTGTAAAGTTTGCAAATACTGTAGAAGATACAAAAGTCTACACATTTTCTACTGGCGATGATCAAAACATGGGTAAGGAAGATACTCTCGTGGAGTATAACCACACCTTGGCAACTATGCGTAAATCTCAATTGACGAATACATTAAATTATCAACTACCACATCCGATTAGTGTAGGTAACATTCCAGGATTTGAAACCGTGATATTCATAGTCTCTCTAATCGTAGTCGTTTTAATTTTCAAACGCAAAAAGAAAGATAAAAAGACATGAATGAACTAATACAATTCTGTAAAACCTTCAAAAAAGATTTTACGCCAAAGATACGCGATCCAACAAAACCAGTTCGCTCGTGGTCTGAAAAAGATATTTTGGACGGTAAATTAGTAGATGCCTACGTTATTATTTTCAGAACAAGAGGTTGCTCATGGGCTCTCAAATCAGGATGCACAATGTGCGGATATTTCAACGACAGCATGTGGGAAAAAGTATCTGATGGCGATTTGTTAAAACAATTTGATAGCGTCATGAAGAATTATTCTGGAGAAAAAATAGTTAAAATATTTACTTCGGGCAGTTTTTTGGATGACAATGAAATATCATCTAAGACAAGAAAGAAAATTCTTGGTGTTCTTACAGAAAAAGCAGAGAAGATTTCTGTCGAATCAAGACCAGAATACGTAAAAGATGAAAAATTATCAGATATTCACGACATTACTCAATCGAAAAAATTCGAAGTAGGCATTGGTCTTGAAACTTCCAATGATTTTTTGAGAGAACGTGCGATAAACAAAGGATTCACATTTAATGATTACAAAAAAGCCGCTAAGCACTTAAAAAAGTATAAATTCAAACTGAAGACATACGTGCTTGTGAAACCACCTTTTATCACAGAAAAAGAATCTCTTGAAGATGCTATTTGCACGGTTAAAGACATTCAATCTTACACGGATACCATATCGTTTAACCCAACAAACGTTCAGCGCCATACTGTCGTAGACTTTCTCTGGAAAAGAAATCAGTATCGTCCTCCATGGTTATGGAGCATTTTAGAAATACTTAAAAAAAGTAAAAAACTAACAGACGTCTTGATTAAATGTGATGTTGCAGGTGGTGGAAGCAGGCGTGGAGTACACAATTGTCCAGCATGTGATCATAAAGTCCTCGATGCAATTGCAAAGTTTTCCTTATCTCAAGATACAAAAGTTTTTGAAGGTCTTGATTGTGCATGTAAACAGAACTGGCTTGATCAACTCGATATCGAAAATCTAACTTTTGGTTCGATTGTTGATTTTTCGGAGATAAATAAATGAAAAAATATGTAAAAAAGAATGATGTTGTCGTCCTCATCGACCAAAATTTAAGGAAAATTATTGTAGATACAGCCAGTAAAATAGACAGGATCAAAGGTGTTGGAGTACTGGATCCATCAAGTCTTGTTAAAAAAGAATACGGCAAACAACTAGAAATCGGAAATAAAAAATTTTGGATTTTAACTCCTTCATTACAAGATAAGTTACAAGGTTTGAATCGCCTTGCACAAATCATTTTGCCAAGAGATGCTGCGCATATCCTTATGAACTGCTCGATTGAATCCGGACAAACTGTTCTGGAAGCAGGAATAGGCTCCGGCTCGCTTACTATTGCATTGGCCTCTGCAGTTGCTCCAAACGGTAAAATCATCTCCTATGATATTAGAGAAGATTTCATCGAACATGCGATGAAAAATATCAAAAAAGCAAATCTCGAGCAATACGTGACAGCAAAACTAAAGGACGTGACAAAAAAAATTGATGAAAAAGATTTAGATGCAGTCATTCTCGACATACCAAATCCTTGGAATGCCGTGAAACACACATGGAAGGCATTGAAAATCGGCGGATATTTCTGCTCTTATTCTCCTTTGATATCGCAGGTAGAAAAAACTGTGAAAGAATTGAATAAAAATTGTTTTATCGAGATGAAAACATTTGAAAACATACAGCGGGAAATGATAGTTTCTCCCCACGGAACACGACCAAGTTTTGATATGCTTGGTCACACAGGATATCTTACTTTTGCCCGTAAAGTTTTATAGTTTTATTCCTCTTTGATTCTGGTAATTCCCAGATTTTTTGTCATAAAGCTCCGATGGCATCGACTCCATTCGTTCGAATACAATCTGGCAAAATCTGTCTCCGATCGGTATCTCTATTTCTTCATCATTTGAATTGAAACAACTTATTGTCAATGTTCCATGAAATCCAGCATCTACTTTTCCAAAACTTGCCATGATTCCTCTTCTTGCGTAACTTGATCTTATCCACAGTTGTGATGTAATTTGTGCCCCCATCTTTACAAATTCTTTTGTACTAATCGCAAACCACGTAAGTGGCGGGATCTTTGCTTTCCCTTCTTTGACATGCTGATCTGTTTTGCGTATGTAAACCTCATCGATTGACAGGTCATAGCCATTTGGTGTTAGATTTTTTTCATTAAAAGGTTCTATATCAAGCTCTTTATGTTTCATAGAATTCTTAATATCATTATCCGATAAAATAGTCATAGAACCACTTATTATCTTGATCCAATCGTAATACTCTTTATAACAACATCTTTCAAGGGTTTATCATTTCCATCTTTTTGAACTTTGGATACGGCATGCACAACATCCGTACCTTCAATCACTTTACCAAAGACTGAATGATGTCTGTCAAGCCATGGTGTTGGGGCTACTGTTATGAAAAACTGTGAACCTCCAGTATTTGGCCCTGCATTTGCCATTGAAAGTATTCCTACCGAATCATGTTTTAAATCTCTATGAAATTCATCTCTGATTGCATATCCAGGTCCGCCGGTTCCCGTTCCATGTGGGCATCCGCTTTGGATCATAAATTCATCTATGACTCTATGAAAAATAAGACCGTTATAAAATCCCTGGTTTACTAGTTTAATGAAATTTGCGGTTGTAATTGGTGCTTTATCTTCAAATAGTTCAATAGTAAATTTGCCTTTGTTTGTCTCAAAAATTGCTTTTCTGTTCACCATTTCCTTTCCACTCCTTCTTATGAACTGACGATAGTAATACTATTGATGATGATATCGGTGGTTGGCTTCCCGGTTCCATCACCGCTATCAGGGTGAGGTTGAGCTGCGATAGTTTTCACTACATCAAGTCCTTCAATAGTCACTCCAAAAGCAGCATAATTACCATCGAGAAACGTTTGGGTTCCATCACAAATGAAAAATTCCGCGCTTCCCCCAACTTTTGCTCCTGTACTTGCCATCGAAATCGCCCCATCGACATGTTTCACATCACTCGTTTCAAACGGTATGTTCCCGTACGGACTAGATTTTTGTGTTCCATCTGGGAAATATCCCCCTGTTTGTATCATGAAATTTTTACCAATTCTATGAAAAATCATGCTGTCGTAAAATCCATCGTTTGCAAGTTTAATAAAATTCGCTGTGGTTATCGGCATTTTATCTTCATAGAGTTCAACCTTGATCGAACCCATGGTCGTATCTATAACTGCAAACCGATTACCACTGACAACATTGCTATTTTTTCCGGGATGGACATATACTACAGCTAAGGCAGCTATTATCACCATTGCAATAACTACTAAAATAATACCAAACATCGCCTTGTTTCTTTTGACTATGGCTATCTTTTTTGGTTTTTCTACAGGCCTGGATCTTCTTCTTTCACTTTCAACTTTTTCTGCCGTCATAGTAACGAACGCTGACATGCAATATCTCATAAATAAGTATTTGGAATGAAAAGGCGGTGATTTATAGATATAAACAATTTACCAAATTCTTTTACCTTGGAAAATGATATACTTTCAGTAATCCTGGGGAAGATATTTTAAACAAAAGGATTAATGATAGTATGATGCTAGACGCTGCAATACATTCAAAGAAACAAAAGAAACTTTTACCAATTAAAAAACAAAGTTCTACAAATCTATGCGGACTATGCAGAGGTACAAAGTTCTTGTGCGGTAAATCAAGATGTCCTGTTCTTGTAAAATTTCATTCGCGCGATAAAGTAACGCCTTTAATTGATGATGTGAAATTAGCCGGTTCCTCGCCACCAAGTGTCTTTGTCGGTAGATTTGGCTATCCAAAGGTTTCAATTGGGCCTATGATCCCTCCGATTATGGGTGATACCTCACTTATTGATACGCCTGAGTTATGGTTGGATAAGAGTATCGATGATATCGTCGATTTCCGTTCGATGCTGATAAGAGGAAAATATACTGTTGATGTTAATGATGTTGAAAATTCAAGTAAGATCGTAAATTTCACTAGAGAACTTGCTTTGTCAAAAAACAGTGTTTTTGCTGAGGCCATATTTGAAAAAAAACCATACGGAAAAATAGCATTCTACGATGAAGTGCAACCGCATGGTCCATCTGCGCCATTGAAATTTTTTGATATCAGTAACCCAAAATACGAGCAACATATCGAGAAAGCGTTTTACGATACAGACTTAAAGGCGAGAAATGCCGTTTTGGATTTATACAAAGGCGGTGTAGAGATATCCAAGATTCAAAAAGCCTTTAGTGTGGGTGCATTCGGCATCAACAAATATAGACGTTTTGTCCCTACTCGTTGGAGCATTACTGCCGTCGATTCTTCTATTGGTGAAAACTTAATGGAAAATACAAAGACATACCCCTGGATTAACGAGTTTAGAATTTATTATCATAATCAGTTTGACAATCGATGGATCATTCTAATGACGCCCAGCGAATGGCAATACGAACTTATCGAGGCATGGTATCCAAATACCACATGGAATCCTTATGGATCGTCAATATCCATATTCAACAGCTATGAATTCTATGAAGGACGAACAACCTATGCAGAAATCGGTGGTTGCTACTATGCGGCGCGTCTAGCCGTAAATGAGTTGTTGAATCAAGAGAGGCGGCAGGCTGGAGTTGTGATTATGAGAGAGGCACACCCTGGGTACATTATGCCGATAGGGGTGTGGAATGTTCGTGAGAGCGTTAGAAAAGCACTCAAACAACCTTGTCAAAAATTCAATACTTTACATGAATCATTGGTGCATATTTCTGAGAAAATGGACATACCCTTGCAAAGATGGATTAAGAATAGTGCTGTCCTCAAAAACCAGTTATATCAGAAAAAACTTGAGGATTTTTAGTGGTTTTTATGGAAATTAGGAAAATTGAATGTAAAACAGCATTATCAAAATCATCTTTACCTGGCTTAGATTATTCTCTAAATCCATATAGGGGTTGCCAGCACAGTTGTGCCTATTGTTACGTTCCGAATGTTTTGAGAATTGATAGAAGCGAATGGGGTAATTTTGTTGAGGTGAAAACAAACATTCCTTCTGTTCTTGCAGGAGAGCTTAGAAATAAAAAATCAGGCGTTGTAGGAATTTCTACGGTGACTGATCCATATCAACCCATTGAGAATAAATACAAACTCACACGATATTGTTTGGAGCAGCTTCTAAAATATGATTTTCCCGTCTGTATACAAACGAAATCTGATCTTATAATAAGAGACATAGATTTAATCTCAAAATTTAAACATGCAGAGGTGATGTTTAGTATTGCAACATTGAATGATACCGAAAGAAAACTTTTGGAGCCCTTTTCATCAACTATTGACGAAAGATTAAATGCCATGAGAAAATGCAACGATTCAGGAATCAAAACAACAGTATTTTTTGGACCGATTTATCCAACCATTAAAATTGATGATATTTCAAAGATAATCGATACTTTTAAGGAATACGGGGCTTCAACTGTTATGATTGATAAATTAAATCTTAAATCAGGAATTTGGCAAAACATAGAATCGAAGTTACAATGCAACTCTTCTGTTTTTGAAACCTTTTCAAGGAATCTCTTCAAAACCAAAGAATATTATTCTAGAATACAAGAGCAGGTTAAAAAGTTAGGAAGAGAAAAAAAGATTGAAATTGTAGATGCTTTTTAAGTGCATGGAGCTTTTGACTAGCGAGTCAGACCCCCATAATCAAAACGTTTAAATAATCATAAACCATTGTAAAATTAACAAGTGTTAATGAGGGGGCAAAAAATTTGAGGAAGATAGTATCATTTCTAATGGTAGGACTGTTGGTCCTAAGTATAGGATTGGGAGCTGTTGTAACATCATCTGAACCAAACACCGAAATAACAACAAAAAACCTTGTTTTTTCAACACCAACAATAATAAACGAGAACCAAAACTATGTAACAGTAACAGTAAATGAAGCAAACTCATATCTAATGAAAGAAGGCAAACCCATGCTACCAAGTTATACACAAGTTTTTAATTTTCCGATGGGAACACAAATAATAAGTGTAACATGTACAAAATCAAATATTCAAACACAGGCACTCGACAAAAAAATAATGCCAACACCGCAAAAAACAACCGCCGGAACCAATATACCTGTAACACAAATCATTGTATCGGCAGATTCCTATCCAGAAACATACTATGAATATGATGTTGGATGTGGAATAACACAAAACCTTGAAAGAAGCATAATTGTAACAGTAAAAGCATACCCTGTGAAATACTATCCATCACAAGGCAAGATAGAATACGCAAAAAACATGCAAATCAAAGTAACCTATACGCCACCATCAAACCCGGTATACACGGAAGAAGGATATAAATTAATAATTCTCACACCAGATGAATTCAGCGATAAACTAAACACCTTGGTAGATCATAAAAACAACGACATGGGAGTAACTACAAAAAAAGTCACACTAAGCCAAATCTATGGTGGAACCTATTTCCCAGTTCAGGGGAGAGATGACCAAGAAAAAATCAAATATTTTATCAAAAATGCTATTGAAAACTGGGGTACAAGTTATGTTTTGCTTATCGGGGCATGGTATGACACAAGTCCTACATACCAAAAATTCCCAGTAAGAAAAACACATGTCTATATGGACGATTCAGATAATAACGAGTTTGTTAGTGACTTGTATTACGCTGATATATACGATGGTGCTGGTGTTTTCTGTAGTTGGGATTCCAACGGAAATGGCATTTTTGGAGAATTTTATGATAAACAACCAAGTAAAAATGATAAAGTAGATTTGCACCCAGATGTTTATCTTGGAAGAATTCCATGTAATAATGGAAATCAATTGACAACCGTTGTAAATAAGATTATAGCATATGAAACTGGTGAAGCATATACAAAGAACTGGTTCACTGATCTAATAGTAGTTGGTGGTGATTCATTCATAGACAGCGAAAATGACCCAGATGGTTTACTTGAAGGGGAACTAGTTAATGAAGTAGTAATGAGCATAATGGATAATTTCATTCCAGATAGGATACAGGTTTCTAATAATAAACTCACTCTTAAAACACAACTTAATACAGCTCTTGATGGAGGAGCAGGTTTTGTTGACTTCTCAGGACATGGAAACACAAACATATGGGCAACTCATCCACATTTAAATTCAAATACCTGGCTACCCGGTGGGGGATACTTCAGCGCTGATGTAGGAGGACTTAGTAACCAAGAAAAACTACCTATTGTGGTAACAGGCGCCTGCAGCGTAAGCAAATTCAACAAAGACACAAACTGTTTCTCATGGTCATGGCTTGCAAATAATAACGGCGGGGCAATAGCAACATTTGGAGCAACAGCACTTGGATATGCATATATTGCTGAATATGTAACATATGGTCTTGTTGAAAAAATAGCAATTGGAACATTTAGTGCCTATGCCAACGGCGCGGTAGCAACTGGTGAAATGTGGGCAGGTACAATAAACAGCTACATGGTAGATCCAGGTATGGGGAGTGATGGTGATTACAAAACAATTGAAGAATGGCAATTATTTGGAGACCCAAGCCTAAAAATAGCAGAAGACTCCCAAGCACCACTTAAACCAAATCCACCAGATGGAACAGCTAGCGGAGCGGCAGGAACAGAATATACATACTATGCCAGCACAACCGACCCTGATGGAGGCGGGATATCCTACATATTTGACTGGGGTGATGGTTCATATTCAGGATGGGTAGGACCATACGACTCAGGGGCAACAGCAGAAGCAAAACATACATGGTCAAGCCAGGGTAGCTATGACATAAGAGTAAAAGCAAAAGACGTTCATGGTGCGCAAAGTGACTGGTCGGATTCATTACCTGTGAAAATGCCAGTAAACTATCAAAGCAGCCAAAGTCAACAGCAAAGCACCCCGCAAAGTAATCCATCGGCTCAGCAATCTGCAACTACTCCAGCTAGCACACCTACAGCTACGACTACCACAACAGCTACTTCAACTGCTACAACAAGTAAAAGCAGTCTACTAGCCCGCAGATAATCACTAACTAAACAAAACTCTTTCTTCTTTTTATTTTAGAAAAAATAGTTTTATTTTCTGTATTTTTTTTGTTTTAAATCTTTTTACCATGTAAATAAATCATTTCGAAATGCAAATTGATTCGAAGAAAATGAACCTTTTAAACTATTTTGCGTGTTTCAATGCTTTTCATATCCTAATTTCAGCGGCACTGGAGATGTCAGCATAATTTAAGTACAGGAACTTCTATTACCCAAAAATCAACTCTGCAATATTATAGATACGAAATTAATTAATGTGATAATTATGACGAAAGCAAGAACAAGAACCTCAGTAAAAAAAACCAAAGATAAATGGAAATCAAAAGGTTGGTATGCTGTACTAGCACCGCCAACGTTTGATAATGTTCAGATAGCTGATACTTTAGCAGATGGCCCCAGCAGCATGATGGGTCGGATAGCAGAGATATCACTTCAAGATTTGACAAATGATTTTAGAAAATCGCATATAAAATTATTTTTTAGAATAAACAAAGTGGAAGAAACAAATGCGTACACGCAGTTCGTTGGTCATACGCTTACATCAGATTATCTAAGAAGAATGATACGAAGAAGAAAATCAAAGGTCGATGGTGTGTACGACATTACCACAAGAGATGGAGCCGTTCTCAGAGTAAAACCATTTGCCACAACAGACAAACGTATACAGAACTCACAAAAGAAAGTGGTTCGTGAAGCCATGAAAAAAACACTTTTTGATCAAGGAACTACTAGTACATTATCCGAATTTGTAAAGGCTATTCTTGATGGACGAACAGGCAGTGACATATATAAAAATTGTAAGGGTTTCTATCCTGTAAAACGAATAGAGATATACAAAACAGAAGTAGTTTCCCCTCCGACAATTATTATGGAGGATAAGAAACCAGAGAAAAAGGAAGAAACAGAGGAAACCAAGGAACCAGAGAAAAAAGAAAAGACGGTAAAAGAAGAAGAAAAACTAGAAGAACCAAAACCTAAAGTTAAAAAAGAAAAACCAGTAAAAAAAGAGAAAAAGACTAAAGTAAAGAAAACCGTGAAAAAAACTACTGAGAAAAAAACTAAAACCAAGAAGAAAACAGCAAAAAAAGAAGAAAAATAAAAACATCTTCCTTTCTTTAAATACTTTTTTATATATTTACGTTAATACTACTAATTAGTAGTATGAATAAATACGGGGCAGGTTCTGTTGTATTTGTGTTATTTCTTTTCTCAAACATTTTTTTAAATTGTAATGTTGAAGCATGTAAAGATATTGTAGCTTGTGGTGATGCAACGGAAGGGGATTACAATCTGCTTCTAAAAGTTAGAGATCCGAGTAGATCAGGGCTTCAGGTTCTATGCATAGTGCTAGAGGGTTACAAATACACATACAAATACCCCTGGACCGGAAAACCATTTGATTTTACAGTTACGCATAAATTCATTGGTGTTGCTACTAAAGGAGACACAATTCCAAATATTGTAAAAGCAGGAATGAGCCTCAGCGATGCCGGTATAGCGTACGGCGATGCAGATACTGGATCAAATTGGAAGAATCCAACTAAAAACGCATGGGATGATTTTGACTGGATTAGATATGCCTGCCAGAAAGCAGATACTGAGGAAGAGGCGATTAATCTACTAACTGAAGATGTTGTAAAAAAACTTCATGCTTCCGGTGTTTCTGAAAATCTTTTTGTTGTAGGGCCTAAAAAAGGTTACGTTGTAGAAGCAGATGCTTTTCACTATGATATAAAAGAGTTTAACAACGGAGTAGTAGCAATGTCAAACTATCCAAAGGAGTTATGGAAAACCCAACGGCTCAAAAAAATGCCTATCGCCCACTCTTTCGATGCAACAGTAGAAAAGACTGTTAGAAAAGGACAGACGGTACGACTGAAATCTCTTCAGGGTATCAAAATATTAGATGTTGGGTCAGATTATGTTTCTGTTAAACCTGTTCCATTTATACATGCTCTGGAAACTAATTCAATCAATATGGTTTATACTATTCAACTTGGAGAACGAGAGTCGGTTGGCCACTTCAGTGTAAAACTTTTAGACATAGAAAGCAACAAGGCAAAAATATCCATGTGCTACATGTTTAAAGCTTGGGAGGATGAAGTATTAAGTCACATAGAACCATCGTATGGTTCCCTTACTGTTAAAGATATGATAAATTTTTCACGCTTGCACAGCGAAGATCTTGATGGACTTAGACCATTATGCCAAGACACCTATGAGTATGAAGCTGCAGCAGTTTACAAGGTACCAAATGAAAATTATGAGATAATGAGCAGCGGATGGTTTTCAGCAAATCATGCATGTTCATCAATTTATGTTCCATTTCATATATGTGACAATGATATCTACGACCCCTATGAAACCGGAGAGGCAGCAAAATTGTCACTAGATTTGTTGGATAGATACGGACACGACACACTAACACCCTATTTCAGCAAAATCGAGAACGTATTCCTCAATGAAACAGATTTTATTGAAGAAATGGCAACAGAGTTAACGGCAAACAATCGCGATGATATTACATCTGATTTTCTAACGATTGTTGACAATGGTATGCAGCGGGAAGCATGGCTCACAGAAGAAATATGGATGGAAATAAGCAAGATCTCTGACCAAAAAGACAAACAAAAAATTATAGACGTAATCGGCAACATCTGGGAGAAAGACTACATTTTTAGCCTGGATAAAATGAGAAAAACACTCACTGATGATGCTAGCAAAATTAAAAAGTCATCAATTATCGTAGATAAAATTGAGAATATCGCAGTAGATATTTGCAAGACAAAGATAGATGCAACCGATGCAATCGGAAAACAAAGTCCAACAGCCAAGGAGGAATATGAAATTGGCAAAAAACTTATAAAGCAAGGCGAATACGAACAAGGTTTCAATCTGTTAGAAAAGACATTTACAGAATGCGACATGCTTATGAAGGGACAAATACCAACAGAATCTACTAACGAAAAATCAGAGGAGAAAGCAGATGTTTTGTTCTATCTTTTGATTGCATTTCTTGTTTTAGCTTTTGTTATTCTATTGTTAAAGATGAAACCCGATTTAGACTGAATTTTTAAAATCAATCGTAGATAAATTAGAAGACATCGAACTTGATATTTGCAAATCTAGAATCGACGTTCTGAAGATGATATCCAGATCTTTTGTGTAATACTCTTTTTATATCTTTGGAAGATCTGCCATTGCTTTTTTAATTAATTTTTTAGGATACTCATAATTCTGAAGATTTTGATTATGATATGCATCGTATGCAGCAAGATCAAAATGTCCATGTCCGCTATTCGCGAAAACAATTATTTTTTTCTCATTTTTCCGTTTGCACATTTTGGCAAAATCTATTGCTGCTCTTACTGCGTGTGCAGTTTCAGGTGCAACAATTATTCCTTCAGTTTTAGCAAATAGTGTCGCTGCTTCTAAAATTTCTTTTTGATAGTATGCTACAGCTTCCATGTACCCATCTTTTGTTAATTTGCAAAGAAGTGGTGCATCGCCATGATATCGCAAACCTCCTGCATGGATTGCAGGTGGTACATAGCTGTGTCCAAGTGTGTACATTTTGAGAAGTGGAGTGAGACCAGCACTGTCACCATAGTCATACCTGTATTCCCCCTTTGTAAGAGTTGGGCAGGCTAACGGTTCACAGGAAACCACTTTTAGATCCGGTTTCTTTCCCTTTATCTTGTCTTCCAAGAAAGGAAAACTTGTTCCTGAAAAATTACTTCCTCCTCCTACGCAGCCACATATAATATCAGGATATTTGTCAATGAGTTCAAACTGTTTTTTTAGTTCTAGGCCGATGACTGTTTGATGAAGAATCACATGGTTTAGTACCGACCCTAGCGAATAGTTTGTATTTTCATGTGTTGCTGCGTCTTCCACCGCTTCGCTTATTGCCATTCCAAGACTGCCTGTGGTATCTGGGTGTTTTTTTAGAATTTCTTGTCCTACTTTTGTTTTGTTTGATGGGCTTGAAAGTACCTCCGCTCCCCATGTCTCCATAAGTATTCGTCTATAGGGTTTTTGTTCATAGCTACATTTAACCATATAAACTGTACATTTAAGGCCAAAAAGGTTAGTGCTAAAAGCAAGGGCAGAACCCCATTGTCCAGCTCCTGTTTCGGTTGCGATTCTTTCGATACCCTCCTTCATATTGTAATATGCCTGTGCTACTGCTGTATTTGGTTTATGACTTCCTGGCGGGCTTACTCCTTCCCATTTGTAGTAAATCTGTGCAGGTGTTTTAAGAGCTTTTTCCAGACGTAATGCTCTGTACAGCGGGGTAGGTCTCCATAGTCGGTATATTTCTCTGACTTCATTTGGTATTGCGATGTATTTCTCCCTGCTGACTTCTTGTTTGATGAGTTCCATCGGAAATATCGCTTTTAGGTCGTCAGGGCCTATCGGTTTTTTTGTTTTAGGATTTAATGGAGGATCGAGAGGGGTTTTTAGATCTGCTTGTATGTTGTACCATTTTTTTGGTAAATCATTTTCATCGAGCAGTATTTTTATTTTATTCATAGTATCATATTCTACTATGTTTTTCTCCCTATTTAAATCTTGTTTAAAAATGTACATTATTGTACAATATTATACATCAGCATCTTATTTTAGAAACTAATGTACAATCTTTATATGATGGCTAATATTACAAGAGTCATATGTGGAAAAATATTGCTAAATATTTCAACCGATATCCTGGGCGAAAAAAAATCGCACAAAAAATGTTAGAATACGGCCTAAAAGTGAAAGATAATAAAATATACTGTGCAGAAATCGAAATATCTGATTCAAAAATGGCCAGAGCCATGGGTGTAGATAGAAGAGCAATAGCTGCAACGATTGATGTGATATCAAAAGAACCGGAACTAAACAAGGTGTTTTTGAAACTCACGCCAACATGTCATCTAAAAGATGTGGCATCAGCAATGAAATGGGGTGTAATAGAGATAATACCAGAGGACCCCAGCATACCAGGTATAGTGGCAGATGTAGCAACAATGATTGCACAAGCTAAAATAAGCATAAGACAGGCGATCGTGGACGATTTCGAATTATCGGAAGAACCAAGGCTTTTCATCATCACAGAAAAACAAATACCCGGGTCACTTATACCAAAAATAAGAAAAGCAAAGGGTGTAAAAGCTGTACTAATTTACTAATACTAGTAACAATCAAAAACGTTTTAAAAAAGCATCGCTTTGCTAAATGGGGTTTTTATTTGAGTCCGGACAGAAATATAGTGATAATGGGTTGTGGTGCAAGCGGAGGAACTGCTGCTCAGTTTGCACGTAAGACCGATAGAAAAGCTGCAATCACGGTTTTTGAAAAAGGAAAATATCCTCAATATTCTAAATGCGGTTTGCCTTATGCCATATCTGGAGATATACCCAGTTTTGACGGCCTAATTGAATTTTCCGAGGAGTGGTTCAAGAAAGCAGGCATAACTCTTCACTTGAACACAACGATAGAGAAAATTGATACAAAAAAACAGGTTGTCATTGCAAAAAAAGGAAACGAAACATTCGAACAGTCATACGATTCATTGATAATAGCTACAGGTGCAAAACCTTCTATTCCTCCAATACAAAATATTCAGGAGAATGGAAAGTTAGTCGGTGGTGTTCACATCCTTCGGACTATCGATGACGCAAAGCAGATTTCTTCTTTTGTAAAGAAAGGAAAGAAAGCAACAATTATTGGAGCAGGATTGATCGGATTAGAGATGGCAGACTGCCTGCATAAAAAAGGAATGAGCGTTACGATTGTAGAAGCTCTTCCAGGCGTTTTACCAAATACACTTGACGAAGATATGAGAGAGATCGTCTTTGGAGAAATAATCAAGAATGTCGCATTACATTTGAATTCTCTTGCGACAAAAATTGAAAGTGGAAACGGTAGCATAACTAAAGTTGTCATAAAGAATAACCAAACCAGAGAAGAAAAGAAAATAGATACAGACCTTTTGATTATTGCTACAGGGTGTAAACCTGATGTTGCTTTGGCTAAAATTGCAGGTTGTGAAATAGGTAAAACTGGCGGTATAATTGTAAACGAGAAATCCGAAACTAGTGTAAAGAACATCTATGCAGTTGGCGACTGTACAGAATACAAGGATTTTGTGACAAAACAACCGGTTCTGATAGGACTAGGCAGCATTGGTGTAAGGCAAGGTATAACTGCTGGTACAAATGCAGCGGGTGGAAACTACAAACTACCTACAGGTGTCTTGCAAACATGCACCTCAGAATTTTTTGGATTAGAAATTGCTGCAGTTGGGCCAACTACAAATCATATGCAAAATATACCTATCGTTTCAGGAAAATTTAATGGCTTATCTTTGCCAGAGTATTTCCCTAGCGGTAAACCAATTTCTGTAAAGGTTATTGCGCATCAAGAAACAGGTAAAATACTTGGGGCTCAAGCAGTTGGCTTCAATGCAGCTCAACGAATCAACACGTTTGCCTGTGCCATTCTGAATGAAATGGATGTCGAAACATTTAGAAAACTTGAAACTGCCTACGCTCCGCCGATTGCACCAACGTTGGATGCCGTCACACTTGCTTGTGATGTTGTTTCTTTAAAACTAGCACGTAGAAAATGATAGGATGAAGATTTTACATGTTGCTGACACCCATCTTGGCTATTCTGCCTACCGTCGTGTAACTGAGGATGGAGTAAATCAACGTGAAATGGATACCTATGATGCTTTTAAACAGTTTATTGACTGCGCGCTTAAATCAAAACCAGACCTTGTTATCCATGCAGGAGATTTATTCGACTCAGTAAGACCAACAAACAGAGCAATAACATTTGCGATACATCAGATACTACGTCTTTCAAAACAAGAAATACCTTTTGTGATAATAGCTGGAAACCACGAACATCCAAAACTCAAAGAAACAGGACACATTTTTAGCATATTAGATCACATAGAGAATGTTTATCCAATATACAACGCCAGTTATGAAATAATTCCTTTTGAAATAGATGGTAATAAAATAACTATTCACGCAATTCCTCAAACGACTACAAAACAAGAATTCAATGATAATTTAAAGAAACTCAAACCTGAAACAAATGCTGATTACAACATACTTCTTGCACATGGTGGTGTGAAAGGCATAAAAGAATTCAGCATGAATGAATTCAATGAGTTGATAATACCAACACAATATCTTAAATCAAATTTTGATTACATAGCTTTAGGGCATTATCACAAATACGTAAAAGTCTCTGAAAACGCTTTTTATTCTGGCTCTACAGAATGTTTTACATTCTCTGATGCAGGAGAACAAAAAGGATTCATAGAGCTCGAATTAAAAGATGGAAAAATCAAGCACAATTTCGTTCCTTTAAAAAACAGGTCTATGATAGATTCTGGTCCAATAAATTGTTCAAACCTATCCTTAGATGAAGTAATGAAGTGTATAAAAAAGACCATTAAAGAAATAGAACCGCAGGGCAAAGTTTTCCGAATAATACTAGATGGCATACCTTCCCATGTCTATCGGGGGATTGATTTTAGCACAATCAGAGAACAAAGTAGCGAAGCAGTTCATTATGAAATCAAAGCAAATATAATCAAGGAGGGAGAAGCAAAGGCAAGCGAAACATCAAAGATAGATGCGCTGGCAAACGAATTTGAAGTATTTCTTAGAAAACAAAGCATAGATGAAAAAGAAACCCTGCTAAAAATTGGATTGGAATATATTCAAAAAATAGAATCTAGAGAAGGAAAAAAATGATTCTTAAGACCCTTACTTTAGTAAACTATAGAAAATTCAAAAATTCCGTTGTAGAGTTTCCTGACGGCATAATCGGTGTTATAGGACTTAACGGCGTTGGAAAGTCAACCATCTTTGAGGCCGTTGCCTGGGTGCTGTATGGTCCCGTTGCCGCAAGAACATCAGCAGACCAGATAAAAAGAGAAGATGCAGCAGATTCAGATCCTTGTAGAGTAGAACTAGAATTTATTTTTGAAGACGACAGATATAGAATAGTTCGTGAGATGTCTGGCAAAAATCTATCTGCTTCAGCGTCGGTCCTGATAAATGACAAACTTGCAGCCAGTGGTGCAGAGACAGCAAGCAAATACATACAGAAAAAACTAGGAATGGATTTCAAATCATTTTTCACTTCTATATTTGCCAAACAAAAAGAGTTGAACGTTTTATCAGCGATGAATGCTAGCGAAAGACGACCCCTGATATTGAAAATGCTCGGTATAGATGAACTGGATGAGGTTGTAAAAGAGATAAGAACCGATAAGAAAAACAAAGATACACTTATAGAAAAACTTAGCCAGGATATTACAGATGAAAAAACCGGGAAAAGCAAAATCGAAAGTTATGATGATGAAATTAAAAGTTTAAACAAGAAAAAAGAAGACTCGGATAAGTCAATAAAAGAGATTAAAGAAAAAATTCAATCTTTAAAAGAAGAAGTAGAAAATCTTGAAAAAAATTATGCATCCAATAAAAAAGATTACGAAAAAATAAACCTTTTAAAAGAAAAATTAGCTGAGAAAAAAACCCTTTTCGAAAACAAAAAAAAGCTAGATGTAGAAATTAAAAATTTACAATCTAAAATAACAGAAAGACAAAAAATCATAGAAACACAACGTAAAAAGACAAAAGGTTTCGAAAAACTGGATGCAGATGTAAAAGAAGTTGAGAAAAAACTTAGATCTACAGATGAAGAAATAGAAAAATTAGTTAAAAAAATCGAGCAGGAAAAAACACTTGCGGAAAATATCAAAGAAAATATATCTGATATAGAAGACAAGAAAAAAAATATTTTGAAATTAGGACCTGATGCAAAATGCCCGACTTGTGACAGACTTCTGGGTGAACAACACAATAAACTTTTGAAAAATTTTGACAAAGAAAAACAAGAAAAAGCCGACAAGGTAGAATCCATTTTGAAAAATATTAAGACCGCTTTGGAAGGAAAAGATAAGCTTTCTCGTGAGAAGCAGGCCTTTGAAAAGAAAAGAAATTACCTGCAAAATCAATTGAGAGAAAAAGAAAGAATAGATGCTACTATTGATAACATTTTGGCGGAGATAAAAAGAGAAAAAACAGAGCTAGAAAACAAAGAGAAACAATTGAAGAATATGGGAACAGTAGATTTTGCTACTGCAGAATATGAATCTGTTAAAAATCAGGTTAACGAGTTTTATAAAAAATATCAGTCTTCATTGGATTTGTTAACCGATAAAAAGGAAGCACTTGGAGATTCAAAGTTGGAACTAGAAAAAAAAGATGGCGAAAAAAACCTTATTGCCCAAAGAATAAAAAATATGCAAGACAAAATAGCAGAAATGGAAGAGTTCAAAAAAAGGATAAAAGAAGAAAAGAAGGATGCGCAGCAACTTGGAATGCTTAGCGACATTATGTCATCTTTTAGAACGCATTTGATATCTAGAATACAACCTACGTTGTCGTCCTACGCATCCGATTATTTTGAACGCCTCACAGATGGGAAATACCAGCAGATGGAATTGGATGAGGACTACAATATAATGATTTATGACGACGGCAACTCCTACAGCATACAACGCTTTTCAGGGGGAGAAGAAGACCTAGCCAATCTATGTCTGCGACTGGCTATCTCAGAGGTTATAACGGAACGTGCAGGTGGCATATTCAATTTCATAATACTAGATGAGATATTTGGATCACAGGATATGATTAGAAGACAGAATATCATGAAGGCATTGAATGGGTTATCATCAAAATTCAGACAGATTTTCCTTATCACACATATTGATGATGTGAAAAACTATGTTGAAAATGTGATAAATGTAAGTGAAAATGAAGATGGAACTAGTATAGTAAAAATAGAATAAAAGAAAAAAAAGAGAAGTTTGTTTAGTTAGTGATTATCTGCGGGCTGTTAGACTGCTTTTGCTGGTTGGTGCAGTTGAAGTGGCTGTTGTGATAGTCGTAGCTGTAGGTGTACTGATAAGAGTAGTTGCGGCAGGTACAGATTGCTGATTGGTGCTTGGCTGACTGCTGAATGGAGCAGCTAAAGTAGCTGTGGTTGTCGTAGTGGCAGGTGTGTTAGTAGGAGTAGTTACAATATTGCAGAGCACCACTGTTTTGACTAGTTGGAGTCGTAGCAGTAGACGTAGGGGTTGAAGATTGTCGACTTTGACTGCTTGATCATTTTCCAAATTAAGTGATAGGCTTTTAACACCCGGATAATCTGAGTTATAATATTCTAATTTCCAAATTGCATCTAGCGGAGGCGATATTTGGTTATATTGCCAAACTAAATTTTTGTCCGGCGTTACTACAATCAAAGTGGCATCAACTGCAGCAACAGTGTTTCCATTTGGGATTCGTTGACAACCTGACCATCCAGCTCCATCAACACTGTAGCTCCATATAGGTTCATTAGGACCATATGCCTCACCAGGATTTAATGTATAATGACCATTTGCATCTACTGGTGGTACAATTTCATCAATAGAATCTAAACCTTTAAAAGCATTATAAAATGTTATATGACCAGCACCAGGGCATCCAGGCTCCACCCATCGAGCATCATGATTAGCTTTGCACTTTTGATCATTTGAATCTCCAGCTCGATAATTCTGTGGATTACCCCAACGATAAAGAATATCGCCTCCTTTACCACTATTACCATCTGTATGTCCTCTTGCTTCTTCAGTTGTAGTGCTATGATCAATAATGAAAATTTCATTTAAGTTTCGAGAACTAATAAGTATTTGATCAAAATGCGGGTTATAATCAATTGAATTACTGTGCATCCAGTCGGCACAAACAAAAGGACCAGTCGGATTATCAAAATTTATATCAATTAGTTCAGGGTGATCTGCAACAACACCATAATTATTTTTAGTAGAATCAAAGTCTTGGATTAGATGATCCCAGGCATGCCATTCCCAAACAATAGTTCCACCCTCTGGATATGTTGGTTTAACTTCAATAATATAATCTGGCCACAATCCCTCGTCATCTACAAAAATAGGATTACGGCCAGCGGCAATGGCTTCATTTCGTGTTTTGTTTTCCCATACGATCATTAAAACATTACCGTTAGGTAGAGGTTCTATATCATGATGAATACAACTATGAGAATCTGATAATGTAAAATTCCAAAGGCATATTCCATTCCAATTATACATTTCAACAGCTCCTGAACGACCACCAATAGGAAAGACTCTGTTCGATATAAAGCAAGTACGAAGTAGATTTCTATTTTCTAATAAATGCGCATCGCATCCAAGATGTATGGTATGCCATGAATGAACAATTATTTTATTATTATTAACCAAATAAGTTCCCAGTCCTTGAAGTGGGCTAAACAAGATATAACCGTCAAATGCACCTGAAGTATTTTTCTGCGTCTGTTTATAAGCTACATTACAAGCATTTACACTTACTATCGTAGTTGCCAGTAAACAGCCTATTACAAGTATAGATATTATTTTCTTCATATTTCATCACGCTTAACTATAGTTATACTTTCAATATACAAATATTTAAATGTTTCTTGTAAAAATGCCATTTGAGAAATAGCAACTAAACCTCAATCTATACTAGAAACTAAGATACAAAATCAAGAATAAAGAAAAATATAAATTAAAAAAGAGGTTTATCTTCTAAATCGTAGTTTTCTTTTTGTTTTTGTCTCCGGCATTCCCTCTGCCATTGGAGGAACAGATGTAGATACTTCCTTTGCAGCGCCGGGTGGACTCATTGAAAACAGACGATCAAATATTTCTCTGTTGGAATCAAACCATTTCTCCCAGTTCTTAACTTCTTCTTTTAGGTTTTTGCACTCAGCTTCGGTCTCTTCGTAAAGGTGATATAACTTTGTAAGTCTCTCTTTTTCTTTCTCATACTGTACGGATAAATCATCAAACTTGTCTTTGTATTCCGCGTATCCTTTGTATCCTTCCAATTCATCAACTTGTTTCTGCATGGAGTTTATCGTCTGGTCTTTAACATCTAGCTCATTTTTCAAACCATGAACCTCGCTTTCCAGTTGATCACGTACGCTGTCGAATTCTTCGCATTTGTTTTTGTATTCGTCAAACTCTCTTGCTTTGTTCTCGTTTTCCTCTAATTTTACATTAAGTGTGTTTATCCGAGCTGTGAGGTCACTTTCTAACTCTCTTTTTGAAGCCTCAGTTTCTTTCATTTTATTTTCAAACTCGGCAATTCTCTTTTCGGTGTTTGAAAGCTCTTCTTCTTGGTTCTTATAGGCGTCCCATAGTTTGATAAGTCGTTCTTTTTCTTTTTCAAGTTCTTCGCTGTATCTTTTCGCTCCTTCAACTGCTTCTTCTCTCTTGCGCTCCATCTCTGAAATACGACTTTCAAAATTTTCGATTACGCCACTGATTTCTTCCAGATTTCCTATGTCAAGCATACTCTGGATTTTTGTCAAGTCTTGTGTGTTTTTGGAAAACGAATCTTTAATGGTATCAATCTCATCTGCTACATTACGTAATCTTTCTTTAATGGAACTTATATGTTTGGTTTCTCCACTTTTTATATCCTCTCTTACCATAATTATTATGCCTCCCAAATTAAATAAATTCAAGTGATAAGAATGAATTAGTTGCTATTTAAGGATTGCCATTTTATTTATCGAATTTAGATTTATTTTCTTTTTATAACTTTCAAATCGTCATTATTTTTCTTGAGCTAAAATATTACCATTAAACTAATAAACTACTGAGTTATACTATTTCTAATTAAAAAACCTAATTACTAGGAGGGAAGAAAGGGATGGGATTGTTTGGCAAAGGCAGTTTTGCATCTATTATTCAGAGGATTTTTGGTAAAAAACATGCAAAGATAGGTATTTACGGTCCACCAAATGTTGGAAAGACCACGCTTGCAAATCGAATTCTTCGTGATTGGACTGGGGACATAATGGGAAGTGTTTCAGAGATACCTCATGAAACACGACGAGCCAAATGGAAAAGAAATGTGAAAGTAGAAAATGGACACTCTTCCCTAATGATGGATATTGTTGATACTCCAGGTATAGCTACTAAAGTTGATTATAAGGAATTCATGAACACCTTTGGTTTGAGCAAGGATGAAGCAAGGCAAAGGGCAAAAGAGGCCACCGAGGGCGTTATAGAGTCCATAAGATGGCTTGAAGATATTGATGGCGTCGTTCTTGTGATGGATGCAACGCAGGATCCATTCACACAGGTAAATGTAACCATTCTTGGAAATCTTGAGGCACGTAATCTGCCTGTTTTAATAGCTGCAAACAAGATAGATGCAGAGGACGCAAGCCCAGCTACGCTTAAATCCGCATTTCCGCAACATCCTGTTGTACCAATCAGTGCACTAACCGGTTATAATGCAGAAAACTTGTACAGTACAATGGTAACTCATTTCAGTAAAAGAAGGAAAAAAAGGAGGTAGCTCAGATGATTAAAAAAGACGACGGAATCGCAGTTAACCTTGTATCCCGTCAAAAACTAGAACAGCTTTCATCTCCGGAAAGGCTAAGATTCATACTTGACGAGGTTCGAAATGGAAAAATACTGGTATTGGAACAGGGCCTTACTTCAATAGAACAGGCGACACTGATAGAACAGACCATGAAAGAAATCGAACAGGACACCTTTATCGGTATCGAAATGAACGGGTATGGAGAAGACAAACCATCGTTTATTCAGAAAATTTTAGGTGTTATGAAAAAACCTCGCATGACCGTAATCGGTCCTGCTGATTTGTTAAAAACAATAAGTAAAGATAATCACATAATTCAAACCATGATAATAGCCGGCAAAGGAGCAAAATAATGCCTCATCAGTGTCTTAAATGCGGGCAAATATTTGAGGAAGGCTCCACTCAGCTTTTGAAAGGTTGTTCAGATTGTGGAGGAAACAGATTTTTTTTCACCAAAAAACCATTAAATGAAGAAGAAAGAAATATCATAGCCAGCGAAGTAGTTAAAGACTTAAACTCTACAATAATAGAAGTACTTGAAGAGGAAAACGGGAAAATTGTCAGCAAATCCGACAAATGGGTAACCATAAAACCAAAGGATATTCGCAAAGCAATTGACCATCATCTATCCGAAAAAGAAAAGACAGCAATCACGAAAAAAGAAGCAGATGCTACAACAGGTGACAAACGTAAAGAGATTTTAGAAAAATTAGAATCTGAAGAATCAGACAGCCCCGGGACAATAGATGTAGAACAACCTGGAAGATACAATATCAATCTTAAAGGCCTACTTGAAGAAGAACCAATCATCATACAGAAAGATGGATCCTATAATATTCACTTACCATCTGTTTTCAAAATGCTAGATAAAGATAAAAAAATAAAGAAGTAGTAAAACCATTTTTTTAAAGATTTAATCTTCTATGTAGTTTTACTACAGCTTCCACTGCGGTTTTTGCCCGATCGATTCGATCTTGGGCTTGTAGTCTTGACATACCCGGACCAGTAATACCAAGGCCAACAGGTTTATCGTACTCTATTGATAGGTCAGCTATCTTTCTTGCCGCGTGTTGTATTACTATGTCGTCGTGCTCTGTTTCCCCTTCAATTACTGCTCCAAGGGCCACAACACCATCGATGTCCTTTCTTTTGAGCATCATCTTTATGGGTAGACCCATATCAAATACGCCGGGTACTTTGACAATCTGGGTTATCTCTGCTCCAAGAAACTGCGCGTGTTCTTTTGCTTGTTCAAGCATCATCATTGTTATTTCGTAGTTGAACTCAGAAACAACAGCACCCAATCTAACTTTTCCTTCTTTTTCCATTCTTTTGTCTCCCTTAACTTCTTAATGGTCCTGCATCTTCAAATCCTTCTCGCAGACCTTTGCCTGCGTTTTTTGTAAGATTCTCAGGATCAAACAATAAATCTAACGCATTTAATGCATGCTCCCTTGCGCGTCTATCTGCAAGCCAGCCGAGTTCTTTCTCACCTTCCGCTTCATCCTCATGAACAAAGACTTCCAGGATGTGCTTGTTGCACATCAGCTGCGTCTGTATTAGACCAATGGTTGCTTCATGGGCGCATTGGTTGTCTATTGGTTTTGGTCCTGGCATACCTAGTGCTATAACAATGTCGCACTCTTGCTCTTCAAACAATTTTTTACAAGCAACGGGCAGATCCTTTATTCCAGGTACTGTGTATCTTATTATCTGGAAACCTGTGTCATTAGATTTCAACTCATCAATAGCCGCCTTTGCCATATCATATCTTGCAAATGTTGTGTCGGCAATACCTATCTTTTTCATTTTCCTTCGATCTCCTCCATAATCTTTTGAAATTCATAGGCAGATATAATCTTGCCAATAATTCTACGTGTACCATCCAGATCTTCCATATCGCTGTATTTGGGCAATCTGACTACCCGGGCTACTAGTTTTCTCTTTTTCAATTCTTGTTCAATTTTTTTCTCATCATGAACCTGGTCATATCCAAGCGCGATTATGTCTGGTTTAATCTCTTTAACTGTCGCATACATGTCGTCTTCATGACCTAGTACAGCCTCATCTACAATCTTCAACTCTTTGATGATGTCACGTCTCATTTCTTCGGGCGTTATAGGTTCATGTTTCAGCTTTCTCACAGTGGAATCTCGTGCTACTACTACAACTAGTTTATCTCCTAGTTTCTTTGCTTCTTTCAAATAGTATATATGTCCCATATGTAACAGATCAAATGTTCCGGTTGCCATTACTTTGACCATTGTTTCCACGCCCTCACTATATCTTTTCCTTCTAAAAAAACTAGTCCATTGTCATTTGCGTATTGTTTTGCCTTAATTTTAGACAAAGCCTTGCCGTCATCACCCATCATCTCACAGCCGCTTCCAACAGGTGTAAGACCACCCATTTTCAAAAGAGAAACGATCAACTCTGTGTGTCCCGCTCTTTCTGATAAGAGGTTCTTTGCAGCTATGCATATGGGAATATGGCCGGGGGATCTAAACTCTTTTCCAAACATTTTGGTTGCAAGTCCATCATCAATTCCATCTATTTTTTTTGTAAGTTCAGCAAACTTTCTCATCGTTAAACTCCGGTCGATGTCTGTTATGCCTGTGAAGGTATTCCTGTGATTAATATACAATGAAAATGAAGATTTTGTATCGTACGGAATATCATTTGGTATTAGTTCTTTTAAAACAGGATATCTAGCATCTACGTCTGAGAACAAATCTGCCAGAAAAGGAAGTTTTAGTTTATTTGCAATCTCGTTAGGGATCATAAGGAAAATAAGTCCACCTCCGTCCTTTCTCATAGTTCTTATTGATTCGGGAGCGGCGAACTCTGAAGCGATAACTATGTCCGTTTCCCCTTCTCGGCTCTCGTTATCGTAAACTAAAATGAATTTACCATTGCGCAGATCAAGCAGAGCGCTATCTATTTTTTCTATGGATTCACCCATACAGAAATTCGTCTCTCTTAAAATAAATATTGGGTTGTTACCTAAAAATGGGTTAAGATGCTTTTCCCTTCCTCTGAGATGAGAGGTATCTAGTTACGTATCCAGCTATGCGATTCCTCATCAATTTGGTGCTAACATCACATAATTCAGCAACCTTTTCTTTATTGTGCTGAAAATCATTGGCAACAAATTGCTCTGGATAGGTTTTTACAAGCTGAATTGCAACATTTTTTATGAACGTTTGTCTTATGTTTCCCAGGTTATCACCTTTAAATCGTGAAAAAGTGCAATATCTTTTTGTTATAAAAGGATATCTATCGGGTTTAAAACAATAAAAATTACGAATCTTAACATATATAAAGCATAAAAAACATATAATGGCAAAAATGGGGCGAGGCACATAGCTACTAAAAAATCACCATTAAAAGTACTTGCAGGAAAAAAACTCAATGAGTTTGAAGAATATGCAATACGCAGTAGTGTTGCAAGAAAACTAGCTGCAATGGTATACAGTTCCGATTTCTACAGCCATATCTCGAAAAAGGTGAACGAGTTTCGGGACTACAAACTATATGATGAAGTAAAGAAGTATCCTCGGCCGCAACACGTTGCAATAATAATGGATGGAAACCGACGTTTTGCAACTGATTTAGGTCTAACGCCTAGTGCAGGCCATCTTTTTGGAAGGGATAAAATAAGGGAAGTACTAGAATGGTGTTTCGAACTCGGAATAAAAAATCTAACACTTTATGCTTTTTCCACAGAGAACTTTGAAAGAAGCAACGAGGAAGTAGAAACACTCATGAATCTATGCAAAGAAGAACTAGACAAAGCAGCCAAAGATTCACGCATCCATAAAAACAAGGTAAGAGTAAGAGTACTTGGGCACCTCGAATCGCTTCCAAAGGAAATAGGAGACTCTGCCAGATACATCATGAATAAAACAAAAGATTATGACAACTACTCTCTCAATATAGCACTTGCATATGGTGGCCGAGAAGAAATAATACGTGCGATACAAAATATAGCAAATGAAGTCAAAAAAGGCAACCTAAAAATAGAGGACATAAAAGAACCAACTGTCTCCTCGCATCTGTACACAAACGGATTACCTGATCCGGATCTGATACTCAGAACCTCAGGGGAAGAAAGAATATCGAATTTCCTGCTATGGCAATTGGCATACTCAGAATTATACTTTTCAGATGTGTATTGGCCAGCATTACAAAAAAGAGATTTTTTAAAAGCCATACAAACATATCAACAAAGACAAAGAAGATTTGGAAAATAAAAACCTAATTTTTATCGAGTTCTTTGTCTTCCATCTCACTCTCAATTTCATCTGCTATTTCGGCTAATTTTGCAAATTGGTAATGTAAAAAATACAAAATAAATCCAACTCCAATAAGCAAGATGGAAAAGGCCATCAAAGAGTCGACATAACCTGACTTAGATACATCATAAATTAATCGAAGAAAACTAGTATCATTTTGATTTATAAGTAAAGAACTAACTCTTAAAAAAATATAAACAATCAATAGAGCGAATCCTAAAAACAAAGAAAGTTTACAGAAAAATCCGATTCTGAAATCGTCATAAGCAGAATGATATTTTTCTTTTAATATCGCCATGATATCCACATTTAAATTGGAGAAAGATCAACTTTCCTGTGCGCCACCCGGCAGGTTAAGAGCATTCTGAACTTTACTCTGCAACTCATTTAGTTTTTCTTTAATTCTTCCCTCTTGTTTGTCGAGAGTGGCTTTTCTTAAATCCAAAGATTCTTTATCAGATTTCAATTCTTTTGTAATTCCGCTTTTTCCTTTTGTTTTTATAAGAATTGCACCTATGCTCTTGTAGACGGGTGTTTTATCTTCTGTTTTATCTAACTCTTCCAATGCTTCGTCAACTTCTCGCATTCTTAATTCAACTTGTTGACGTTGTTGCATTATCATTTGAAGCTGTGATCTCAGCTGTTGGAGTCTGTTTATCTGATCTCGTAATTGTGGAGATAATTCTTCCTCAGTCATAATATAACACTCCAGATTTTTTGGTAATAAGATATTTGCTTATTAAAGGTATTGCATGTTGCATAAAGAAAACTTGAAATATGTGGCAGGTCTACAACTTAAGGGGCATATTTATTGAAATAAGTAGATAAATATATATAGTATAAAACAAATAAATATAATAGAAAATATTATATAGAAAGATGTAAATATACTATCTTACATATTATTATAGAATACGGGGGATAAAAAAATGAAAAAGAATGATAAATTAATCGTTTTGTTTGGAGTAGTAATATTGGTAATGGCTTCCGTTGGAGTTTATTACTGGGCTCCTCAAGAAGCAGGAGTTAAAACTGTTGGCGCAAATGAATTCATTGGTGTTACTGGTAATATAAAAGATAGGCCTGAATCTATTACTGTTTCTGAGAATTGTCCATTTTATCCACTAATTGTAACACCTTTAGCTGTGAATTATGATGAGAATGGCGAACAAACAATTATACCTCTTTATGTAATGAATCTTGAAAATCCTTCCGAAGCAATCCTAAAAGTGCAAGATCAGATGGGTAGTGGTAAAAGAGGTGAAATAATTGAAGATGGTGAATCTGCCAAAAGCGCCTCTTTAAGAATTGCTAAAGACTACTGGGATAGCAGTGAGGCGGCTTTAATTATTGAATACGATGAACCTGGATACAATTTGGGTGTACTGGCTACACCTATAGCTTCTTATCTTAGAATACCAGTCATTGTAACTGAAGAAATAGATGCTGATGTGACCAGCGTTCTTAACGATCTTGGTGTGAAAAAAACTATTGTCTGCGGTGAAAATTTAGAAGGTTATGGTAATGTTTTAAAACTCGAATCCGCTGATGAAATACTCAATACATCTATTCAATTAGTAAATGAAAAATTTAAGCAAGAAATCGACTATATTACTATTACAAATCCAGTAGATGCTTGGTCTCCCAACGTTTTAAATAGTACATCATTTTCTTTTGGGCCAAAAACAATCCCATCCGGAGCTAGCACATTCCTTGGTCAGGCACTTGGCCAGGCAATAACTGGTGGTGGGGACCAGGTTTTAGGTACCTTTACGATACCAAAGGATTATAAATACGCACTTATTAAATTTGAAGGAATAAATCTTGATTATGAAAATGTGGATGATTTTGGAGATTATGTGGCATTTAGAGTTGGTGCAAATCTTGATGATATTCCTACTCCACTTCAAAATGTTGAGGGATTTTCTGGTGCAACAAGTACAGGTGGTATAGGTGAAAGAGATTCAAGTGGTCGTTTAACCCGCGATTTTGTATATGGTGAGACGGTATTGTATGGCCGTGGAGGTGTTGATTATACAATTAGATGTAGTGGGCAGTGGATGATTAAAAGACAAGGAAAAGTTGCAGCAAATGTTATTATAGAAAAACTTGAAAATCCAGTATATTCTATGATGAAAAATCTTTCATCTCTTGCACCTTATTTAACTGCTTATCATAAGGGAATTATTTTTGGTAAACCAGAATTTGCTTTTACCGCTGATGATAATATTTTAACTGAACAAGGAGAACAGGCTCCAGGATTTTATATGCCTAGAAGAAATCCTAGGATTACATACAAATCAAATGCTCATATATTTGATGTGATTCACAAACCTTTAAATGAATTATTAGCAAAACTTGCCAGAATCGATTTAACGGATGATAGAGACTTAAAAGTGTTACGTGATTATTATGATGAATCCCCAGTTTACATTGCACTTGTTGGAGATGCAACGGTTGTTCCAAATTATATTTATCAGAACTATGCAGAACCTGTTGATTATTGGGATGGTCAATATGGATGGGGTGTCGGTACTCCAAGCGATGTAATATATGGAGATATTGATCCTTTACCTTATGTTTGGGATAATATTGCAAATGATATGTTCACAGAATATCCATATCAGGAAAATATTGTTGGTAGAATAACTGGGTGGGATGCTCAGGACGCTAGTGCATTAATTTTAAGAGGCATCTTTTATAATGAGATTGTTAATAAATTGCAGGAATGGAAAAATAGTTTTACTGTCTTAGTAGGTGCTGGCCAAGATTTCAGACAACCGCCAATCAGATTTCCAATTGCAAAACTATTTGGTGCAGGTCATCCTGGTGAACCAATGAAAATGTGGACTGGTTTTGTAGAAATAACGACGGAAGGCACAGTAGAACAACTAGTAAAACCTTTGGGTTTTAAAAATATCTACGTAGCTACTGCAGAAGCAGCTCAGAGAGTAGGTTTTAGTAACGAAGCTCTAAAGAAAATAAAATATGAAACAAATATTCTAAATAAACTCTTTTTCCGTGTACCATTTATGGAAAAAATAATTGGAGAAAGCTATGTTACAGGTGGGGAAATGATGGAAAAGAGTAACTACATCTTCATAAATGGACATGGAAATTACGCTATTCTTGCAATGGATGGAATCGATTTAACAGAAGCAGGTTTTGGAGGGCGTGCTACTCAATTTATACTAAAAAAGGTTCTTGAGGTTGTTTCCCCCTATGTGGGACCTGGTGCATCTCTAGGATCGCATACACAATATAATACAAGAGAAGTTCCATTACTGGATTTAGGGCCATCTTTCATGTGGCTTGAAAGTTGTATCTGCGGTAAAATAGACGGCATGTATCCACAGAACAGTCTCGGGCAAGCATTCTTGCATGCTGGTCTTGCAAGTCTTGTTGCATCCCCAACTGGTTCTAATATTGCAGGTGGTTACCTTGAACCTAAGAAAAAACTGACAGATACCCCACTTTCCGTATTAAGAGCATATCTTACATCTAAATCAAATGCAAAAAAAGGAATTTATCCTGAGCCCCACTTTGGCATTTTAATTTACACTGATATGTGTAATATAATAAAAGACGAAGATGCAACTGTTGGAAAAGCCTTTAGAGATGCTAAAAACAAATATTTACCACAAGATGCAGATTGGGAGCTTTGGTGGTCTCCACCACTTACAAAAACCGGTGACAACCAGGAAGATATCTTGATTCGTAGCACGTATTCTGAAAGGATGCAAAGCGAAGCACTTGAAGATCCATTTATGATGAAAAACAAGTATACATCATACCAAGAATATATGTTATTTGGTGATCCAGCCCTAACACTATACGAACCAGATAATGAAGGCAACAAGTAAGTACAATTCCTTCTCCCTTCTTTTTTTTATTTTCTGTACTTTCTTTAGTTAAATTTCTCACTTTATACGAAATTTAAGGTATCTTTGAAAATTCATCTAGATTCTTAGCAAGTAATGTTTTATTTGTCCTCTTCTGGTTACCAAGTGTATCAGATGGCTTATTACCATAATCATGTCCAGGATAGACAATTAGCTGATCTGAGAGAGACATGATTTTTTCATGTAGACTCTCGTACATCTGAGCTAGATTACCACCTGGTAAATCTGTTCTTCCGCAATCTCCAATAAACAATGTATCACCAGTTAGCAACACTTTGTTATCAACAATTATGCATATTCCTCCAGGAGTATGGCCTGGCGTTAATATAAAATCAATAATAACCTCTCCAATTTTTAATCGATCTCCATCTGAGACAATTATATCTAGTTTAACGTCTAATTTCTTCCCATCCTGTTCAGAAGCAACAATCTTTGATGCGGGAATCAAATTCTTAATTCTTTGACTTTCAGATGAATGGTCACTATGATAATGAGTATTAATGATATATTTTAACTCTAAGTTTTTAGACGATATATATTTTAGTGCTTTAGAAGCGTCAAAACCAGGATCAACAATTGCAGCTTTCTTACTAACTGAACAGTAGATGATGTAACTAAAATTATCAAATCCTATTTTAATCTGTTCTACTACCAAAATAACCACCTCACATTTACAGCACAATGTATTTTAAATCAACTTTCCTCGTAAAATACTATTGTAAACTATACTTAAACGTATTAATTTGTTTTCCTTAGAATGTGATCAAAAGAAAAAGAGAGCTTATGAATATCCACCAATCTTTAGAGATGGATCACCAAGCAGCACCCATTGTTGTACTGTTTTAGGATGACCTGATTCAAGATCAGTCATATCAAAAGTATGGACATAGCTTGTAAGTGTCTGAGCATATGCTTCGCCTAGAATGGTATGATTTTCTGTTCCATATTGTTTGAAGAATTCTATAGTGATCCATCCGTCACCACCACCCGTGGTTAATGCTTTACCTGGCATACCATACCCAAGACCAGTGTTACCTATGGAGGCAATTGCACCCCCATTTGGGTTTCTAACTAGACGCCAGCTGAAACATTCAGGTATTGGTTCTCCATAGCACCACATGGTTATTTGAGGAAGGAATTTGAAGACATAAGGTAATATAGAATATACTCCCAGGATCATTGAAACATTAAACTGACTGTTATGACAACCCCCTATAACCGCTATAGGTAATTTTTTTCCGTTTGAGAGGGTATCAATTGGGAACGCTGGGGGTTTTACATACGGAGGATATGGTTTGAGTGTTGTGACCGCTAGTCCAGTTATGCTTCCATGTTGACGGTTCCCTGGTACACCTGGATAATGATCAGCCCATACATTTGGACTACCATGGCCTGACATGAACAGGAAACCACAGCCTTCATTTATAGCGTTAATCATATCTTTTTGACCTGTGAATCTACCATTTGAAGCCCAAACGATGTTTCTTTTAAAACTCTCAGGCATGTAATAAAGAGCTCCCCCCCTCCCTAATAATTCTTTTTCACCAGTTGTCCATTCGCCCTCGTAGTACATCTCTGTGTCATTTCTCCAATCTGAGAATATTATATTTCCATCCATATTTTTAATCCAGACATGAATATTTGTGAGGTTACCATATGGCTTTGGGTCATAGGATTTACCACGGATTGTTAACACACCATTTTCATAGCTTATATTTGCCCAAGGATTGAAATCATTACAGTATGCTTCTCCTTCTCCAGGAGTGTAAGTATAATCATTATAACCAAGAATGTTATCTGGTGAGATTGATACTATTTCAGCGATTGGTGGGGCAGGGTACCCATTCTGAAGCGCTGGATTTAGATTATCATCATGATTGAAAGTTATTTTTGTCTCTTTTGTTCTATCAATCTGTATTTTTATCGTATCAACAGGTCCTTTTTCATTTTCATTGTTTGTACTTTGTGCATAAATAATATAGTAAGCATTTGGAAGGCCAGTTGTATCCCATTGGATATCTAGATCTTGTTGATCAAGGAAACCATCTCCTGAGACAACGGTCATCTTATTGAACCAGTCGGTATCTTTTACAGGGGTTGTTTCATAAGTAATTATTTTATCAACAACTGTTTTCACTTCTCTTATGTTAGTACATGCAAGTCTACCAAGGCACACATCAGGTTCCATGTCTATTCCTGTATCGTTTTCCACACCTGGTTTACCCCAAGCTGCAAATATGCCATCCTGGTTTGGATCCCAACTGCTGAAATTTCCCTCGCCATCATATATATCTGCATAGTATAGATCACATATTACACCAGGATCATGCAATGCTTCGGCCTCAAGAGGGAATTTGGGGTTATCATAAAGATTAGTGTAACGTACAGGTAGATACCATCCCTTCGTACCTTGATTCGGATCATCTCTTGGTTTCGCATAAATCTGGGATTTCAATCCACCAACAAGAAGAACATACGTGATATTATATTCCTCAATCGCATCTTTTATAAACTTTTTAATTTGTTCCGGTTTATCAACACCATCATAATTATTATAGATTTCCTCAGTTGTTTTAATAAAAGTACGTACTCCTACATTGTTTTTGTGATCCGCTAATCTCTGAAGTTGATTTTTAAATTTACAAGGTGCAATAATTACAAGATCATATTCAGTGCTCCCTTTGAAAACTTGTTCATCAGTTTTTTCATAGGTTATCTTCATATTACTACTTTCTGCAGTGTAAATAACTCCTTTAGATGGAATGTATCTTACTGGATAAATGTTAACTATCACATGGGTTACTCTTTTGTTTTCTTTGTTTAAACCACAGCGAACATCATAACTATACCAGTTGGAAGGGTAGGGATCATCACTGCTATATGTTTTCAAATCCTTTTCTTGTTGAGCATTAACTGTATTTTTAGTATCAACCAGTGGCAGCATTCTCGGAGCAGGGCGTATTTCTTTTGTAATTTCCTGTTCAACAATAGTGCCCGGTGTAACTTCTACTTGAACATTTTTCGCACCAAAAGGCAACTCAATTGTTTTTACCATTTTTGGAAGCATTGGCTCACCTGGTTTCATAAGATATGTTGATATGTCGTCAAGTTCTGCTTCTAGATAGTCTGAATTTACTTCCGTTATTTTAAGCGTTGAAAATGACATTTCCGAAAAACTGGTTTTACTTATTTTGTTTTCAAAACTATTGCTTGTTGCAGCTGCTCCAAATCCACTAATAATTAAAAATCCTACTGCCAATATCGGCAAAATTTTTTTCATTTATATTAGCCCCCAATTTGTAATATATTACTATGGATATTAATGTTTCTAACCTGTAAATCTTTTTATTTTTTCAAAAATATTATAAAATTTGATTAATGGGTTAGTACCTTTACTATGGTGTTAAAATATATAGAATTTATATATAGTTACATTATTTAATCTTATGTATGGATGAAAAGTTTAATACAACCATATTTATGTTTGTATCTATATCATATTAATATAGATCAATATTAAAATAAGTTTAGAAATAGGAGATTATTTGATGAAAGGTAAAGTTATTTTAATTACAGGTGGAGCCGGTTTTATCGGAACTAACTTTGTTAAAATGTTATCAGAAAGATTTATAGATTCGGAAATAATCGTTATTGATCTTCTTACTTATGCGGGAAACATTGAAAATATTAAAGATTTAATTAATTCTAAAAAGATAACATTTATTCACTGTGATATCTCAGATACTCAAAAAATTTTTAATATATTTAATCGGTATTCTCCTGAGTATGTTGTTAATTTTGCTGCTGAGTCACATGTGGATAGAAGTATTTTAGATTCAAGAAAGTTTATCGAGACGAATGTTCTTGGAACTCAAACATTGCTTGAAGCTGCTAGATGGAATTGGAAAGTGGTTAATGGGTTTAAAAAGGATGTTATGTATCTTCAGATATCAACTGATGAAGTATATGGATCGATTGAAAAAGGATATTTTACCGAGAAAACACCTCTTGATCCACATAGTCCCTATTCTGCATCTAAAGCATCAGCTGATCTTTTAGTTAACTCTTATGTTTATACATATGGTTTTCCTGCGGTTATTACAAGGTGTTCAAATAATTATGGACCGTATCAATTTCCTGAGAAGTTAATTCCATTGATAATCAGTAATATTATATCTGGGAAGAAAGTTCCAATATATGGTGATGGAAAGATTATTAGGGATTGGATACACGTATCTGATCATTGTAATGCAATTGTTGAAATTTTGAATAAATCACATTCTGGGGAAATCTATAATATTGGATCAAACAATGAATGGAATAATATAGATTTAGTGAAATTACTTATTAAGGTTGTTAGAGAAGAAATTGAAAAAAATAAGAGTTTTCAAAAATATTCTAAATTTTCTCAAAATGAGATTAATGAAGATCTTATAGAGTTTGTAAAGGATAGACCTGGGCATGACAAAAGATATGCAATCGATAGCACAAAAATTACGGATGCTATTTGTTGGAAACCAAAGATTTCTTTTGAAAAAGGTATACGGAATACTGTTTATTGGTATCTTTCAAATCAACATTGGATTAAAAAGATTGTTTCAGGAGAATACAAAAAGTATTATAAGCAAATGTATGAACGTAGAGAGGTTTTGAAATGAAAGGAATTATTCTTGCAGGTGGGACGGGATCGAGGCTTTATCCCATAACCAAAGGGATTAATAAACATCTTCTCCCTATTTATGACAAACCTATGATCTACTACTCGTTATCAGTATTGATGCTTGCAGGTATTAAGGACATACTTATCATCTCAAATCCTGAGTTTATTGATTCATACAATAACTTATTTGATGATGGTTCACAACTGGGTATGAATATTACGTATCGGGTTCAGGATGAACCAAGGGGTATTGCTGATGCTTTTATCGTCGGTGAAGAATTTCTCAACAATGAACCTGCTGCTCTTATCCTGGGGGATAATCTGTTTTATGGTCAAGGGTTTGGTCCAGTTTTAAAAAAGCTCTCACATCTAAAGGATGGAGCAGTCATCTTTGGGTATCATGTTAGCAATCCTGAAGAGTTTGGTATTGTTGAGTTTGATGAAAAACAACAAGTGATATCAGTTGAGGAAAAACCTAAAAACCCAAAATCTCACTATGCAATACCTGGTTTATATTTTTATGATAAACATGTTACAGAAATTGCTAAAAATCTAAATCCTTCTGAAAGCGGAGAACTTGAAATTACAGATTTAAACAGGGAATATCTCAAAATGGGAAAGCTACGTGTTGAACTTCTAGGTAGGGGTTTTGCATGGCTTGATACTGGTACCGCTGATGGACTTGCTAGTGCAAGTGAGTTTGTAAAAACCATTCAAAAAAGACAGGGGCTCTTTATAGCTTGTCTTGAAGAGATTGCATATAACATGGGTTTCATAGACAAGGGCCAACTTTTAGATTTTGCTGATAGCTACCAGAACACAGATTATGGCAAATACTTGAAAAGTATTTCAGAAAAAAGGTATTAAATTGTGTTTTAATTCGTTGGTTTAGAAATGGCAAATAAAGTCTTAGTGATTGGGGGAAGTGGATATATTGGTCTTAAATTAATCAAAAAGCTAGTAGAGTTAAATATGGACGTTACTGTAATGTCCAGGAATATCTCTAAATTTAAATCGATAGATTTCCTTAAGCAGGCTGAACTCGGCCAAGGTGATATTACCAAAATATCTGACGTACAAACCGCGGTTGAAGGCCAAAATTGTATAATAAATTTGGCAACGATAATAAGTAAGCACGGTGGAGATATTAAAAATCCAATATATGATTTAAGAGTTAATTGTGAAGGACAGCTTAATGTTCTGGATTCTATAAGGAGGAAAAATCCTGAAGCAAAATATATCTTTGTTGGTAGCCGAGAGCAGTTTGGAAGAGTACCGATAAAGGATTTGCCCGTAAACGAGAATTATCCAAAAAACCCAATTTCCCTCTATGGAATACACAAACAAACAGCCGAAGAATATTGTCATCTATATAAGAGACTATACGATATAAATTCTATTATAATCAGACCTGTGGGAGTATATGGGCCAAGTATACCAGCAGGGTCGGAAAACAGTGTTTTAAATGCTCTTATAAAAAAAGCGCTTCGTGGTAAGACCTTTGAAATATTTGGGCATGGAAGGGATATAAAAGATTTCTTACATATCGATGACTTAATTGAATTGTTTAGAGTTCTTATTAATTCTGATTTAGATTATGACACTTTTAATGTCGGTTGTGGAGAAGGACTCAGTTTTTATGAAATCGGAGAAATAATCGATAATTTCTGTGAAAAAGGCGGTTTTAAATTAACTGAGTTCCCGAAAGAATATAAAAAGTTTGATATGGGGAGTTTTGTTGCGGATATTACAAAAATAAGAAACAAGACGCAGTGGTCTCCAAAATTTCAACTTCCAGAGGGAATAAAATGCACTGCCAAGTATTATAACCAAAAAATTTAGATAGCCTTGCTACACACGATTATATCTACCATTTTCAGTCTCGAGCCACATAGTTAATATTTGCCGTAGCTCTATAAAAAAATGGATAATATCCAAACCTCAAACTCATCATTGATCTTCGTAGTATATTATATGTTTTATACCATCTTCTACGTAATTTTATAGTATTATCTAGTAGCTCCTTTGGTGTCATGTTCTTAGGCTGAAAGACGACATCTCTAGTTGTATATTTTGTCCAATCTTTAGTTAAAATTCTGCCCTCTCTTTCAAGTCGATTGAATAGTGGTGTGCCAGGATAAGGGGTTAATATGTGGTCAACTGGGGCATCGATTTCGCTTACATTTATGAATTCATCAGTTCTATCAAATATGTCCAAGGTATCATGATCAAAACCGAAAACAAATGTACCAGTAATTGTTATATTATAATCATGTATCTTTTTTATAGCAGCCATGTATTGATTTACTAGATTTGTTTTTTTACCAGATTCTTTAAGTGACTCTTGGCAAATCGATTCAAACCCAATTGTCAATGAGATACATCCTGCTTCACTTGCTAATTTTAAAAACTCGTCGTCTTTACTTAATAAATCTATATTTGCAAAAGCACCAAATTTTTTATTCATATCTTTCATATTTTTAAAAAGTTCTTTCGAATATTCTGGATTAATAGTTAAGGAATTGTCATAGAAAAAGAAGATTTTAGAGGGGATCATTCTAATATCTTTTATAACATTTTCAACTGGTCTCATACGAAACTTACGTATGTATTCCCTATTTGTATCAATACAAAACTCGCATCCATAGGGGCATCCTCTAGTTGCCTGTACTCCTCCTAGTGTGGTACCTTTTGGGTATATATCACTTTGTGGATGTGGTATTAAACTTGGTTCTGCAGGGCGTTCTTGGAAATAAAAAGATTTTGTTTTTCTCTTTTCAAAATCATCTAGTAATTGTGGCCACGTCTCTTCAGCCTCGCCAATTACTACGCTATCTGCATGTTCCTTAGCTTCATTGGGCATGGTTGATGGATGCCATCCGCCTAAAACTACAAACCTACCTCTTTTTCTAAATTCATCTGCGATTTCATAAGCTGTATATGCATAAGGAGTTGTACACGAAATACCAACAACATCCCATTCTTTATCATAATTAATATTATCTATGGGTCCTTCTATTAAACTAACTGTATGTTTTTTAGATGTTAAAGCGGCCAATATTGGGAAAGTTAAAGGTCTTCTTTTTGGAAAAAATTTTAATGTTAATTCATTAATAAGAGTTTTATTTTTAACTGTAAAACCAGCTCGCCCTGTGGCAACAAACAATATCTTCATTATAAAACAAGTAATATAAGCGTATTATAAATTATTTTTTTATCAACATGTTGTAAGCGAGAAATCTATAACACTTATATATACTGGATAAATTACAAACATGGGAAAAGGATGCTGAAAAGAATATTGGTAACAGATGCACAATTCAGAGCACCTCTTGCTGTTATTCGCTCTCTTGGTGAAAAAAATATTGAAATAAGTGCAATAAGCGAAAAAAAATCAGCAATGGGTTTATATTCAAAATATTGCAGTAAAAAATTAATTTCCCCTAATCCTATAATTGAACCTAAATCCTTTCTTAAATTTTTACTAAAAACAGTAAAAACAAATAATTACGACTGTATAATACCTTATCATACTTATACAGTTTTTTTATTATGTAAATATAAAGATATTTTTTCGGATTACACAATAATTCCTCCGCCTGATTTAAAAGTATTTTATAAAGCTTATGATAAAACAGATCTTTTAAAAATTGCAATAAAAAATGGTATTTCTTGCCCACAAACATATTTTGGTGATAATATCGAAGATATTGTATCAAATATCCAACAGTATCCTATTATTATAAAAGCATCTAGGATACATGGCGTAGAAATTGCAATATGTAGAAAAGAACTTGAACTCAGAGATAAATATACAGAGATGACTTCGAGATTTGGAAATTGCATTGTTCAGGAATATATACCAAATGGGGGAGAATATGGCGTATATACTTTGTTCAATTCCAATTCTGAACCTATGGCTTTGACGGTTCAAAAACGTATTCGTACTCTTCATGATTATGGAGGTATAAGTACTCTTAGAGAAACTGTACGAGATGAAAAACTTGTGAAAATTGCTTTTAATTTGCTAAAAAGTATAGGCTGGTCAGGAGTTGCCATGGTTGAATTTAGAGTAGATGCAAGAGATGGGATTCCTAAACTTATGGAACTCAACCCTCGTCTTTGGGGTTCTTTGCAACTATCGATATTATCTGGTGTTGATTTTCCTTATTTATACTACAAACTAATAATGAATGAAGAAGTAAAACCGAAACTTTCCTTTAAAGAAGGTGTAATATGCAGATGGTTAGAGGGGGATATAAAAGGTTTTGCAAATTGTAATAATAAATTAAAATTCATAATTGATTTTTTTAATCCAAATATTAAATATGATGGATTATCTTTAAAAGATCCTAAACCTTTTATTCATTCTATATTAAATATGATGGGAGAAACTTTTATTCATTCTATATTCTCTCCAGTTAGAAATTCAGATGAAAAGGGATATTTAAATGAGAATCCTATAGTAAATAGAGATGAATTAATAATATGAAAAATATTGAGATATTAAATGTGAAAACACTATGAATATACTACTTTAGGCTGTTGAAAAATTAATTGAACCCTCCTACCTTTCATTTTGTTTGGATGCACAAAATGAAAAACAATAGGAGGGTCAATCTCAGAAAGATTATCTCAAATTTAAATCTTTCAGAAGCTAGTAAT
>Ga0315289_10000746_pt1 | contig 49965 bp, 50 predicted proteins | sample YL17G11_40_MG_FD_203452 | JGI IMG/M metagenome (GOLD analysis project Ga0315289, IMG submission 203452) | Sediment microbial communities from Yellowstone Lake, YNP, Wyoming, USA - YL17G11_40 | ecosystem: Environmental > Aquatic > Freshwater > Lake > Sediment | place: USA: Wyoming | collected...
CATATAGCAGAGGCCCTAGCACAACGCGGATACGTCAAAAATAAAGATGCAGCCTTTGCAAGATACCTCGCCTACAATAGACCAGCCTACGTGCCAAAATACAGGCTCCTGCCGAAGATTGCTATACACATGATTCATCGCGTAGGTGGCGTGGCTATCCTTGCACACCCCGTCTTCGCACAAGCCAACCATCTGCTGCCCGACCTTGTCGAATTTGGTCTCGATGGCATAGAAGTTTATCACAGTAAACACGATTCAGCGACGACAAAATATTACAAGAAAATCGCGGAAGAGCTGCACTTGCTAGCGACAGGCGGTACGGACTGCCATGGCGTGAATAGCCCGCTCGGGGCAGTCAAGGTGCCCTACGAGTGCGTCGAGAAGATGAAAGCCAGGCACAAACTTTTATTGTCCAAGAGTCAACCTGACGTGAAATGAAACTACAGGCAAGTGCGACCGTGATCAAGGCTAACGCTGTTGTATTCGATACCGATGGCACCCTCATCGATACCACCAAGAGATTTTTTACTGTCTTCAATCGCATGCTCCAAAAGCATGAAAAAAAACCTATATATTGGAAAAATTTTTACATGCGATATTGCAAAGACACGCTCGACGACATTGTGGCCCCAAAAAAAACCAAAGACCGGAAGGAATTTTTGCATCGTTTCTGGATAGAATTTCTTTCGGAGTATAGATTCATACATGTGGATGGAGATGCTCTGATCCATGGTGTGGATAAATTACTGAAGAAAATTTCTGATGAAGGTGCGCTGATCGCCATCACGACGAGCTGCATCGTGCCCCCGGACAAACTCGGGAGAGAACTTTCGAGATATAACATACGCAAATTTGCGAATGCTGTTGTAACTGGAGCGGATGTGATGAAGGCTTTGAACGAGGGGCACCATTTTTCCAAGAAAGAAATTTTTGAGCTGGCAATGAAAAAACTCGGCGTCGCACCACGTGACTGCGTCGTAGTGGGGGATTATTGGAGCGACATCAAAGCCGGAAAAGAATTGGGGGCAAAGACGGTCGCCGTCCTGAGTGGCTCCATGGAACGAGACACTTTTGAAAAGTTGAAGCCCGATGCGATAATAGACAGCGTCAAAGACATGCTAAAAGTTGTAAATTTTGAAGCGCCGAATGTTAGATGAGGATGCAGAGGTAAAAAATATGATGCGTGCCTTCGTTGGAATCGATATCAACGAAGCAGTTCGTCAAAATCTTGTGGCGGTACAAAGACAGCTCACCGGTACTGGTGCGCAGATGAAACTCGTCGAGCCAGAGAATATCCACGTCACGATGAAGTTCCTCGGCGATATCAGGGAGGACCAAACCGGGGCGATAACCGAGGCGCTGCAGGCGGCTGTGGAGGGCATCAAACCTTTCGAGATAAGCGTGCGCGGCGTCGGAGCCTTTCCAAATCTTGGCTACATCAGGGTTGTCTGGGCTGGCGTGTCCGATGGTCGAGAACAAATAATCTCCATCCAGAAGCGCATCGACCAGAACTTGGCAAAACTGGGATTCAAGCCAGAGCGAGATTTCGTGCCGCACCTCACATTGGCTAGGGCAAAATCTGCCGCAGGAAAAGAAAAGCTTGTATCATTCTTAAAAAATATGGCGAACGCCGAATTTGGTTCGTGTCGCGCAGATGCGATAGAACTGAAGCAGAGCACCCTCACTCCGAAGGGGCCGATTTATAGCACACTCGCGCGAGTCGAACTGGCTTGATCTCCTACTTGGAACACGTCCGAATCTAACGATGCCACGGCAGGCAACGTATGAGGTACTCGGACAAAAATTTGGAAAACTTTTTATCCGCACACAATTTGACGACCTGCTTTCCCCCGTAAATCTTGTAGCCCTTGGCCAGAGATTCGGCGACGTGCTTCCCAAACGCCGTTCTCTCCTCCAAAGCCGCTTCAAACACTTGCTCGGCGTTAACATGCCTACGCTCGACCTCGAACACTAGCCTCCCAGCCCGATCAACGAATGGTCCGCTGAACTTTTGTCTTGACGCGAGGTGTTTTTCTATGAAATCCCCCGCCTCAACCGTGATCGGTGGACCGAGACGCCTTTGCACCTTGGGCAACTTTTCAGATGACAGTTCGATGAGGATTACCGCCTTTGAGTTCGCCCAAACATCGTTACGAATCACATCGAAGCCCGCGCGCACGAGCCGCATCACGAGCGCTTGTTCAGTCTTGTGCAGCTGTGGGTAAAGTATATCCTCAACAACATCTGGCGAGTCAAACACGAGGCAGAAGAGCGCCGTGCCTCGCTGCCTCAGTACGCGCTCGACCTCTCGAGAGCTCAACATCCTTGCCTGATCTGGGAAGAAGAAGCGCATGCTAGGTTTGCGGACGAAATCCTGGCAGGCCCGAACAAAAGTCGAAAAGTTCTGCATCGAAACTGCAGCTGCAACGTTTCTATTAGGGTCAACTGGATCGATGATGACGAGCGGTTGCCCAGGGAAAAGGGCTTTGATTTCACCGACATCACCATAGCTCCTCGTCAAATCGGTCACCTCGCCGGGCGACCACTTGCTCGCCGCTTCCACTACTCCTTTGAACGTGCGGTATCGGAGCGCAAGCAATTCGCACAAGTAGCCAGAGAACCCTTGTACCTTTAGTTCTGCTCCATATGCCTCAATGCCAATCATGAATTTTTTCAATAACAACACTTCATCCGTGAGCTCCAGCGTGAGACGCTTGCTGATGTAGCGCTGATGATGCGGCGAGCGGTCGACCGCGCTCTTTATTTTGCCTGCGTCTGCGACATCGTAGCACGGCACGAAGTCTATCTCAAAGCTCCCGACACGCGTCGTGATGTACGGATGTTCGGCATATCTCTCCCTCCCCTTTCGCCCGGCCACGGCTCGCGCCACCCGCAAACCATCTCGCTCCAGCCTCTCCCGCGAAAGCTTCTCTGGAAACAGAATGAAAATGTCGATGTCGTTCTCGGAGCGGAGCCATGTTTCACGCGCAGCTGACCCAACGAGCATGCCCCTCGCAGGCACGCCTAGCTTGGCGCATGCCAAGTTCACTCGCGCCACCATCTCGTTTGCGATTTTCTCGAGCTGCTTGCGCTCCGCCTGCGTCGGCTTGATGCGCTCGAGCACTTCCTTCGGGACATCGTCCATTTAACCACAAACATCGATTTTGCAGCAAGCGTTAAATGTTTAGCGTTTATGCTACGCAGGTATGTACAATTTTGTCGTATCAAAAGTGCCAGTAGTTCGCCAGCTTCTTCTTGAGATCATCGATGACGGGCAAACTCCTGCTTTTCCGCGGCGGCTCTTGCTCCTGCCCGACGAGAACTTTCACAACATTCACCGCCGCATCCGCGAGCGGCTTCAAAGCGTACCCTCCTTCCAGCGTGAGCACCACTTTGCCATCGCAGAGCTTGTTCGCCTGTTCAACTGTGTATTTCGTCAGCCAACCATATGCCTTGGTCGTGAGCCCCAGCTGCGTCAATGGATCTTCCGCTAACGCATCGAATCCAACCGACAGTGCGATCAACTCTGGCTTGAACTCCTGAGTAAGTGGAATAAAAATTTCATTCATGACGCTCACGTATTCGGCATCCCCACTACCAGGCTGGAGAGGAACATTAACTGTATAACCTTCACCTTCGCCGGCACCCAACTCGCCGACGTGGCCAGTACCCGGATAAAGTGTCCGTGGGTCTTGATGAATCGACATGAATAACACGCTTGCGTCGTTGTAAAAGATATCTTCAGTTCCGTTGCCACAATGGGCGTCCAAATCTAAGATGAATATCCGCCGTAACTTGAACTCCCTCTTGAGACGTTCGACCATCACCGCGATGTTGTTGAAATAACAGAATCCACCACCGTAGCCTCTACCAGCGTGATGCCCAGGAGGTCGCACGAGTGCAAAAGCATTTGAAGCCTTACCTGACACCACCGCACGTCCCGCATCTATCGCTCCACCTGCGGCGAGCAACGCAAGTTCGAAAGTATTTTCATGCACGGGCGTGTCCCCGTCCAACGGCAGCTCAGATCTACCAAGCTTCTCTACTGACGCAACATATTCCGCGTCATGAGCTAACTCGATATCCGCTCGAGCGGCAAGCGTAGGTTCAATAACATCAACTTTTGGTGACTTCCAAAGGCCTGTCTGCTCAAGCGCTCCTACTATTGCTTTTAAGCGCTCTGGGCACTCCGGATGTCCTGGACTGAGTTTGTGTTCAAGATATTTTTTTGAATAAACGATGGCGGTCGTCAATCCATCACTTCTCCACAACTTCAGCTCGCTTGACCAGCAAATAACCGCTTGTGCCTTTCCACATGCGTTGGGTCTCGACCAGCTCGATGCGTTTTTCGAAAAATGGTGCATCCAAAATTAGACTCTCATATTCTCCTCCCTCGCCACAAACATTGATTCTAAATTTTTCATGAAGTTTTACCAAATCTTCCACACATTTTTCATCGATTTTTTTGCCGAGCCATTTTTCATCGAAACCTTCAGCCGCGACGCTCGTTATGACGGCCTCGAAACCAGCGCCCACCATCTCACACAAGAGCTCGGTCGGATCTCTGCCCCAAAGCGGAGCTATGTGCATCAATCCGAGCTTATCACATATGCGATCGATCCTACTTTTTTGATAGTTCGACGCTATTGCGCCGCTAAACACCCCCTCGACATCCAGCTTTCGCAGCGCACGCTCCAAATCTTCCAACTCCGTCTCCCGCTCGCCACTCGTCTCGACCTTCATCAGTGGTAGGCCAGCGCATTCGGCAAAGAGATCGATAAGGTGGATGTTGGGACGGTGGAACATCCACGAGTCCTCTCGCTTCGGGATCATCGCAACTAGTTTATCGATTTTGTGTCCTTGGTCCACCGCCAACCAGAGCGCAAAAGCCGAGTCCTTCCCGCCGCTGCACAGAACCGCTACCTTCATGACCATCGCTGAAAATCTGCCCGCTGAAAACTAAAAGCTATAGCCCGAACGCCGAAAGCACGCCGCCCTTCATCCCCGCAAAATAAAGTATGCACGGCAACATGAGCACGCCCATGCAATGGGTCCGCTTGACGTTGACCACCGCTGGCAATATCCCGATCGCAGTTGATGTCGCCAGTATGATTAGCCCAACCAATCCGGAGTAATAAATCGAAAGGCCGACTATGCTGGCGATGACCGCGATACAGGTCGCGCGATATGGGAGGTGACCGATGTTCCGCGCGGCTAAACGTCCAAGCTTCATATGCAAGATGACCGCGATTCCGCCCACAAAGAGTGCTACGCCGAGTAAAAACGAGAGTTCCCTCGGCCCAATCTCCATGAGTTCGCCCACTGCCGCCGCCGCACCGCTCCTAGCGTTACCAATCGCGTAGAGCGCAACAAAAGAAAAAAGCGCCTTAGCCATGTTCACGCTGCATACAGACACTATGAACTCTCTGCTCCCGCTAGAACGCGTCGCCATCTGAGCCAGCACAGTGCCTTGGGACGGGCCGATGGTGGGGAAGAAGCCAGTAACTGCGCCAGCCGCTGTTCCGACACAAATTGGTTTAAGGTGGTGCTTCATTTCTAACGGTCTATTATCGATCCTCTGTTCAGGCATTTTGCCCTCGTTCTTGAGGCTCAGGAGCAGACCGCTGACGCCGAAAAGACCGCTCAGCAAAGGCATCAGCGTGGCATCGCTTCGGCAAATATTTGTGTCCAGAGAGAGAAGGCCCAGAAATCCAGAGAGCAGAAATATTGTAATTGCCCAAATTATCTTCGTCTTCGACCGCTCCAACGCGACCATCAAAACTACAACGGCTGTGAGCAACAGGTACATCTGTGGCCTCAACATCTTGTATGTCGGGCCCATCAACAGCGACATCGGCAAGACCAACACGACACTCAGCACCAATCCGCCGAAACAACCGATGGCAGCTAGCTCAACTGCCTCGCACCCCTTTCCCTGCATCAGGAGGCGGTGCGCTGGCAGGACAGATAATTCTGACCCTGGCTCTGGAGCCCCGAGGAAAGTGGAGGGGATGTAGCTGATGAAAGTGTTTGTGATTGTCATCGCCATAATCGCTGCTGCAAGCGACATCGGCGCAAAAATTGACGCGACCGCCAACGCCATGAGCATGGGCGAGAGATTGTTGACGTGAATGCCGGGCAATAGACCTGTGACTATGCCCATTGCTATGCCTAGCGCGATGAACGCCAGCAGCTCAAGCATCCTCGGCCTCGATGACCTTGATGTTCGAAGCTCCTGTGATCCGAAGCTCGAGCTCGTTCTCGTACAGCTGAAGCCAGCCGCTCGCCTGCACGATGTACCCGACGTGCACCTCTGGGAAATTGCTGCTTCCAGCCACGGACGACGGCACGAACACCGCCAACTGCGCGCCGTCTTCACCCAACGTAAGGATAATGTTTCCCTTGCCAACGATCTCGCGCTTATCCACGATTCCTCTCACCTTGATCGGTTCGCCGATCAGGCTGTTGTCGATGCTAGAAATCCCCAGACATGGAGAATGCACTATGCTGATGTCGCCCGCTTCTTCCGGCACCACCTCGAGCGCACCTTGGTAGAGCATGACCTCGCCCGTCACCTGCACCTCATCGAGCATCTCTATCGAATCCCCCAGCTGCGACCTGACGCTGGAAAATATCGGCACAGCCATCGCGCCATCAGAGTTGTCCTGGAGCGTGAGAAACAGATGGCCGTTCGACTCTCGAAGATCCACGACTTGGCCGGAGATGATCACCTTGAGGCCGATGAATTCATTGTCTATCTTAGCTATCGGCGTAATGGACGGACGCACGTGGACTGCCCCCGCATATATCGCCGCCAGCCCGACGAGGGAACATAGCAAGCCCAGCTTGGTTATCTTTTCCATATACCCACCGCAGCTTTGGGCGAAGGTCGTTTATAAGGAAATAACAAAGCTAACGTGGTGCTAAATTGCGCAAATTCTTAATCATCTGTGCGCTCTTAATGGTGCTCGCTATCCAGCCGCTGGCGAGCGCCGAACAGCCGACGAAATCTACAATTTATTCAATTCAAGAAACACACCAGCTGCCAAACAACAGTTCAACAGCGGCGACCAACGTGGTTGCAACTGTATTTTTGTTCGACAACCACACCGACTACGCCGGCCAACAGATCCTGAGCGAAACAATCGAAGTGGATGGTGTCCCCGCTAGCCCCAATATAACACGCACCGAAGAAAATCGTGCTGCTAGTTTTTCCTTGGGAACAATTAGTGGAGGTGATTCAAAAACTATCACCATCACCAACATAATCAAGGTAACTCAAGTTGGCCCAATCGATTCGAGCGCGGTTCAAGGGAGCGTGCCGAGCGGGATGCTCGCCTACACTCAACCCATCGCCAACCTATGGGAAAGCGATTATCCAACGATCAATAACAAGGCGCTCGAGCTGATCGCAGGCAAATCAAACATCTACGATCAAGCTGAAGCTATCTTCGATTTTGTGAAAAATTATTTGATCTATCAACAGCAGACGCTGGAGCACAGCGCCCTTTGGGCATATAACAATAAGATAGGCGACTGCAGCGAGTTTACGCATCTTTTTTCTGCCCTCTGTCGGGCGGCGGGCATACCGACCATGTTTGTGTCAGGGTATGGGTACAATCCTCAGAATGGTAGTAACCTTGCAGTTCACGGGCATGCTTGGGCATTCATTTACCTGCCCGGGGTTGGATGGGCCCCAATGGACATGATATGGCAACGGCCCCAAGGAGAATTTGCCATGCTCAGCGATGACCACATAATTAGATCTACGAGCTATGGTCCGGATCTAGTTAGTGGCAGCGAGATTCACATCCCCTCAAACAGGGTGACTTACCAGTTCTCCCATGGACAAAATAATCCAAACATAAACTTCGCGTCTACGGGACAAATAGTGCGCAAGGTTGCCGTGGAGCCGCAATTGAGCACCGCGGCATCGATGGAAGGCGATATCTGGAAATTCTACGTGACGGTAACTAATGCGGGAGCACAAGCTGTGACAAATCTCAACGTTGCGCTGAGCGCAGACAGCACTTCCCTCGAGGTACCGGGTGCTCAAAGTATAAGCAGTTTAGCAGCAGGTAACAACCAAGTGTTGACATTCGACGTAAAGGTCAAAGGAAGCGTAGAAAATAGCACGATGACCGCCCACGTAACCTACGATTCTCCATATGGGACTTTGCTCGCCGAAGGGCAGAGTACTGTAAACGTGACCGTCGGAGGGCCATCCGGAGGAGAGACGAACATCATGTTGTTTGCGCTGATAGGCGTAGTTATCGTCTTGGTGGTAGCCGTGGCCGCCGTCGTTCTGCTGCGGCGATGAAGTTTTATATAAGCGCTTTAAACTAATTTTGATACAATGTACGCATTCACAGGAACTGTTGTTGGCATTCGTTGTAAGGACGGCATAGCTCTCGCGTCCGACAGCAGGGGAGCTTACCGCTACCTCGTCGTGAGCAAGAGTGTACGCAAGATCTTTCAACTCGAGAAGCAGATAGGTAGTGCAATTTCTGGAAGTTCAGGGGATATCCAAAGCTTCGTCAACATGCTCAAGGTCGAGGCCAATCTCTACCGCCTCAACCATAGACGCTCGATCACCACCAAGGGGCTGACGCAGCTTGCGTCAAACATATTGCATGGCAGGCGCTTCTTCCCATATCTAGTGGCGGCCGTGATGGCTGGGGTCGATGATGACAAGCCATATCTATTTTTCCTGGATCCGGTTGGGGGGAAGCTCGAGGAAGAAAAATTTGCAAGCGCCGGAACGGGAGAAACCATCGCATACGGTGTGCTCGAGCAAAATTACCGCGACGACATGAAGGTGAGCGATGGATTGAAGCTCGCTGCGCAGTCCATCAAGACGGCAATCGAACGCGACGCGGCGACTGGAGAGAAAATCGCTGTTGCTGTCATCGACGATAAAGGTTACCGCGAACTTTCGGAAGGGGAAGTCGAGAAGCTTATTAAGTAAGACCCAGCTTTCTTGCGAGCTCTATCTGATCTATCATCCGCTTTTGAATTTTATCGTGGACGCGCATGGTATCGCCGCTCAACTCGTCCACTATCAAAAGTTTGCCATCCGCTCGTCCAAACTCAAGCTTCATGTCGACGAGCTCTAAACTTTTGTCGGCAAGTGCCTTGACCACTACTGAAGCTATCTTGCGCGCCATCGCCTCCATCAGCTCCAGCTCATCTTCGCTGGCGAGGCCAAGCTTCACTATAGCCTGCGACGTCATCAGTGGGTCTTTGAGAGCATCGTCTTTCAAGTTGAACTCTATCAAATCGAGCTGCGCCATCGGCTCGACCCTACCTTTGTACCTGACTAGGAAACTTCCAAATGCCTTTGCACGATATATGACCTCCAGAGGAATTTTATCCATGAGCGAAACTTCTATCTCAGAATCAGTATGCGCCCCGCGAAAGTGTGTCGCGATATTAAATTTGTGGAGAAGTTTAAAAAAATGGACAGCAACTTTAGCCGAGGCTACGCCCTTGCCCTCAACGCTCCCAACTACGAAGTCGCCGCCCGTGTCCAATTTTCCACGTACATCGCCCGTGACGGTATCCTTGAACTGAAGCAAGACCTTCTCGCCATCGCTTAGTATGCGTTTGGTCTTGCCATCGTAAATTATCTCCATGGCTACTCCAACTTCAAGTCATCAGCTATGTCCTTGAGCTCAAGCTCCTCAAGTTTCGCTCGCGTCGGGATGCCATCCTTGTTCCAGCCGCGGGCGGCGTAGTAATCGTCGAGCATCTTGTTCAACTCCTCGCGCAGGATGTAGCTGCCCTTCGAAGTACCGTCGCGTATCGGCTCCGTCATCACTCGCAAGGGCAACACGTCATCCATCCTTCCGAAGCCCTCGCGCACGTTGAACGCCTTCTCGATGTTCCAGACGCGCTCCCCTAACTTCAAGATATCTTTGGACTTGAAGACGAACCCCTGCACCGCCTTGAAGAAATCCGGTAGCTCCTCGACGAAGTAGAAGTGCCGCGAGAACTTGCAGATCCCGACCATGTCGTACACGGTCATTATGTTTTCGACAGTGGCGACGTACTCTTTGCCCTTCGCTGAAAGCCTATCCACGCGCTTGAACTTCCACCAGCTCCCGCTGAGCTCGGCCGCATACGCGCACGAGCGCAGGTGGCAAGCGCCGCGCGTCGAGGTAGCGAACGCCAGCCCCATGCCTTTCAATCCGCGAACGTCGTACGCCGGCGGCTCCAGACCTTTCACATGAATAGCGAATGCCTCCGAACCTTTGCCCAATCGCCTAGAAGCTCCACGGACGCCTTCGGCGAGCATGTCACCTATGCCTTTACGATAGGCGATCAACTCCAGGGTCTTCAATATTGCCTCAGCATTTCCAAAGCTGAGCTTCAAGCCATCGGTGTCCTTGGATGTTAGCAGACCGCGCTCGTAACACTCCATCGCCCAGGCTATCGTGACGCCAGCAGATATCGTGTCGATGCCAAGCTCATCGCACAGCTGGTTGGCCTTCGCGAGCACCTCTGGGTCAGCGTTACCCACGCAGCCACCGAGCGAGTACTGCGTCTCGAACTCTGGGCCATCTACCTCCGTGCCCGCATATGGGCCATCCTTTATGACGAAGACCTTCCCGCATGGCTTGACGCAGCCGTAGCAGGCTGTCGTCTTTATCGAGTACTTCGGCACCCAGTACTGCGGCGCTATCGTCCTGTAGCCCTCGAACACCGAGTCCTGCCAGTTTCTCGTTGGAAAGACGCCGTGCACCTCATTCACTGTGCCTATGAACTCCCCAGTTCCATATTTCATGTCCGCGATCGCGTGCGGGTGGGTTGAGATGGTGTTGTACCACTCAACGAGCAATTTTTCCATCAGCTTCGGATTGGCCAACTCCAAATCGTGAGAACCTCGAACAGCTATCGCCTTGAGATTTTTCGATCCCATCACAGCTCCGAGGCCCGTGCGCCCCGCTTGTCTGAAGTCTGATTCTATGCCTGCGATCTTCACCAAGTTTTCTCCAGCAGGACCTATGCAGGCGACCATCACCCTTGCATCACCCAAATCCTTGCGAACCTGCCTCAGTGTTTCGGATGTATTGAAGCCCTGCATGTGGGTAGCGTCGCGTATGTTGACCTCCTCATCGTCGATCCATAGATACGACAAGCGCTTGGCCTTTCCCCGCACGACCAGCGCATCGTAGCCAGCGAATTTCATCGTTGGCCCTATGCCACTGCCGGCCATGGCCTCGCCGAACGCTCCGGTGAGCGGCGACTTCGCGTAGAATCCCATCTTCGACGCCTCCAACACTGGAGTTCCACAGAAGGCACCTGGCGCGACGATCAAGCAGTTCTCCGGGCTGAACGCATCTGCCCTAGCTCGGACGTTATCGTAAAGCAACTTGGCGCCAAAGCCGTTGCCGCCCACGTACCTGCGCGCGAACTCTTCGCCAAGGTCGAACTTCTTCACTTCACCGCTCGAGAGGTCGACGTGCAAAATTTTTCCGCCATATCCGTACATCTATTTCACCTCGAGTGCTCCCAGTACGCAGTACTTCGCACACTGCGGGTCTCCTCCACACAGATCACAGATCATCGCAACGTGCCTCGAAGGGTGCATGCGGATGGCATCGAAGGGACAGGCGTACTGGCACAGCCCGCATGCGGTGCAGAGTTTCTCATCCACCTTTATCGCGCCGTTTTCATCGGTGCTGAGCGCATTCTGAGGGCAGGCTTTGATGCAAAACTTTCCCTCGCACTGCAAGCAGACCGTCGGTATGGCTAGAGCTACCGTGCGTCGCTCTACCTTGATCCTCGACTTGCTCGGGTTGCATACGCCCTCATGCCTCAACGAGCATACAAGCTCGCACAGTCGACAACCAGTGCACTTTTTTCTGAAAACAAACAGCCGCATTTTCACACCAGTCAAGTTGCTTTAGTCAGTCGCTTTATTAAAATTTGCTTCACGAAGTTATATTGTGGATACAAAGCCTTAAATTTTGGCAATTTATGTTTTAGAGGAGGTATTTGTATGGCCATACCAAGCTATGTAGGCTCGTTCAAGGGAAAAGATTTCCTAAACACGCAGGATTTTACACAAGATGAATTGAAACAAATATTGGATGTCGCAGACGATCTGAGAAAAAAATTTAGAGCTAGGAAGCCGACAGAATATTTGCCTGGAAGAACTCTCTTCATGATCTTTTACAACCGCTCCCTGAGGACGAGAAACTCCTTCGAGGCCGGCATCTATCAGCTCGGAGGCCACGCGCACTTCCTCAGCCCGCAGGACTTGTACACACCGTCTTTGCCCGAGGATATGGTGCCGTACCAGACCGAGGCAATCTCCGACGTGAGCAGGGTGCTCAGCCGCTACGGGGACGCGATCGCCATAAGGATCTACGGAGACGCGGCGAAGTGGACGATAGGGCGCGGGCATCGCGTGATAGAGGAGTTCGCGAAGTGGGGCGACATACCCGTGCTCAACATGGAGGACGACCTCTACCATCCGTTCCAAGCAATGGCAGATATCCAAGCGGCTAGGGCAGCTTCACCAAAACTTCAAGGAAAGAAATTCGTCGTTTCGTACGCATACTCTGGCGGTTTGAAGCCTCTGGCGGTGCCGCAGAGCGAGGTGCTGATAACGACGCAGTTCGGCATGAACGTCGTGCTCGCGCATCCCAAGGGCTTCGAGCTCGAGGACAGCTTGATAAAGGCTGCAAAGAAAAATGCCGATCGCTACGGCGGGAGCTTCGAGGTTTCTCACGACATGAAGGAGGCGTTCGAAGGCGCGGATTTTGTCTACCCGAAGGCTTGGTCGCCGAAGCAGTTCATGCCGCCCTACAGCAAGACCGTCGACAAAGATGGAGCCTCGACTTATCAATCCAAGTTCAAGGACTGGATCACGACCACGGAGTTGCTTGATATAACAAACAAGGCATACTACATGCACTGCGGACCCGCCGACAGAGGGCAAGAAGTTACCGACGAAGTGCTGGACAAATACAAGCGCTCGCTGTACTTTGAGGAAGCCGAGAACAGGTTGCACGTGCAGAAGGCAGTAATGGCAATGGTCCTGCCGTAGGCAAGCGATTTTTTATTTCCGCTTGATGAGGCGCTCAAGTTGCTCCAGCTTGGCCTCTATCGTTGGCGGCTCTTTGACAAACTGCATCGCGGCCTTGATGTCCTTCAGCCCGCTACCCGTGACCTCAACGACGACGACATCGGAGCGATCGATCGTTCCCGCATCCAACAACTTTCTGAGCCCAGCTAGGCCCGCAGCTCCAGAAGGTTCGGCAAAAATCCCTTCGCACTTCGCAAGCAGCTTCCCAGCATTCAATATCTGGGCATCGCTCACGGCCTCGGCCGTTCCTTTCGAACGCTTGATCGCCGGTAGCGCAGTATCTGCATCCCATGGGTAGGGGTCGACCAATCCGCCAGCCACGGTGCTTGGGTTCCGCCAAGTTGGAATCTTGTATGGTGGTGTGCCTTCCTTGAATGCCCTAACTATCGGAGCACAGCCTTCCGCTTGAATCGAAACCATCCTTGGCACGGACTTTATGAATCCAAGCTGCTCGAATTCAAAATAACCTTTGGCGTTCCCTGACAGCAAAGTCCCAGCCCCAGTAGGCGCGATCAACCAATCGGGCACACGCCAACCAAGTTGCTCGACGATTTCGTAGGACATCGTTTTCGATCCTTCAGGTTGATATGGGTTGAAAGCTCCGCTGCTCGGTATTGGGCTCCAGCCGTAGCGCTCCCAGGCCATCTGCATGAGCTTGTAAGATGGATCACCTTCGCCTTCCGCCTTAGCCCTGATTATGTGGGCGCCATACATCGAGAGCTGCGCAACTTTTGCCGCTGGTGCCTCCGCTGGAACGAAGGCGTAGCAATCTATGCCTGCTTTTACCGAGTAGGCTGCGACAGCTATCGCCGCATTACCGCTCGACGCGACGACGACAGCCTTCGCCCCAAACTCCTTTGCCTTGGAAACTCCTACGCTCATCGGACGATCCTTGAACGATGCCGTCGGATTTCTTGTCTCGTCCTTCAACAGAACATTTTTCATGCCGAGCTCGCGGGCGAGATTTTTTGCCTCAATCAATGGGGTGCCGCCCTCGCCAAGCGTCACGATGTTTTTGCTGTCGACGATCGGCAGGAATTCCGGATATTTCCATACTCCTGATGGTCGCCCCGCCAAAACTTTTTTATTTACTTTCTTTGCGATAGCATCGTAATCGTAAATGATGTCCAATTTTCCTCCACATTTTTTACAAACATAAAGATTTTTTTTTGGTAAATGCTCCCTTTTGCATCTCAAACACTTTAGCACCTTGACGAACATCAGAGCACCGTTGCACAATCGTTTTTGCTGCTCAAAAAAGGTGGGGTTTCGGTGATTTTACGTACTTGTGTCATCAAAAAAATTTTCCGACCACACGCTGCCGCAATACTTTTTATAGTTGGGAGTGTCATTCCCAACTAAGGAATAAAGGTGATAGCCAGTGAAGCGGCCGTGCGAAAGAACCTGGCGCGAAATCTTGGAGTGGGCTTGGCCAAACGAGATCAAGGAATTTACACACAACGACTTGATGCGTGAGGGCGTCGTCAAATATCATGGTGATAAGCGAGCACAAGTTTGGTCAGCATCATCAACATTACGCCGAATGTATGCGGCTGGCCTGCTGACGCGCCTAGCTACTGGAAAAGGACGCCGCGCCAGTTTGTATGCGCCGATCTCGCGAGAAGAGTATCAGCGAAAACTCAGACATCTTGTACTTATTTGAACGCTATCTCGCCAATCCTAACCAAGCATATAAAATAAATAGGTAAATGATGAAAACGTTTGGGAGTTAACATGCCATACCTCTATGGAGATCCAATCAAGTGCACCGGATGTAGAATTTGTGAGCTGTACTGCGCTTTATGCCATGAGAAGGTTTTGAATCCAAAAAAAGCGCGCCTCCGCGTAGTAAGGATGGAGCCGGCGATAGACAAGCCCATCGCCTGCCGTCAATGCGCTGACCCTCCGTGCGCGAAGGTCTGCCCGACCGAAGCCCTCACGAGAAACGATAAAGTAGATGTCGTCATACTCAACCAGTCGAAGTGCATAGGCTGCGGCGCCTGCGTCGAAGCCTGCCCGTTCGGAGCGATATGGTTGCACCCAGAGAGCAAGAAGGCAATAAAGTGCGACCTATGCCAAGCGTGCGTCAAACGTTGCCCGACGAACGCACTCTCCATCGAAACTTCGGAAAAATTCGCCGATAAGAAGAGGCTCGACTTGGTCAAACGCTTGAAGCCCATCATGCTAGAGCGCGTGCAGATGCCGAGGGAGTGAAATGTTTAAATACGGCGGCTATGCTGGCCAGATACTCGATGTAGACTTGACCCGAGGAAAGGCTCTCACTAAACCGTTGGATGAGAAACTCGCGAGAGGATACCTCGGCGGCGCTGGCCTTTGCTCACGTGTACTTTACGACGAAGTTGGGCCGAGGACTAGGCCGCTTGGGCCAGAAAATGTTTTGATGATTGCCGCCGGTCCACTCACCGGCACCCTATTTCCTCAAGCTTCACGTCACGTCGTCGCTGCAAAGTCGCCCCTCACGGATATCTGGGGCGAATCCCACGCCGCCGGTCATTGGGGCCCAGAGCTGAAGTTCGCTGGTTTCGATGCGATCATAGCGAGAGGTCGATCCCCGCGTCCCGTCTACCTCTGGATAGACAACGGTAAAGTCCAAATAAGAGATGCTAGAAAACTTTGGGGCCACGACGTCTACGAAACCGACGACATGATAAAAGAGGAGCTTGGCGACGGTAGGATAAAACTTTTGTACATAGGCCAAGCGGGAGAGAACCTCGTAAGATTCGCAGCCGTGATGAACGACCTCGACAGGACATCTGCGCGGAGTGGCCTGGGCGCGGTCATGGGATCGAAACGCCTGAAGGCGATCGCCGTCCGCGGGGAGATGGACATCCCAATCGCTGACAAAAAGAACTACGTCAAACTCATGGACGAGCTCCACGCAAAAATGCTGGCCGACCCATTCACCCAAGGGCGAGCCGACTACGGCACCCCGAGCTTGGTGGAGCTGATGAACGAAATCGGCCGCCTGCCCACGAGGAACTATGAAACAGGCGTCTTCGAGCACGCCGAGGAGATAGGAGGCAAGCTGATAAGGCGCAAGTACTTGGTGAAGCCGCGCGCAGACTTTGCATGCCTGCAGCGCTGTGGCAGGTACACGTGCGTACCCGAAGGACCGTACAAATACATTGGAGGCAGCCCAGAGTACGAGACGCTCGCGTGCATGGGTTCTAAATGTGGCATCGGAAACGTCGAAGCGATACTTTACATGCACCATCTCTGCAACCGCTACGGCATGGACACCTGTAGCTGCGGTGGCACCATCGCTTGGGCCATGGAGTGCTTTAAAAGAGGGCTCATCACCGAGAAGGACACTGGCGACCTCGATCTGAGCTTCGGCAACCACGAGACGATGGTGGAACTCGTCAAAATGATCGCGATGCGAAAAGGCATCGGCAACCTTCTCGCGGAGGGCAGCTATCGCGCGGCCCAGAAGATCGGCAAGGGCGCAGAAAAATATGTGATGGCCATCAAAAAGCAGGAACTTGCGGGTCAGGATGGACGGGCACAAAAATCGATGGGGTTGGGGAACGCCACCGCGGCGAGGGGCGCCGACCACCTTTACGCATTTCCTGTCCTAGATGAGGTGGGCTTCGAGAAAGCAATAAAAGAGCGATTCGGCGCGAAATATCTGCCAGAGATAGGAGAAAAACTCAACCCCAAGTACAAGGGGCTGATGGTCAAGGAATGTGAAGATTTCGCGGTTGTAGTGGAGTCAGTCGGCATCTGCAAGTATGGAACTATGATCCCGCCGACTTTCTATTACAAAGATGTTCTCAGGGCGATGAACGCCACCACGGGGATGGGGCTGACAGAGCGAGAGCTGCGCCGCATAGGCGAGAGGATAGTCAACCTCAACCGCATGTTCAACGTCCGCGAAGGCATCCGGCGTAAAGATGATACCCTGCCAGAACGCCTGCTAAAGGAGCCATCACCAGAGGGGCCGCCAAAGGGCCATGTCGTCGAGCTGGACCAGATGCTAGATGAGTACTACAAGCTCCGCGACTGGGACCTCAAGACAGGACTTCCAGCTGAGAAAAAACTCAGGAAGCTTAGCTTAGAGTTCACGATAAAGGACCTCAAGCGAGCGAGAAAAAAGCGCGGGTAAACATTATTCTCTTTTTGTGCTTGGGCGATAGGAGCTTGGCCTTCGCATATTGCTAAAAATAGATATATCTCTATTAGAGTAAACAACCTATTTATGGAGTCTACAACAACTAATAGTTGGCCGGAACAGAAGCCTGCAGAGGTGGCCAAACCGAAGTCTACGGACAACGGGGAACCGCGGAAAAACCGGGGCGAAAAACCAGGGAAGGCCGCGGAAAAGCGCCTGGAAGAAGGGCGTGAGGCAACGACTGCTGGAGAAAGGCCCCCAAGTGAAAAAGCGACGAGCGACGGAAGTGGTCGAGATTCTGAAGTTCGTTGAAAGAGTATGCAGAAGGGCCAACGTTCCGGCCATTTCGCTTTTAAGGATATAAAAATCAAGACTGCACGGTTTTTCCCCTTTTTATTTTTGACCCTAAGGCGGCGCGCAAAGGGCTTCAAATCCCTTCCCCATAGCTGTATCTGCGTTGTGTGATGGGCACATTCATCAGTGTCCCGCCTGTGCGCGGTGGTTATGTATCGAGCACGGTATGAAGTGCAAAATTTGTGGACTAGGGTTCGCCGACGGGCTTGCGCAGGATCGCTAGACGGGCCAACCTCGCCTGCTCGGAAATCGGTAGCGGAAGGTCTTCCAGCTGCCGCAGAACCTCGGCCGTTTGCAGGACGATCCGCTGGAGATCGCCTTCCTCGCCCCCCGATTCGGCCACGAGGTCCGCCCAGTCGGTGTTCCCCTCGGCCCACCTGAACACCGCGCCAGCGACCGCGTTCGCCGTGCTCCCCTGATCGCCCTCGAACACCTCACCGAAATCCGACTCCTCCACTCTGTGCTTCCTCTCCCTCGCGTCCAGCTCGAACGCCAGCCTCTCGAGGGGCATCAAATCCAATCTCGCGACCATAAAACAGGGGGCGCGTTCGGCCGTGAGCGCTGCCGTCCATCCTGCCAGCACCTTGGCGGGGAGCCCGTCCATCATCCCGCGCCTGACGGCCTCGGTAATCAACAGCGAGCGCCCGTGCCTGATCAGCACCCCCCACTTGCCCGTCTTGGTCAACGCCCAATTCTCGTCCAAGTACCCCAGTTCCAGCATGATCGCCGCGCGGCGTCTGAACTCGGAGACCAACTTCTGTCTCACGGCCTTCTCCCGCTTGCGGCTTCGGTGCGCCATCTGGTACAGAGCGAAGCTGCGATCCACGATCGTCAGAGCTTCTTCGAAGCTGCGGGTGGCCAACAGGTTCAACACCTGGTAGTACTGCACGCGGAAGGCCGACATGAGCTCCTCCGGCTCGCTCTCTGCCAGCTCCATCGCCTGCCTGAAGTCCCCCGGCCCGCGCGGCACGACGAGCACGAACCCGATTCTGTCCATCCCCCTCCGCCCGGCCCGGCCCGTCATCTGGTGAAACTCCAGAGCGGTGAGCGGACGTTCGCCGGTGCGGTCACCAACCCACATGGTCGGGAGCACCACCGTCCGCGCCGGGACATCGAGCCCCGACGCCAGCGTCGTGGTCGCGAAAACGGCTTTCACCAGCCCCTCTCCCAACATCCGCTCCACCGCTATCTTCCAAGCCGTGAGGTGGCCCGCGTGATGGGAGGCGACACCAGCGTTGACCAAGTATCGTGCCATCGGGTATTCGGAGAGTCTCGGAAAGGTTCTCGCCAGCCTCGAGAACGCATCTTTCCGCTCGCCACGCCCGTCCATCTGGAAACCCCCGAAAGCGCGCACAGCTTGGTCGCAATCTCGCCGGCGCGGCAGGAAGATGATCGCGGGCAAAAGGTTGTGCTGCTGGAGCATCTGCACCAGCCTAACCGGATCGAGGCCCCGCCAGAACACCTGCCCCAGCTTCCTGCGCGGCAGTCTGCTAGCCGCCTCCAGCGGAAGGGGCCTGCCGAAACGGTCTATGACGCCGTAGCGCAATGGCACGGGGCGCTCCTTTCTCCCCATTATGATCAGATCCGGTCTTTTCCCCCGTACCTCTTTCATCCACCCCACGAGCTCTTCGGCGTTCGCGATCGTCGCGGACAGAAGGAGGAGACGGACATCGGGCGACATAAAAATGATTATCTCCTCCCACGTGACGCCTCGCTCTTCCTCGGCGATGTAGTGGGCCTCGTCCAGAACCACGAAGCCGGCGTCCGCATCCCCACCGTACAGGGAATTGCGGAGGATCTCGGTGGTCGCCACGACGACAGGCGCACGCGAGTTCTCGCGCCGCTCTCCCGTGAGCAGCCCAACGTTTCCTTCGCCGAAGAGCTCCCTGAACCTGTCGTACTTCTGGTTGCTGAGGGCCTTGAGAGGGGTCGTGTACCAGCACCGCTTGCCTCGCTCCAGGAACTTCGCGATCGCACGCTCGGCTATCCAGGTCTTGCCGCTCCCAGTGGGGGCGACCACGACGGTGTCACGCTCCATCACCGAGCTGAGGGCTTTTAACTGGAAAGGTGAGGGAACGAACGACTGTGGTACCGCCTCGCCCAGTCCGGCTAGGAATTCTTCTGTCAGCAGGTTCAGATCACGTCGATTCGGCATCGGTTCATCTCGCGATTTTTATTACATGCGTTGTCTGTGGGGTATCAACTTTATACAGTACTCCCGTAGGTGAATAAAAACTAGCAGATTTTGATTTTTTGTCCAACCGGGCATTCTCTCGAACGGGTGACAGTCGATTTTATGTTTGCGCTTGACCCCGCACCACTCTGATACCCTTAACTTATCCCCCTTTTTCTTTTTTATTGGCGTTCAAGCGAGGATCGGGGTGAAAATTTAACCCCCAAACCCCAAACTTTCAAGCCTCCACGGGCGGCGCGCAAAGGGCTTTACGTGATTAAAAAATGCCGCTAATGTCGAGAGAGGATTTTGTTTATATTTTGTACTGCTCTGTTTACGTCTCTCACGCTCTTCGCCCCGGCGCATACGCCCTTGCCCGATACAAAGAGCAATATTACCACCTTAGGATCGTCGAGCCTGAACACGAGGCCTGGAAAAACTTCAGGCTCGTATTCGGTGTTCTCGAATCTGCGAGCTATACGCTCGACATCGAACTTCCTGCCGAAATCAACGGATGCCACGATATTCTGAACTTTGACCTTTGGCTCGGATTTAATCTTTATGCGCGCCTTCTTTAGCTTCTCTGTAAGCTTCTTTATCGCGAGCTTGGCGTCGGCCATGGTTCTCGCCCCAACGCAGTTCATCTTGCCAGAGGCGAAGATGAGAAACGATGCTCGAGGATCCTCTGATTTATAGACTACGCCAGGAAAGCTTTCCGGATCATAGCGTGCGCCGTCCAACAACCTATCCAACTTCTCAAGGTTAAACTCTGTGCCCTCGTATGTGACCGAGAGCACGATATTTTGGATTTTAGTTTTTACTCCGGTCATCGCCTCATTTCCTTACCTCATAGATTATTGGCGCGTGGTATTTGCCCATTTCGGTTACGCTACCTCCACGGGCGGCGCGCAAAGGGCTTTTTATATCAGTATTTGTCGAGCAAGAGACCAAATGTTAAAGGATATAAAAACTTTATTTGAAAAGCCGTCGATTGTAATTCGGTGAAGACTTGGAAGGCCTGCTATTGGACAGCGACTATGCAGAGGAAGAAAAGCAACCATGCATAAGATTGTTTATAAAAAATGAAAATGGTACAATCGTTGCCGTGGATCAAAATTTCAAGCCATATCTCTATGTTGTCGCGGATGAACCAACGAAAGTTGTGAAAACGATAAGCAAACTTCAAATGGAAGAGGAAAATCGCACCATAAAACCTGAATCTGTCGGGCTTGCAAATCGAACTTTTCTTGGGCAGGAGGTCAAGGCAATCAAAGTGACATTCGATAACCCCAAAGACATGGCTCCACTCAGGCATGTCATGCGCAGCATCCGCGGAGTCAAAGAGATCTATGAATTTGACATCCAACCGGCGAGGCGCTACCTCATCGACAGCGGCCTTGTGCCGATGGGCGGCATCAGCTTCAGTGGAGAAGTCGTGGAAAAAAATGGCGGAAAAACCGTGCTTCTCGATAAACCACCAGCTCCAACAAAGGCGCCGAAGATCGACCTCAACATCATGAGCTTCGACATCGAAGTCTACAACCCCACTGGCTCCACCCGGTCCGACAAGGACCCAATCCTGATGGTAAGCTTGGCCGACAACCGCGGCTTCAGAAAGGTGATAACATGGAAAGATTTCAAGGCTGGGCTAGACTACGTGGAGGTCGTACCGGGCGAGCGAGAGATGTTGGAGCGTTTCGTCCAAATCGTTGAGGAGCGCGATGTCGATATCCTGCTCGGCTACAACACCGACCTCTACGATTTCCCATACATGCGCGAGCGGGCCAAGGTGCTCAGGGTAAAGCTGAAGCTGGGGCGGGATGGCTCCGAAGTGATTGCGAGGAAGAGACGGCTCGCGACAGTAACACGCATCCGCGGCCGACCGCACATCGACGTCTATGCCATGATAGACTTCCTTGCGACGATTGGCAACATTAGGCTAATCCACTACACGCTCGAGAACGTCTACAAATATTTCACGGGCAAGGATAAACTCGACATAGAGTTCACCGAAATCTGCGACGCTTGGGACAAAGGCGGAGAAAAAGCAAAAACATTCCTCAAATATTCCATGTCCGATGCAGATGCCACCCTCGAGATCGGGTTGGAACTTCTCCCCATGTTTTTTGAGCTCGCAAGGATAGTGCGCCAGTCTCCATTCGATGTCAGCCGCATGACGCCTGGGCAGCTCGTCGAATGGCTGCTCATCGCGGAGGCGTTCAGGATAGGTGAGCTTGTGCCGGTACGGCCGGTGGGCGAGGAGTTCATGGAGCGCGCCAAGGAAACTTATGTCGGAGCTTACGTCATGGAGCCTGAGAAGGGCCTGCATGAAGACATCGTCGTGTTCGACTTCAGAAGCCTGTACCCGAGCATCATCGTCACACACAACATCGACCCATCTGCCCTCGACTGTAAATGCTGCAAGCCGAGCGAAGCTACCTCGGTGCCAGAGCTCGGTTATCGCTTCTGTAAAAAACGTCGCGGCTTCATCCCGACGACGCTTGAGCGCATAATCAAGGAACGCGTAAAAGTGAAGGAGGAGATGAAAAAGTACAAGCGCGACAGCAGGGAATACCGCTCGCTCGATGCAAAGCAATGGGCGTTCAAAATCATCGCAAACTCTTTCTACGGGATGCTCGGTTACCCTAGGGCACGCTGGTACTGCAAACAGTGCGCAGAAAGCGTGACGAGCTTTGGAAGAAATTATATTTACAAGACTATCGAGATGGCGAAGAACGCAGGCTTGGAAGTGATCTATGGCGACACCGACAGCTTATTCTGCAAGCTGAACGGTAAAAGCAAAAAAGATGCCACAGATTTTCTAAAAAAAGTCAATGAAAGCTTACCTGGCATCATCGAACTCGAGCTCGAAGGATTCTACAAGCGCGGAGTCTTCGTCACAAAGAAACGCTACGCGATGATAAGCGAGGATGATAGGATGGTCGTAAAGGGATTGGAGTTCGTGCGACGCGACTGGGCCGCGCTCGCCAAGAAGACACAAGAAGCTGTGCTCGAGGCGATACTCCGCGACGGCTCAAGAGAAAAAGCTGCAAAAATTGTGCGCGATGCCACGAAAAACATTTTTGAGGGGAAAGTGGATCTGGACGACTTGATAATTTACACGCAGCTGACGATGCCCATAGAGCAATACCGCGCGATAGGTCCGCACGTGGCTGCTGCAAAAAAAATGAAGGCAAAAGGAGTGCAGATAGAACCGGGCATGATAATCGCGTACATCGAGGCCAAAGGTGCTGGCAGCATAAGCGAGCGAGCTATACCTGTAGAAGATTTCAAGGGGATGAAGTACGACGCCGACTACTATGTGGAGAACCAGGTCCTACCGGCGGTGATGAGAATTATGGAGGTTTTGGGATACCGGGAGGAGGACCTGCGATTTGAACGGGGAAAACAGGTGAAGCTGGGTGAATTTTAACTACGAAAAATAAACAACTTTTATAATAGTTTGCACAAATTTGAAAAGGATGATGAGGTGAAAATTAAAAAATATCTGTTGCTACTGCTGGGGCTTTGCCTACTACAAGTAGCGATCTGGGCACTGAAGGCGCCACTCTCGAGTTCTGAACCAACGCAACAGCCGTTATGGAGCTATCAAACAGGGGGCAAAGTCTGGTCCACCGCTATTTCGGCTGATGGAAACTACGTCGTGGCAGGTGGAGACGACAACAGGGTCTATCTTTTCTCACGCACATCAAGCACCCCTATTTGGAGTTACCAGACTGGAAATGAGATTTGTTCCGTTAGCATCTCTTCGAACGGCGCATACCTCGTATCTGGCGGCGAAGACAACAAAGTTTATCTTTTTTCCAAAGATTCAAGCACGCCAGTGTGGAGTTACACGACCGGTAGCTGGATTATGTCTGTTAAGATTTCATCAGATGGGAACTACATTGCCGTTGGAAGTGAAGACAACAAGGTCTATCTTTTTTCCAAAGATTCAAGCACGCCAGTGTGGAGTTACCAAACTGGTGGCGAGATTCTGTCAGTTGCAATATCTTCAGACGGTTCATACATCGCTGCAGGAGGTAATGATGACAAGGTCTATCTCTTCAGAAATGCCAACAACACCCCATATTGGAGCTACACGATCGGCGATGACGTTCTCTCGGTTGCGATATCCTCGGATGGATCTTGCATAGTCGCCGGAAGCAAAGACGACAATTTCTACGTGTTTGACCAGTCGGGTAACAAAAAATGGAGCTATAAGACAGGATACTGGGTCTGGTCGGTTTCCATTTCTCAAGACGGTTACTATATGGCCGCAGGGAGCTTGGATTTTAAAGTCTACCTTTTCTCAACAATCTCGGGCACTCTGTGGTGGAGTCACGATACGGGGTCATATGTTTACTCGGTCTCAATGTCCTCTAATGGGAGTTACATAACCGCAGGGAGTTGGGACTACCAAGTCTATCTTTTCGAGCACACCTCAAGCACTCCGTTGTGGAATTACCAAACTGGTGGTTTAGTTTACCCAGTTTCTATTTCATCGACTGGTGCATACATAACCGCTGGTGGCGACGACAACAAGGTTTACCTATTCAGTAGAGAACGCGCAAACACCCCGCCGACCCTCAGCGCGGGAAGCGTTAATCCGAGTTCTGGTACCACAGTATCAACTTTTGACTACACGGTTACTTATATGGACGCCGATGGAGACGCCCCTTCAATTAACGTTTACATCGACGGAGCCCCCCACCAGATGAACAAGACAAGTGGGGCCTACCTCAGTGGCGCCGTCTATGATTACACGACCACGCTGAGCGCGGGTTTGCACACCTACTACTTTGAAGCCAGCGACGGCACAAACGTGACAAGACTACCCACGAGTGGCAGCACAAGCGGTCCAATGGTGACCGAGGTGCCAAAAATCTCTACAACGCTTGTGATTTCTCCGTCTAGCTTCACGATATCCTCTGGAGGAACTAGGACTTTTACGACGACCCTCGCTGGCAACGGTACCAACCTATCCAATAAGACTATTACTTGGGGCAAAAACGCTGGTAGCCTGTCTAGTTCAAGTAGCACGACTGATTCATCAGGACAGGCCTCAGTTGTCTACACCGCACCTTCAACCGAAACCACAACTACAGTCACAATATCCGCATCCTTTGCCGGCGATAACACGTATGCGTCGAGCAGCGCCAACTCATCTGGTACGGTCGGTCCACTTCCACCCCTACCAACACTGCAGATAGAAAGTGAATACAACGGTTTTTTCCTGCAAAACGTGAGTGTCATAACGAATACCTATCGAGCAGTTCTATCATCAGAAACTAGCGTCAGCAGTGTAGTCTTTCAGATGGGTGGAGACACTCAGACCGACACTTCATCTCCCTACGAGGCTACATACAACATGGGAAGTGTTGGTTTAACTCCAACGCTCAACGTGACTGTAAACATGTCAGATGGGAGAACTGTTACTGGCTCGGTATCACCTAAAATACTTGAAACTCCTTCCTCACTAAGCCAAATGATAAACTTCTTCAACAGCGCTAGCCAAGTCACGCTGACCAAAAAAACAAACGGCTATTGGAAGATGGATGTGCTCGGCATAATGCAAACGATAGCCGCAGGCATGGAAATCGCTAGCTCACCTGTAGCGTTCGGCCTAGGAGCCGGAGGTTATAGTTTTCCAATTCCTGAGTGGAGACTTGGTTTCACAATAGAATCAGACGATTACAACAAAGAAGTAGAAATAGGGGCGTTCGACCTGTCAATGGACGATATTGAATTTATGAGCAACGGAGGGCTTTCATTCAACGTGGGGTTCTCAGGCAACTTTACCGTGCGCCCAGATGGCACGGACGAGATAAGTGATCTAACGCTAACTGTCAGCATTGGAGGCAGCGTCTCCTGGACTATGGACTTCCAGTTCGTGGTCGTCGTTGTTCCAGTTATTGTGCATGTAACGCCACACTTTGATGCTGAGCTAGATCTCGGCTTTGGTCTTGGTAACCCAATAACGATAGATAGTGTTGGTGGAAATATTGGCGGCGGAGTCGACGTTAGTGCTGGTGTAGGGGTATCAGGAGCTAGCGCTGGAGCATATGGCGACATCAGCATACATTTGTATTTCGTGGCCATCCCATCCTTCGACTTCCAAAAAGTAAGAATAAGTGGTTCAGTCGGATTATACGCAGAATTGCTTTTGTGGGAGGGGAGGTTAGAGTTGTGGAGTGGTGAGTGGTCCTCAAACCCTGGCGATAATACATCTCGCGGATCGACAGCCAACTGGGAACTAATAGATAGAGATTATCTCGGTCCCGGTTACTCAACTTTCGCCTGGCAGGGAGGCGAGACCGCAGGAGTACTCGTCGAAAATGTTTTCTCGAATCCACAGCCTTCGATCGCCGCGTCCGACGATGGCAACATGATTGCGGCTTGGACCTACGACGACCCGCAAAAAGAACTACTCAAAGCATTTGAAATCGCCTATTCAACTTATGACCCCGTTGGGAAGATGTGGTCACAATCTCAAATGATCACCTCGGACAATTTACTTGATTTCAATCCAAAACTCAGCTATATTGGAAACAATCGAGTGCTAGCTGTTTGGCAAAGAGTTCCTATGGAAATAGAAAACTCGACATCACCTTTCGACTTTGCAGGAGATATGGAGCTCGCTTATTCAATCTTGAATCTAAACACGGGAGAATGGAGCACACCTCAGCTTATCACCTCAAACAATAGTTACGACGGTGTTCCAACGCTCACAAGTTATGGAGAAAAAGCCCAACTCGTCTATCTCAAGGACTCGGACAACAATCCATTCACACTCGATAATCAAAAAATGATCGCCACAGAATGGACCGGTGAAAGCTGGAGTGCGGAAGAAATAATTGCTGACGGAATCACCGTGATCGGCAGTCCATACTTGAGTTTGACTGACGCAACCAATGGCGTTCTTACATTCGTTAGGGACATGGATGACAATATTTGGACATCTTCCGATAGGGAGCTCTTCTGTATCGATTACGACGGAAGTTGGGGCACGCCGATACGCCTCACAATCGATAATTTCGAGGACAGATCACCTTCGATCGGCCAAATGAATGACAAATGGTATGTTAGTTGGATAAAAGCAGAACCGACAGAAAATGGATCTAGCTATCGTGCTTCCGTTCGTTTCGCAGAGCTCGCCAACAACCAACTCATCGGGACAACTTCCTTATTAGAAAACCAAGGAGTCACAGACCAGTTCCTTGTGGGGGAGATCCACGACGAACTCTACCTACTCTATCAAGTTGGCGCTAGAGGCACCCCAATGCTCATGCGTTACAATGGGAGTGGATGGGAAAACGTGGCGAACTTCTTATGGTCACCCGATGTTGAGAACGCACGCACATCCCAACTTTCAGTATATACCAAAGGGGATCACTTGGGCGTCGTAGGAGCGACCGTGACACAGGCTGGAGCGGGGGCTACCACGAGCTTGTATGCATCGACGCTCTCGCTTTACACCCTAACCACTGGTATCGAACCTTTGGAGGGTGGTTCCGTCACCGTCAGCCCATCAGAAGGACCATATGCGGCGGATGCTAAAGTGACCATAACTGCCAGCGCCGCTCTGGGCTACGAGTTCGACCACTGGTCGGGGGACGTTACTGGGACAAGCGATAAAATTACATTGAGCATGGATTCGAACAAAAACATCACGGCCCACTTTGTGAAAATGACTTCATGGGCGCTGATAGGTGGGATCGCCGCGGCAGTAGTAATCGGAATACTTATCGCGGCGATTTTTTATAGACGAAAAGTCTTGCCAGCGACAATGTAGATCCCACTCGAAAGGTAACAGTTTGGGCTTGCTCATGAAATAAGCAATTCGCCCCCCAACGTTAAAACCACATCAAAACTTTGAATTGCCGACCGACCGTGTAATTTATCCCTCGCCCCTTCACGGATTTTTGCAATGATATCTGGAGTGCTGAGCTTGACTCGAATCTTCGCAGCATCAGCCGCTTTAAACAACCTATCGGGCACTTTCAAAATGTCACTGCCCGGTTTAATCTTCAACACAACTGGGGCGAGAAGTTTCGCGGACAACTTCAACGTTCTTTCAGCTCGTGCGATGTTCCGCCGTGCCCTGTGCTCAAGGATGCAGATGTTCGCGCGCGATGTCTTAAGTTGTCGAGCTATCTCGGCCTGCGTGAGGCCCTTCGCGCGCAGCTCGAGCACCCGCGCCTGCATCTTCGTCAGAAATGTATCCTCACCCATCTCCCCACCTCGCCCAGTTAAAAGAGGGCTGTCACATTATTAATATCTGCAGACGAAAAGCTAGTCGAGGTCCAGTATGCTGAGCGATGAAGAACTTCAAACATATCGGAATGTTGGCAAGATAGTCGCCGAGGTCAGGGAGCACGTGCGCTCAATGGTGAAGCCCGGCGTGGCGTTACTTAACATCGCCGAGGCGGTGGAAGAAATGATAAAGCAGAAGGGCGCGAAACCGGCATTTCCGTGCAACGTTTCGCTGAACCAAGTGGCCGCGCACTACAGCCCCCCTGCGGACGACGATTCGGAAGTCAAGGAGGGAGACCTCGTCAAGATCGACATAGGGGCCCACATCGACGGCTACATCGCGGATACCGCAGTCACCATCGCGATCGGTGCAAAAGTTGAAATGGTTCAAGCAGTAGAACGCGCGCTCGAGGAGGGAATCAAAGCGGTCAAACCTGGGATAGACGTTGGAGAGATAGGAAAGGCAATCGAAGATTCAGCAAAAGCTTCGGGATTCAAGCCGATCCGAAATCTGACTGGCCATGGTTTGTCCCAGTGGAACCTGCACGCCGGCATAACCGTCCCGAACGTCGACGAAGACACGGGGCAAAAATTGGAGGTTGGCGACGTCATAGCGCTGGAACCATTCTTGACGGACGGCGCGGGATTTGTAGAGGACGCGCCGCAAGCCTACATCTTCCGCTACCTGCGCGACAGGCCCGTGCGCATGCGCATGACCCGGGAGCTTCTCAACACCATCAAGCGGTCGTACAGCAGCCTTCCATTCGCGGAGAGGTGGCTGGCGAAGCAGATGTCCAAGCTCAGGCTTGAACTGACGCTACGAGAACTCGTCGGCGTAGGGGCGCTTCACCCCTATCACATCTTGAAGGAGCGCGGCGACGGCTTCGTCGCGCAGGCGGAGCACACGGTGATCGTTACCGAAGGCGGCTGCGAAGTGACGACGCGATAGCCGCTATCTGAGCATCGCTATATCTTTGCAGAAACCGAACACTGCGTTTGCGGCGGCGAGCAACGAAATCCACATCACCGGACTGAGGTACGCCACAAGCGCTGAGTACGGGCAGTGTTCGAGTAGTGGGTGGTTAAAAAATATAGATTTGCGGAACTTGGCTGAGATAACATCTGCTATGTCCTTCGCGAAAAGTATGACGACTGTGCTGCTGAGCCACACGACATAAACCAAGTTGCCGATCAACCCGAACTGACTTAGGGCCAGCCAAGCTACGCCCTGTAATACAAACAAAGCTACGCAAAAACCTATCAAATAAGCTAAAAGCATCTGTTTTGGTGTCCTTTTGCGCATTCAACCCCTAAAAGTAACTCTTTTTTGAGGATTTTAATCTTGTGGTTGCTGCGTTTGGCGAAGCCTATTGCCCCCTGGTTTCAACTTAAAAATCACTTGGTCAAACACGAAACTGGAGAAACTACTTCAATTTTTAAATTTTGAGACGACGGATGTTGAGACTACGTTACGTGACCACGACTTTTCCAGCGAAAGTATCATAAACAATGATGTTCTCTGCTCTGCCATCCTGACTCTCTATCAAGATGGTCAGCCCCTCGCAGGCGTAGTTATCATTCAACTCATTTTCCAGATTTTGGTAATACGATGCCTTAGCCAGGTCAAATGCGATCCCCGCTACCTTCTTGAGGCGCTCGAACCGCGGCGTGACGTTCACCCTCAAGCTTATGCCGTTCGCAACCACGCCAGAGATGTGCCTCACCTCTGCCGCCAAGTAAGCTCTGGCCCTCATGCTCCCATCCGGCAGCCATTCAAGCACTAGAGAATTCTCATCACACAGCGGGACGATGATATTTTCATTCGAGTAGCTCCAGCCAAGCGCGATGCGCTCGTTTAGGAATTGAATTACGCGGTTCTCCACATCCCTGTTTTCCGGGTGAACACCAGCTTCGTACATCGCCGCAGTTATCGCGCTCTGTAGCGTCTGATTCAGCTCTACCTCGATGGTCGAAGAGGTTGCACGAACTACATCCACCGCCATCAGCTGCTGGATCGTGAAAACTTGGCGCTGGTGCCCCGCCTGAAAAGTCGCAAGGGCAGCGGCCGCACATATCAAGATGAAGATGATGAAAATCGCGAGCGTTGGAGCTGCACCTTTTTTGTCCATATCATCCCACCCAGAACAGCGTCAGCGTCGCCTGCACGAGTATCGTCCGGTTCTCCACCTCCGCCTCGGCCCTTATCACGGAGATGGTCCCGCTGTGGATGAACTGTTTCTCCGCCGATGCCGGCTTCAGCCCCCATGTGTTTTCGGCGTTCTCATACTTCAATTTCACCTCGGCCGCGTAGCCCGGGGGAACCAGATATTTAAGCACGTTTTCCATTGCCGAGCTAAGGTAATCGCTAGAAATTGTCGGCTCAGTGAATACCAGGTTATCCGCAGCCGCCTTCAAGTAGCTCTTGGAGTATGGTTCTACCCAGGACGTCGCCAGCGTCTCGTATATGTACTCGCTCTTCAGCTGCAGTTGTCGGTCCGTGGACGAGCGCAGGGGTGTGAGCATGAAGGTGTGCAATAGGACGCCTATCAAAACTACGAGCAAAAACATTATTGCCACGGCCAAAACATCTGCTACTCCCCGCCGTTCTCGCATAAATTTGTTATATTTATAACAAGTCATGCGCGCCACGCCATCACCGTAATTTTCGCTGGTATGTAGCGGCCGTTCTCGAAGAGGGTGACCGCAAAGATGAGCGTGCAGTTCATTTTTTCCTCGGGCAAAGCAGGATTATGTTGTGGTTCGATTTCACGCCCATTCCCGTTCATGTTCTCAAGCACAGATACCTGAAACTCGAAATTCTCGCCACCCACCGCTTGCTTGAAGCTTTCAAGCGACTGGAGCTTTGCCTCGTCTATCACGCAAGGGTGGGATGTACCAGTGGCATCTACGTACGCCAGTTCATCCAGCGCTAAATGGGTTGTGATGCTAGAAGTGGAATCGCTCAGCAGCGCCATCTCGCTGGAAGAACGGTACTGCTGGTATGCTGAGACGACAAGCATGATAAAAGTTATCACGAGCAGGGCCGTGATCAGCGTCTTGAAAATACTTGTTATGTCCGTTCTACCACCAATATTTTAAAGTTTTCAATAATTGTTATTGAAAGGCTGTAGTCACCAGCACCCAGCACGGGGCAGTTGTTATCGAACGACATGAAGTAACCTTGAACCGGCACCCTGTAGCCATCGATGATAATTTGGTTGTCGCCGAAACGCATGGTGTATCCGTCAGGTATGCTCACATTCTCCACTTTAGGGTTCCCAGTTGTCAAAACAAATTGCACGCTCGCGTCCAGCTTGAGCGCCGCTTCCTTGGCATCGCGGTCGGATATTGCGACCCTTACGTAGCTGTAACCAATAACGCCGAGGCTCGCTACAAAAATGGCTAGGATTACCATCCCGAGCATCCGAAGCGCAGGCATCCAAACGCCCTATTATGTGATTGTTAGATTAAATGGGGCTGACCCACTCGGCGCTCCACCGCTAGTCTTAGCCAAGATGGTCAACGTGTACGTGCCTGACGTAGCTGCACTACTCACGCTCACCGTCATCTTTGAGTAAAAGGGTGGCGGTAGTAGGTTCGTGTCAAAATGCACATCAACGCCTGGTGGCTTACCAATTGCGTCAAGCGTCACAGTTTCGGCCGTGCCCATGATAAGGGTGACATCCACCTGTATGTTATTATCATTGCCACCCGCCACTATCGTTGTGCTGCTTCGCGCTAGGCTCACGTCGACCTTCATCGCCGTCACTGAGCTACCAACAGTTTTGAAAACCGCCACGCCTATTCCAAGGCCGATCGCTAGCAGTATGACGCCGGCCATTATTTTCAGCGCAGTCGGTTCAACTCCGGCCTCTTCCTGCAAAAACCTCATTTTTCACCCAAAGTATGGTCGCCATCTCGACTTAAAATGGTTGCGAGGTATATACAAAAATTTAAATAACCGCTCGTAAGACAAATAATGAAGGTGAATAATCCAAGTCACGAAAGTGACAAAGCCCCGCGTGGCTGAATCCTCGGTCCGAAGACTATTTTTCAGCTCCACGGGGCCTCTCGTTCATTTTTTTATTGAACGTCCCCATGAAACGCTCATCATCGCTTAAGCTTCTAAAACTCTTCAGACATCGTGCCGACAGCCAATTTTCTTCACATCGAAGTATGGCTCCCGCCTCTGAATCGCCTCCTCGAACGCAACCCGCACTCCGTCGAGCGACCCAGAACGCAGCGGTGAGAGCACGTCGACGAGGTTGTCGTTGCGGAGCAGGCATGGCTTGAGATGACCATCCACGGTCAAGCGCAAACGCGTGCAATGCATACAGAACTCCGTGTTGTCCATCGGCTTCACAGTTTCAACCTCGCCCTCCGGCAGGATGAATTTCTTGCGGTTGTGCATGAGCCGCCTTGTCTCGATGCGTAGCGCTCGCTCGCTCAATTTTTGCTCGACGTCTTCTAGGCCACGATGGTATCGCGCGAAAATCTCCCCGTTATCCTGCGTGCGCAGAAGCTCGATAATTTGTAAGACTGCGCCGCTGTCAGAAGCGTATTTTATCATGCGATCGATCTCGCCATCGTTTACGCCCGTGAGCAAAACCATGTTTATTTTTACAGGCGTCAGTCCAGCTTCCACCGCCGCATTTATTCCAGTCAACACGCGCTCTATCGAATTCTCACCAGTAATCCTAGCAAAGACCACCGGGTCAAGGGTATCCAAGCTTACATTTACGCGGTTCAGCCCGACTTCGGCGAGTTCGTTCGCTACATCCGCAAGCAATATCCCATTGGTCACGAGCGAGATATCGTCCAATTCTTGCTCAGCGACGGATGCCACGATGTCTACGATGTCATCCCTAAGAAGAGGCTCACCGCCAGTGAATTTTACCTTCTGTACGCCGAACTCGCGGGCCACTTCGACTATTTCCTTTATCTCCGCCGGCCCCAGCCGGTGATCTACAGCTGGACAACCCTCGCGATGACAGTAGAAGCAGTTCAAGTTGCAGTCGCTGGTCACCGAGATGCGAAGGCTCGTGATCGGCCTGCCAAATCTATCTAGCACTTTTCTTCACCACTCTCAACTCGATTTCCTCTCCCTTCGCCTCCTTCAGCGATGAAAGCATGCCAACCGTCGCGCCAGCTAAGAAATCCTGCACGAACGGGTTCAGCGGCACAAGTTTGCCGTCGACGCGAAGCTCCACGTTGCCGAATGCAGCCCTGCAATCCTTCGCACGAATTTTTCCTGCCAACGCCGCGCGCATGAAATCTTCACAAGTTTTGTAGCCACATCTGCGACAATCCAGACCAAACATTGGCGGCATTGCCTTTTGCTCCACAAGCTTCGCTAACGTCGTGGCTTCACTTCGCTTCAAAGTTTTTGAGCCACCGCCTGGACCAACACAAGCGATGGTAAAATCATCGTTAAGTTTTTTGAAATCCGACTCACTGCGGACGACTATTATCCTTGGGATACCCTTAAGCTCCCTGAACCCCTCGATGACGAGAAAGTCTATCCCCCTGATCCTGCGGACCACATCTTCAAGCTTGCCGATGCGACGGTCTATCGTTGCGACCTCGCGCGGAGCCACGCTTACGACGACGCTCGCCCCAGCCCGAGCATGTCGCCACGTATCCTTTCCTTTTTGATCTATCGTGAAATCAGGCTCGCGAATGTGCTTGACCGTGCCCACGCGATGGCCTCGCCTCACGAGTTCACGCACAAGGCTCTCCACGACAATTGTCTTGCCAGATTTCTTGAACCCAACCACAGCCACAATTCTAAACATCTCGTTCACCTCAAGATGACCACATCAACTATCTCTCCCTCATCTACGATTTCCTGCTCGAGCGGCACCTCAACGTAGCCATCAGCCATATAGAGCGCTGTTATGGCGCCAGAACCTTTCAGGAGCGGCTCGGCGAGAAGCTCGCCGCCTTTCCTCACCAGCTTCACTGGCACAAGTTCTCGCCTGCCTCTAGCCGACAGGATTTTTCTACTCAATTTAGCGCGCATCACAAGCTTCGCCAGCGGCCGCATGCCCGCCATGCGCCTGACGTAGGGAGCTACCAGCTGATCGAAGACCATGAGAGCAGAAACAGGATAGCCAGGTAGCCCAAAAACTGGCTTGCCTCTGACGATGGCGATGAACGTCGGCTTTCCTGGTTTCATCGCCAGCCCATGCGCTATCACGCCAGGTTCGCCCAAGCCATCCACGACCGAGGGTACAATGTCTCCTGCACCAGCTGAAGATCCTCCTGAAATGATGACGGCATCACAACCCGCCAACCCACGCCTGACGAGCGCCTTTATTTGGGGCGCTTCATCCAGCGCTATTCCAAGATACAATGGCTCGCCACCGCACGCCTTGACAACTTCACACAACGTTGGGCCATTAATGTCGTGAACTTGGCCATAACCGAGCTTCGCTCCAGCCTTCGCAAGCTCAGCACCGCTAGAAATCACCGCTATCCTCGGTCGCCTATACACCTTGACCTTCCAGATTCCAACCGCCGCCAATGTTCCTATTGCTGAAGGGGAGAGCTCCGATCCAGCCAGAAAAACTTTTATCCCCCTCTTAATTTCAGAACCACGTTTGGCGACATTTTCTCCCGGCGAGACAGCACGACAAACTTCCACAATGTCATCTCGTTGCACCGCGTACTCAATCATCACGACAGCGCTCGCTCCAGCTGGAATCGGTGCGCCAGTCGCTATCTCAGCACATTGCCTCTTGCCAAGCTTCAAACGTTGCTTATCCCCCGCACGTATCGTCGCTACACATGTCAACCTGCGCGGCGTGTTCTCGTCCGCACCAAATGCATCCACCGCTCTGACAGCGTAACCATCAACCGCTGCGCGATTAAATGGGGGAACATCAATTTTAGAAACAATTTTTTCCGCTAGGATCCTACCGCCGGCTCTTTCCAGCGAAGCCTCCTCGACATGCTGCCTGATATGCCAGAATTTCTCAAGAATCTTCTGCGCAGCTTCTAGCGTCAAAACGCGCAACGGCCCAGACATACAAATACCTTTTTGAATAATTTAATTAAGCGTTTGGACTTAATTATTTCTATGGATTAAACAAATACGATTAACAATCGGGGATGTAAATTTCCGCCTCTACTATGGCACCTTCTCTGAAGCCCTCCATATTTTCAGGAACGACGACGAAACCATCGGCATCCGTCATAGAACTTAGGATGCTAGATCCAGTGATACGAATTGGCTCGGCTAGAAGCTCTCCTGATGCATACCTGAGCTTGATCCTCACGACATCAGCACGCCCCAAAGTCGAGCTGACCTTGCGCGTCAACTTGGCCTTAACCCGTGGATAACCCCTATCCGCATGCAACCCCTGCATCGCTCGAAGCGCTGGCCTAGCGAGCATGTCGAAAGCCACCAGCGAAGCCACCGGGAAACCCGCGAGCGCAAAAATTGGTTTACCCTTGACGATGCCAAACGCCGTCGGGCCACCTGGGCGGATGGCGACTCCATGAAACAGAAGTTTGCCGAGCTCGGCGATTGCATCCGGCACCAAATCCCGTTCGCCGACGGAGCTTCCGCCAGAGAGCAACAACATATCGTGTCTGGATGCCTTGAGTATGGCTCGCTTGATGAGCGCCTTGTCGTCTCGCACCGTCCCAAGTCGCTTAGGGCACCCACCACAATTTGATACCGCTGCCGCGAGAGAATAGCTGTTGGCGTCCGTTATTTCAGCTTTTCCAAGTTTTCTTCCAGGTTGCTTCAACTCTCCACCCGTCGCCAAAATTGCAACGCTGGGGCTCTGCGACACTTTCACATACAATTTGCTCAAAGACCCAAGCATTCCTACATCCTGCGGCCTGAGCTTGTGTCCACACTTCAGAACGATATCACCTTTCTCGACATCCTCGCCACGCGTCGAGACATTTTTTCCCGGCGTGAGCGACGTAAATACGTCAAGTTTCTTTCCAACAGCGCCCGTATTCTCCAACATGACAACTGCGTCCGCTCCAGTTGGCATCGGTGCCCCAGTCATTATTTTTGCTGCTTCACTTTTTCTCAATCGAAGCTTCGTCGGATAACCGATCGCTATCGAGCCAACCATGCGCAATCTAACGGGCTTACTTTCGCTCGCCCTAAAAGTATCCGATGCTCGTACGGCGTAACCATCGACTGCTGATCTGTCGAACGGCGGAACGTCAACTTTTGAAACAACATCTTCAGCCAACACTCTCCCAAGTGCTTGGTCAAACTTCACTGTTTCAACGCCGACTGGCCTGACATGGGATAAAATAGTCTTGAGTGCATCATCGAGTCGAATGTAGCGGGCGAAGCCACGCATCCTAACTGACATCTTACTCACGTGCATGCTTAACGACATGCCCCAAATCTGGCAGTATAAGCCCTATTGCTACTTCTACAGCGTTGGGGGCGCCAGGCAAACAGAAAACTGGTTTTCGCTTGATTAGTCCAGCGGTTGCCCTAGTCAGTAGGGCTGGCCCACCAACTTTCTCATAGCCAATGTGGCGCAAGATCTCACCGAAACCTTGGAGCTCCTTTTCAAACAGTGGGGCAAGCGTTTCTATTGTAACATCGCGTGCGGTTATGCCCGTGCCACCAGTCGCTATAACAGCATCCACCTTCGGGTCGGCGATGAACTTTTTAACCACATCTCTAATTTGTTTGGCATCGTCCGGAACGATGAGCCTAGTCGTCGTGTACCCCGCCGCCTGAAATTTTTTTTCGATCAGTTTACCCGAGACATCCTCATCTTGCCCCTCTCGCATTTTTTGCGCGCGAGTATCGCTTATCACGAGTACAGCTACATGCAAACGTTTCGGCGCTTCTTTACGATGTTCGATGCCGCTCATCCCTTCACCTTCCTCAGAACTTTTATTTCACTGATCGCAGTCGTCGGATACTGTCCGGCCTCGTCCTTCTCGAGCCCCTTCACCATATCCCAAATCGTGAGCAACGCGCTCGCCACGCCGACAAGCGCTTCCATCTCTACCCCAGTCTGCGCCGTGCTCTTTACCTCGACGCTCACCCTGATGCCGTCCTTCTCAATTTCTGGCTTCACGTCCACTGAAGTGATCGGAATCACATGTGTCATCGGGATCAGCTCCGGCGTACGCTTGATCGCCAAGATGGCGGCCGTCTGCGCTACTGTCAACACATCACCTTTCGGCACCTCGTCGGCCTTGATCTTCTGCAATGTCCCTTTCTTGAGGCGGATGAAACCGCTCGCAATCGCCGTCCGTGGGACCGCTGGCTTCTTGCTTATGTCAACCATGCGCGCCACTTTACCACGTTGATTATTCACTGCAGCCAAACATAAATAGTCTTGAATTAGGACAAGCCGTCCTGAACGGGACATCAGTAGTACATGAAGCCGTGGTGCTCTTCCTTCGGCGAGTAAACGTAGCTCTTGCCCACCTTCGCCCTTGTCACCTTACCGTGGCGCTCGAGCTGCCGCAGCACGTTCTGGACGAGGGGCATCCTACATCCCAAGACGCGGGCGATATCTCGAGCCTGCAGGGCGCCATATTTGCGGAGGAGGAACTCTATGACCTCATATCGTATGCTCCGCGGCCAATATTCTTCCTCTTCGTCGTCTTCTTCCTCGATGTACGTCGGGAACTCGGGCATTTTTGCACCATTTTATTATTTTTTCATTGTTCAAAAAGTTTTTCTTTGCATCACGCGCGACCTTTACGGTAGATATTCTCTGGTTTGAACGACTTTTTCCGAAATTCTTTGAGTTTACCACGCTTGATCTTTCGATAAAAACACGAGCGATAGCCCTCGTGGCACGCGGCGCCAACTTGCTCGACATCGAACACCAATGCATCGCCGTCGCAATCTACATGCACATCACGCACGAACTGATAGTGTTTCGAAATTTCTCCTTTGAGCCAAAGTTTGCGCCGTGAAACGCTCCAGTAATGCATCCGCCCAGTCGTCAGCGTCTTGAGCACGGCTTGTTTGTTCATGCTCGCAACCATCAGCACATCCTTTGTGCGATAATCTCTTGTCACAGCAGTAACGAAACGATCTCTAAACTTGAGTGATTTTATGATCGCCTCCGCCTCTTTTGCTGACATTTTCATTTTATTATCTCCACGAAATTTTTCAACATCCTAAGCCCAACTTTCCCGCTCTTTTCGGGGTGAAACTGCGTGCCGACCATCGAATCGCTCGCGATGATAGCTGGAAAATCTATTCCATAGTCGGTGGACGCAACAATCAATTTTGAATCATCTGGGCATGTGTAGTAGGAGTGCACGAAATACAGATCGCTTCCGGACGCTATGCCTTCCATGAATGGGTGCTCACGCTTCAGCTCGATCGAGTTCCAACCCATCTGCGGCACCTTCAAACCCCTCGGCAACCTCAGGACTTCGCCCTTGATGAGGCCCATGCCAGAGATGTCACTCTCCTCACTGGAGTCCAATAGCAGTTGCATCCCAAGACAAACACCAAGCAGTGGTTTCTTGTTATCAACAGCATCGCGAATGACCTCAAGCTTATCGCCGAGTTGCTGCATCGCGCTACCGAACGCTCCAACGCCTGGTAGGACGATGGCGTCCGCTGCCTCCATCTCCGCGGCATTTCCCGTAACAACGACGCTTGCCCCAGCCAGCTCCAGGCCACGACGAATGCTGTGCAAATTGCCCACGCCGTAATCCACCACCGCTATCTCAACCATCACCTGCGCCTCCGCTTGAACTCTTTCATTATATCGTCGAGTTCCACCCCTTTCGCTGCCAGCAAAACCATCGCGTGGAAAATCAGGTCTGCTGCCTCGTGTACGATCGCCTTCTTATCGCTACCTCTGCCCGCCTCCACCAACTCGTCCGCCTCCTCCTCTATCTTATCGATGATGGCCTCTTCACCCTTTGATATGAGTCCAGAGACGTACGACTCCTTTTTTGGGTTGTCTCTGCGGTCTTCGATCACCGCAAACACTTCATCTAAAATTTCCGTCCCCATACTATCGCCTCCTTGATCTTTTGCGTATGCTCTGAGCGTGACCTGGCAGACCTTCAACCTCGGCCATCTTTTCAACGACTCCAGCTATGCGCTTGAATCCGCTTTCCGTCAACGACTGCACCGTAGGCAGCCGCATGAAGTCTAGGACGGACAAGCCAGATCTCCACCTCGCGACACCGCCGGTGGGTAGGATGTGGTTCGGCCCGACAGCGAAATCGCCAGCTGCGACAGGTGAGTATTGTCCAAGAAATATCGCTCCAGCATTCCCCACTAGTTTCAACGCCTGCTCGGGTCGCTTGACCATCAACTGCAGGTGCTCCGGTGCATACTCGTTTGCGAATTTTATGGCCTCAGCTAGAGTACGCGCTACAATTATCCGCCCATATTTTTCCAATGATTGGAGTACGATATCTTTTCGTGGGCTATCTTCCAGCTGCTCTTCGACAAACTTGCAAACTTCCTCCGCAAGCTTTTCACTCGTCGTCACCAAGACAGCTGCCGCCGATGGATCGTGCTCTGCCTGTGCCAGCAAATCCGCTGCGACACACTCGGCATCCGCTGAATCATCTGCTACTATGAGAACCTCGCTCGGGCCTGCTGCAAAATCCACACCCACATCTGGCGATACTATTTGCTTGGCAGCCACGACATAGATGTTCCCCGGCCCGACGACCTTGTCCACTTTTGGAATCGTCTCAGTACCGTACGCCATCGCCGCGATCGCCTGCGCTCCTCCAACTTTGAATACTGCATCAGCTCCTGCAACATCTGCAGCGACCAAAGTTACTGGGTCCACTTTGCCATCGCGTCTTGGAGGAGTGCATACTACTATTTCTTTCACGCCTGCAACCTTCGCTGGGACGACGCTCATGAGGGCGCTCGATGGGTATCTGGCCAGACCTCCGGGCACGTATGCACCGACCCTCGCCAGCGGGCGCACGAGCTGCCCTGCCTTTATACCTGGTTGTATCTCCTTCAACCACTCGCTGGGCATCTGTTGCTCGTGGAACTTTTTGATAGCTTTCGCTGCCTGCTTTATCGTATCCACTACATCTGCGCCAACATCATCGTAAGCTGCCTTGATCTCTTCCTTGCTCACACGGAGCTGCTCCATGCCGAGCTTCACGCCATCCAATTTTTCAGTGTAATCTAACAGCGCTTCATCTCCCATCTCCCTGACATCAGATGTAATTTTACAGACCCTGAGCGTGACCGAAGCTACATCTAACTCCGAACGTTTGGTGAGCTTCTCTCGCTGCTTCTGCAAACAATCGCTCAACTTGATCATTTTAAGTGCGCTCATAGCCTCACCTCTATCCCTTGCTCCCGCAGGTAACGCTTGACCTGTTCGACCGTGTATGTGCCGTAGTGGAAGATGCTCGCAGCTAAAGCTGCATCGGCCTTGCCTATCTTGAAAGCGTCACGAATGTGCTCCAAGTTACCGGCACCACCAGAGGCGATGACGGGTATTCCCACCGCATCGACCACCGCGCGCGTGAGTTCTAGGTCATAACCCACCTGAGTGCCGTCAGCGTCCATGCTCGTCAACAAAATCTCTCCTGCCCCGAGGGACTCCACACGCTGCGCCCATTCCAAGGCATCCACGCCCGTAGGTTTCCTGCCGCCATATGTGTAAACCTCCCACTTCTTCTGACCAATTCGCTTGGCGTCGATCGCGATGACGATGCACTGGCTCCCGTACCTCTCCGCCGCCTGCCTCACGAGCTCAGGATTTTCTACCGCCGCCGTGTTTATCCCGACCTTGTCCGCGCCAGACCGCAACATCTGCGCTATGTTATCGAGCGTCCTTATCCCTCCGCCAACGGTCAAAGGTATGAAGAGCTGCTCAGCCGTGCGTTCCACGACTTCGAACATCGACTCGCGCCTCTCTGGGGAAGCCCCTATATCTAGAAAAACTACTTCATCTGCTCCCTGTTCGTCGTACCAACTCGCGAGTTCCGCCGGGTCGCCAGCCTCCCGCAGCTGCTTGAACTTTATGCCCTTGACTACTTTGGCATTCAACACATCCAAGCATGGTATTATCCGCTTCTTCAACATCACAACACTCCCTTCGTGCTCGGCACACCTTTCAGCCTGCGTTTGCTCACCGCCTCTGACATCGCCATGCCGAGCGCCTTGAATATCGCCTCTGCTTTGTGGTGATCATTTTTTCCGCGAATCATCTGCACGTGCAGGTTGAACTTGGCGCTCGACGCCAAAGTCTGAAGCAGGTGCTCGATGAGATCCGTGCTCAAGTCGTCGATCTTTTTCTTCGAGAACTCTACAGAGACCTCTGCGTACGCGCGACCGCTCAGGTCGACTGCGACAAGCACGAGCGCATCATCCATAGGAACGAACGCATCACCCATGCGTCTAATGCCCTCTTTCTTGCCGAGCGCTTTTTCTATAGCCATGCCGAGAGCGATCATCGTGTCCTCAGCAATGTGGTGCTCCAAGTCACCGCGCGCCTTGAGCTTGAGATCGAATGAGCCGTGCTTCGCGAAGCTACTGAGCAGGTGGTCTAGGAACTTTGTGTTGGTGTCGACGCTGATCTTGCCAACGCCATCGAGGTTTATTCTGGCCTCGACCGTCGTCTCCTTCGTTTTTCTCTTTACGTCACCAATTCTCATTTCCGCCTACCTCCATCGCCTGCTTCAACGTGAATTTACCCTCGTATAACGCCATACCCGCGACGAGACCAGCTGCCCCAGCCTCCTTCGCCACGCGCACATCGTCGAGCGAACCCACGCCACCTGCGGCGAGCACTGGAATTTTGACCGCGCTGACGAGTTTCCTTATCTCGCTCGCCGCAATGCCGACCATCTTGCCCTCGATATCGACGTTCGTGAATAGCAGAGCTCCGACACCCATCCTCTCGAACTCCTTCGCGAGTTCCAGCACAGTTCTTTCCGTCTGAGTGCGCCAACCTTCAATCGCAACTTTGCCCGATTTAGTATCAAGCGCTACAACGACGCGCGCGCCTCCAGCGAGTTCTACTAGTTCTTCGACCATCTTTGGATTCTTCACTGCAGCAGTACCAAGTATCACACGAGTCGCACCTATCCCCAACAACTCGCACGCACGCTCCATCGTCCTTATCCCTCCACCAACTTGCGTATCGACGCGAACGCTCGCGAGCACCTCGGCCACTCGCTCGAAGTTATCGCTGGCCCCCATCGCCGCATCCAAATCGATGATGTGCAGGCATCTCGCTCCCTCCGAGACCCAGCGCTGCGCGACCTCAACTGGATCGCCGTACTCCTTTCCCGTGCCCAGCCTACCTCCAACTAACTGCACGCATCGCCCTCGCATGATGTCGACACTTGGTATCACCTGCATTTTTTCACCCGACACGCATAATCATGGCAGAATGCGCTCGATCGGCACCACCAATATGTCGCGCGCGCCCGCCTCCTTCGCCTTCTGTACAATCTCGTAGACTTTGTCGGCATCGACCACCGCCTGCACCGCGAGCATCGGCTTCACGGACTCGACCCTCGAGACAGTCGGACCAGCCATGCCTGGCATTATACGCTTGATCGCTGCCAATTTCGACTCCGGCACATTCATGAGAACCAACTTCTTGCCGCGCGCCCTGATGACGCTTGTTAACGCTGTGGTTATCTCATCGAGCTTCTTCCGCTTCGTGCGCAGGCTCTTGCGGTTCGCGATCAACCTGGCCGAGGTCTCGAACAACTCGTCGACTATCCGTAGACCATGCGTCTTCAATGTCGTCCCAGTGCTCGTCAGATCGATTATGAAATCGGCCACTCCGACGAACGGCGTTATCTCAGCCGCACCAGAGACTCTTACGAGTTCGATCTTGATCTTTTTCTTTGCGAAATATTTTGTCGCTAAGTTGGGGAACTCTGTAGCAACTTTGGCGCCCGCCTTGATATCCTTCGCCGTTTTGACACCCGTCTTCTCATGCGCAGCGACGACGAGCCGCGCTGACCCAAAGCCCAAGTCAAGAAGTTCAGCGACATCTGTCTCGCTTTCTTTTACCAAGTCATATCCAGTTATTCCAAGGTCCGCTGCGCCCTTCGCCACCAAGCTTGGAATATCCTGTGCCCTGACGAAAATCAATTCTATTTCAGGATCCCTCGTCCGCGCGAAAAGTTGCCTCGCCTCCTTGTCCACTGCTCCTATGCCAGCGTCCTCGAGCAGACGGATCGCCGGTTCCTGCAAGCGCCCCTTGTTCGGGAGCGCAAGTTTCACGCTCATCTATCTCCCTCCTTTGAATTTTTTTAGCGCGAGCACGAGCTTCTTGTTCTGCCGCGGAGTGCCGACGGTTATCCTCACCCATCTCGTCCCTGCCCCACGAAATCCAGAAAGGTCGCGGATGAGGATCTTGTTTCTTGACAAATAATCGCAAAGTTCCAGCGCCTCGCAGCCAAGCGGCGTAACGTCGACCATTAGGAAGTTCGCGTCCGAAGGCAGGACGCGCGCGCCGAGCTTCGGAAGTTCTTTGCTCAAATAGTTTCGCCTCGCTCGAATTTTATTGACGACCTTGCGGAGATATTGCCTATCTCGCAGAGCTGCGATCGCTGCGACCTGCGCCAACCGATTGACGTTGAATGGCAGGCGAATTTCCTCCAGCACTTCTGCTATCCTAGGACTGACGATCGCGTACCCGATGCGCAGCCCCGCCATCCCAAACGCCTTGGAAAACGTCCGCAGGACTATCAAGTTATCGCGCGTCTGTGCCTGCCTTGCAACAGACCGGCCAGCGAACTCCGCATATGCCTCATCGACCACGATCGGCTTGCCGAGGGCCAGCAACCGCTCGAGCCCAGCCTCGTCTATTCCGTTGCCCGTTGGGTTGTTCGGCCTAGCTATGAACGCCAACTTCGCGCCGGACATCGCAGCTACCAAACTATTGGAATTCCACTCGAAATTTAGGAGTTCAACAAACTTCGGGGTTCCGCCGTTGACTCTGCACGATATTTCATACATGCTGAACGTCGGCAGAGGAATTAGGGCGGCATCACCCTGATCGAGGAACGCCTTGCACGACATGTCTATCAGCTCATCCGACCCGTTCCCCAAAACGATGCACTTTTCATCCACGCCGATGTAGCGAGAGATTTCCTTTTTGAGCTCCCCAGCCTTCGGGTCTGGGTACAGGCCCACGCGCGCGGCCTCTCGCCTGATCGCCCTGACCACGCTCGGCGACGGGCCAAGCGGACTCTCGTTCGACGAGAGGTTTATAGCTCCCGCTACCCCTGCGTCGTACTCGCGCGCGAAGGGATACCTAACGCGCGCGCGTAGCAACTCCATCACACGTCTCGACAACATTTTCATCACCATGATCTTGATGAGCGTTACATCAGAGCCGCTTCAGCAACTCCCTCGGATTTTCCACCAACACTTTTTCCGCCACCTTTTTGTCCACCCCAGCACCCCTCGCCACGTCGATCGCCGCCTCAAAGGTGAGTAGCTCGTTCGGGCTGTGCGCATCCGTGTTCAGGAGCAGCCCCGCCTTGGCCTCTATAGCCATGCGCGCCACCCAGCCGTTCGTTAGGCAGTGCCCCTTTCGCGCCGACAGCTCGAGGTAGATGCCAGCCTCGCGCGCGTGCTCCGCTTGCTCGAGCGTCATTAGACCTGGATGAGCGAGGATGTCTATGTCCGCTGCCAGTGAGGCATCGTTTGTGCCAACATGCACTGGCTCGACGAGGGTCTCACCATGCGCCACCACCAACTCGGCGCCGAGCTTCCGCGCGAGCTTCGCCATCTTAGCCATCGTCCGCACAGGCACGTGCGTGAGCTCCGCCCCGGCGATGACTCGAATGTCCATATGACGGTTGAGCTCGGCCGCAACCTTCGCGATCTGCGGTACCACGGATTCGATGTTCGAAAGGTCGACGTGATCCGTTATCGCGATCGCCGCATGCCCAAGTTTCTCCGCGCGACGGGCCAGCTCGCTCGGCACTAGTTCGCCGTCGCTGAGCAACGAGTGCGTGTGCAGATCTATGCGCTTCATTTTTTTTCACCATACAATTTGTCGCTGCCGGCGTACTTCTTCCAAACATAATTCCGTTCGAACGTCAGCTCGCTCGGCACCCCCATGCGCTCGAGCACAGCCTGTGCCTCGTCCAAACTCTTCGTCTTCACGAGTTCCTTGGCCACCTTGCTCACGCGCTCGAATATCACCTTGGGGTCGAAGAAGAACGTCACCGCAGACACCGGAGTCAGCGTCACCGTGCGATATCCACCTCGAATCGCCACTTCGCCAATCTTCCCGCGCGCAGCTTCCACCGCCAATGCCGTCGCCTCCGTCTTCGTCTTCTTGATTATCTCATCGAGCACATCGATGTCCTCCGGAGTCAACCCTCGAGCTCCAAGGAGGCCACCGTAGCTGGCGATGCGAGCGACGTTTTTGTTCAACTGTTCGAACCCGAGCTCGCCATCGCTGCCATATCCCAAGACTCCGAGTATCGATGGCACTTTCAAATTCACAATCGCCGCGAGCGTCATGCTGTCCGCGAGCATGCTATGCAGCCCCTGCTCCGTCCCCTCCGCGAGCACATCGCCGCCGACATCCATGCCCACGAGCAGGTCTATGCCGAGTTTCTCAATCGCCTCGTTCAGACCCGAGATCATGCCCTTCACTCCCTCGTTTGGGTCGACGAGCATCACCTCCGTGCCTAGCACCTCCGCCACCGCAGATTCTGTGAAACGGATGCCCTTCGCCGTCCTCGTATTTGCGTTCGCCAAGCCGACCGTCCTCGAGAGCTTCTTGATCTCGACGATCTCATCCATGCGCCTGGGCCCAGGCTCCGGGTCGATCACGTAACGCTCCCACGTCAGGCCGCCGACGAGCGTGCGCAGCCCGAGCCAGCGAAGGTAGCGAGCCGTCGGTATGGTGCCTATAACATCCCCACCGCCGCCTATGCCCAGCACTAGCGCATACGACGCCTCGTCCGCCAGAGCTTCTAGAGACTTCATCACATACCCCACTAAATTTTGGCTATTTTGGTATATAAATTTTACCAAAAAATCTATTTCGTGGATTTTATTTACTTTAAACAGAAAAGCTTAAATATTATACACAAAAATAGGCATTTGGGAGACGTTTGAGGACATCTGGAGTGGAAAATATGGAATTGGATGCAATGGATCGAAAGCTGCTAAGCATGCTTCAGGAGGATGCGAAGCTGCCCTACGCGAAGTTGGCGAAGAAGCTGGGCATAAGCTCCTCCGGCGTACACAAGAGGATAAAGAGGTTGATAGACGCAGGCGTGATTCGGAGGTTCGTGGCCGTCGTGGATCCCCAAGTCGTAGGAAAGAAGCTCAAGGCTTTCATCGGTGTATCGACCGCCCCGGGCACATGCGGGGAGGTGATCGCGCGGTTGAGCAGGAAGCCGGAGGTGCTGGAGATACATGAAGTCGCTGGCGAACACGACCTCTTCGTAAAACTCATTACAGACGACACGCTGAGGCTGAACGAGCTGCTCCACGAGATGGACAAGATCCCCGGGATAAGCAGCACGAGGACGATCATCGTGCTCAAGACGGAGAAGGAGACGAACGCGATAACGCTAGGATGATATCAAGTCTGATTCGCTTGTCGAATTTATCTTATCAAGTCGGCACTTTGGTTACACAAAAATATACTAAAATTTAACTGTTATGTGGATGGATTCTTTTTTATCATCGCGATATTATTTCGGTGAGTCGCGGCCGAAATCTTGCGCAATTTGCCCAAGCACATCAGCGAACTTCGCGACTTCTTCCTCAAGGTTGTAGTAGTGCACCGACGCTCGAACTGTGCCATCCACACCAAGGTGGCGCATCGTCGGCGCTGCACAGTGGTGCCCAGATCTGACCGCTACATTTGCGATTTCATCAAGCATCGCGGCGACTTGATGATGTTCCACGCCGCCAACGTTGAAGCTCACCACCCCACCACGATGCCCGACATCTTTTGGGCCGTAAACTCGAACGTGCTCGATTCCCGAGATTTCTATCATTTGCTCCGTCAACTTGCGCTCGCGCTCTGCGATTTTTTCAATCCCAATCTCCATAACATACTCACATGCGCGCCCCAACCCGATTATGCCCGGAATATTTGGGGTACCTGCATCGAAGACCTGTGGCGGTGCGACGAGCTTGTACGAATGCTCCTCGACGCTCTCGACTATGCCGCCACCCAAGAGCAACGGCTCGAGTTCATCGAAGCGGTCCTCGCGCACGTAGAGGAAACCCGTGCCCTGGGGACCGAGCAATCCTTTGTGTCCGGGAACAGCAAGAAAATCGCAGCCGATGCGCTTGACATCAACCGATATATGACCGACAGATTGGGCGGCGTCCACCAGAAAAAGCGCGCCGTTGTCACGAGCGAGCTTTCCTATCTCGACGATCGGTTGAATGCTGCCTACGACGTTGGAAACATGGCCCACCGTCACGAGGCGCGTTTTTTTATCGATTGTTTTTTTGGCTGCGGCTGGCTCGATCAAGCAATCGAGCGTCGCAGGCATGAGATCGAGTTTTACCCCATCTGTCCGCTCGAGCCTTTGCCAAGGGATGAGGTTACTGTGATGTTCGAGCACAGTCGCGACGACCTTATCGCCCTTTCGCCATTTCAGACATTGGGCAACTATGTTGATCGCTTCGGTCGCATTTTTTGTGAATACGATTTCCTCTGGCTTCGCATTGATTACCCGCGCTATTTTGCCTCTCGCCGCTTCGAACATTTCAGTAGCACGACGAGTAGCGCGGTGCAGGCCTCGGCCGATATTCGCGTTATATTCACTGAAATATTCCAGCATGGCGTCGAGCACTGGCTGCGGCGTCGGTGTGGTCGAGGCGTTGTCCAAGTATATGATACCGGTCTTCAAGAAGGGAATATCAGCTCTTACGTCTGCTACGGACTTCATTGGATTTACCCTCAATAGGCTCTATGTGGACCACCACTGAATGAATATCAGGTATCTTCTCCTGGAGACGGCGTTCAACTTTTGTAGCTATGATGTGCGCCTTATCCACGTGGGTTCTTGGGTCTACTTGTATATGTAAATCAGCGGATATTCGTGAGCCAACTTTACGCGCGCGCAGTTTATGGCAATCACGCACACCTGGCACACTCAGAACCACGTTTCTTATATTCATCATGACTTTTGGACCTGGACTCTTCTCCATAATAGTATTTATCGTGTCCCGCCCTATTCCAAGGCCCCACCATATAACCAAAGCTGAAACGCCGAGAGCGACTACGGGATCAGCCTGTGGATATCCAATTACAACGAACCCGAGTCCAAGCAAAACCACGGCTGCTGCGATGGCGCCCGCTAAGGTCTCGTAACCGTCTGCCACAACAGATGGGTTGCCCGTCCTTTTACCGATGGATATCTTGTTTTTTGCCAGCACAGCGCCGATGACGACCGCCGCTAGCGTCACAATAAAAAGCGGGATACTCGCATCGACTGTAGTTCCTTGACGAAGGTTATCGACAGCTGAATATGCTATGCGTATGCCTACTAATATCAGCGCTACCGAAAGGAACGCCGAAGTCAGAGTCTCGGCTTGTCGATGGCCGTAGTGATGAGTTTCATCAGGAGGCCGCCTTGCCACAAGTAACCCAGCGATAACTCCTATCGAAGTAGCTGTATCAGCCAGTGCGTCTATGCCCGCAGCCACCACTGCCACGCTGCCGAAAATGGTGCCAGCTGTGAACGCTACTAAACCGACTGAAGTAGTGACAATTATCGAGATGATTATGATTCTTTCAGCTGCATCCATTTTTCTCCCCTCGATGAAAATTTACTGCCAAGTAACCAAAGCTACTAAACGGCCGATTGCTCAAAATAAATTTTGCCATTTTCGTATTCATCCATCATCTGTAAGGTAGCTCCAAACCCGCTTAAAAGGATTTCAGAAGTAAAGCACCGGGCAATACTCGTAACAGTCGAGGCAGCGATCGCAAGCGTCGCCTATGAATGCTCGACCTTTTGTGAGTGAAATCGCGCCTTTAGAGCACTTGCCCACGCAGACCCCGCAACCAACGCAACGCTCCGCCCGCACGACCGCCTTCACCAGCAAGTCAACTCCCCGCATGATTTCCTTTTCATCCTCTGCAAGCACCCTAAATCTTCCAGTGCCGTACACCTGCGCCTCGACACCATCCATGCTGACCTTCGCGACCCCGAGCTTATCTGAGCTCATCACATTGCCAAGTGTCTTCAACATGTTGGCGACGCGTTCGATGTCGAGCGAGCCATCGAAGGCACCCTCCGCAGAAGTCCTGCCATCCGTGCAAGGGCTGAACCCTGCGACGAGTTTATAACTCAACTTGTTTTCAGCCTTTCGTTCCGCCGGTACGATTCCCACCCCAAGTTCCTCTGCGAGCTTCATATGTCCGCTCGGCGGCTCCTGCCACCGCCAGAAACCATGCTCAACCCATGCCTTCGAATGACCAAAATCCTTTGCCCATTTTTGCAGAGCATTATCCCACCGCCGCCAAAGTTCTGGATGTTTCTTTGCGACGAAACTAAATTCCCAAAGCTCGGACGCCGGACAGAGCCAGCAGCCCACGCGCTCCAAGCCTTCTCGATAAAGTGGATTCGCCTCGACACCACGAGATAATATGTAGAGCCAGACGTGAAGCGCTGTCCATCCTTTTATTGGACTCGCGCCAATCTGTCCGGGCACCCAAGGATTTTCCAATATCTTTGGCTGACGATACCGCTGATCTGATTCGTACTTGCGCTGCCCCAAGAAAGTGACGCAACCGTCGGGGAATCGCTCGCGTATTAGCTTCGCTGTGGGACCGAGCTTGCATGTCTTGCAGCACCACCTGTAATCGCGACCGGGCGGCCCGAAATACTCGAATGCCTGCCAGAAGGCGTCTCCAGCGTGCTCGACGATGAGCTCGACACCGAGGTCCTGCGCCACGCGCTTCGTGTGCTCGACCGTCTCCGGAAATTCCAACCCAGTATCAACGAAAAGTATCTTTGGATCCTTCACGACAT
>Ga0315289_10000747_pt1 | contig 49931 bp, 57 predicted proteins | sample YL17G11_40_MG_FD_203452 | JGI IMG/M metagenome (GOLD analysis project Ga0315289, IMG submission 203452) | Sediment microbial communities from Yellowstone Lake, YNP, Wyoming, USA - YL17G11_40 | ecosystem: Environmental > Aquatic > Freshwater > Lake > Sediment | place: USA: Wyoming | collected...
AGTTGCTGCAGCGTGTTTGTGTCAACCGTGAAGATCACATCAAACTCCGTTGGTTCCGCCTTTTCTTCTACTGCGAATCGGAGCTGTTGGAGGACGCGGGCAGAAACCTTGCTCACGCCTTCAGGGGAGACAACGGTTGTTCTAAGTCGCTTGTTCATTCTCTTGAGAAACCTTGCCAGCAGGTAGGCTGAGCACACGGCGTCTGGGTCAGCATTCTGATGGCCGAGTATCAGAACTCTACGTGAGGTCTTGACCATTCTCACTAGTCGCTCGAGACTTCGCACAGATCTAGCTCCCGAACTTTCGCCTCTGCACCCGCAAACGCCGCGTCAGTCGCCTCGTCAACAATCCTGTCGAGATTGGGATCCTCTAGGCTTGTGTCAAGGGAGATCTCGATGTTCAGTGATAGAGGCTTATCACCGACCGCCTCAACAGACAGATTCAAGTCTTCAAGTCTCTTCAAGGAAATCCTTGAAAGTATGAGTTTTCGAGCAGCTTCCTCTGCTGCCGAGCAGATGGCTTCTATCTCGTCGTCGTTTGGCGGTCTACGGAGTCCAATATTCACAATTGATCCCGCTCGACGATAACAACATGCAACTACGAGCAGAGTTATTCAGATGCCTTAGGCGCTCGCAGTTTCTCTTGGAGTTTCTGTTGTATATCTTTGATTCGATCGCGTGTTCTCTCTTCCTGTCTTCCGAGCACTGTGACCCTTGTGTTGAGCAGTTCCTTCTTCTCTTTGAGTTCTGCAAGCAGTCCTTCTTTGTCTGCTTTGACAAGAATGCTTCCAACGCTCTTGTAGACCGGATTCTCTCCGGTCACTTTCTCAAGCTCAGATAGGGCTCTGTCGGTCTCCGACATCTCCATCTCAAGCTGCTGTTTCTGCGACACGACAGCTTGGAGTGTCTGCTGGAGCTGCTGAAATCTTAGCAGTTCCTCCTGAACTTGAGGTGGCAATTCTGCTCCTTCGCTCATTGACTTCACCATTTTGCGCGGCAGTAGGTTTTGCTCGTAGCTCTGCACGGCACATACATAAGGGTTTCAAAGCAAGGGAAGAACCATCGGAGACAGGTCGGAAAGCTACTAGAGCAGGAGCCGTCTCATCAATCGGATCTTGAGAATGAGCGATGACTATGACATACGATCTATGAACATCTCACGGGAAATGGAACACTCTTGATACAGATTGCGTTTGGTGACTCGGTAGGGCAGTCGCCTTAAATCCCGTGATAGAGCAGAGGCCTACGCAACGTTCGGTGAGCTTCGATGGTCGAAATATCCATTGAGGATCAAGCCAGCGACGAAACAACATCAGCAAATGCCGGTATCCTACGCATCGGCAAGGTATCAGCGGCCTTGCCCAACAAGTTTGCGACGACAGCCGAGCTGAATGCGACTAGAGTTGTGGGTACAAAGGATACGCTTCCTGGAGAAGTGGTAGTCTCCGCCAAGCTCATGTATCCAGATTCACTGAAGAAGATCCTGAAGCAGGAGGAATCTCTTCGCGATTTTGCACGCAGGATCTCGCGCGAGTCCGGAGGATTCGAGGACGTCGCGAGACTACTGTTCTTGGTCTTCAAGGGCGAAGCCACCTACAGTGATGCAGAGGACCTGCGGACTCTGCTCGACCTTCAGTATTTTGCGGACATGGATGTCATCACCGTCCAGCAGGCTGCAGGCATGAGCCCTGATGACTTCGCTTCTTTGCTGAAGTTCGCTACAAGGTGGATGGAGAAGAAACGCATCGACAAACCGATTATGCCGATAGTGCAGGCGTCAGAGACCCAGAGAGAATTCGAGCTGTTTTCTTCGCCGGTCTTGAAGAGCAAGTTGCGTCTTCTAGGGGTGAACATGAGAGGAGGCTTTCACTATTGCACGCTCAGAGCAGTCGAGAAGATCAAGAAGAAGCACCCAGGCACATGGATTCACGCTTTCCAAACTCCTCCAAAGATCAGGTTTGCGCGTCATATGTTGCCAAGTTCTCAAGGCATGCTCATGCCCTACTTCGGAATTGACAGTTACTCCAGATGGGTGGTCCCCCCTCCGCCGGTTCCCCTGACGAAGGACAAGATCAATGTCTTCGACAAATCAGGATGGGGGGTTTTCAAGAGGAAGGAATGGACTGGCCTACACGGAAAGAAACTCACATGCACATGCCCCATGTGCAAAGGTCAGAACCTCGACGGATTCTACACCGGGAAGGTTCTCTTAGTCCTGAGTCGCAGCAAAGTGCACGATCATTACGCACAGCAAGATGAGCTGAAGAAAGCATCCGAGAGCATACGAAAGCATGAGTACAGTCGCTTGATCAAGACAAAGAAGCATGCGAATCTGTTCGTGGGCGAACTCAAGAAGTCTCTTGAGGCAGAGGCGAAGTCTTAGCGTCCCGTCTCTGCCAACAGTGTCATCAGGTCTCTGAGGCTCACCTCAGAACTTGTGCGCCAACCCAGTGACATGGACCCGGCCTCATCTTCCTTCAGGTAGCCGTTCCGCGTGAAGGCATCCAAGAGGGTAAGAGTCTTCCATCTCCCAGCTTTCTCAGCAAGAAGCTTCTCAATCTCTTCTCGTGGAGCCTTGCCTTGTTTTGTGACTATGTAAGCAATGGCAACGGTGAGCGCTGCGAGGTTGTCGATTCGCCATCCAGACAACCTAGCTTCCTTTGGAGTGAGAGTTCCTCTCAGGGTCAGGAAGTATCGGGCATCATCTGTGCTCTCTTCGAGGGGTCCCTCAGCGAGTGGTCGATTCTGGGGGCGTTCAGGCTCGACTTTCTTCACCTGAAGATCGAAGTCTGATAGGAGAGTATCAAGCTGTTTGACGACTTCTTTGTAGTTCTTGCCGAGGCTAGCCTTCAGCTCCCACTCTTTCGCTCCGGGCATCTTTCCTCGTTTGAAGAGTAGCAGGTGAATCGCATGTTTTAGCTTGTCACTGTAGAACCGTTTCTCATCGCTTGTCTCTTGCATTTCTCATCACATTGATGTTCCTTGTACGACTTCGGGTTCGCTCTTTCGCGGTATTGCGATTGGATAGCTGACCATTCCTTGCGCGACTTTCCCGGTAGGTGTCTCCACCCATGCCAGTTTCATACCAGTGGAGTCACGTGCCATCTTGGCGAAGCCATAGGTTAGGAGAAAACTCACGTAGTATGCACGCTGCACGGTTTCCTGGTAGTTGTCTCGCCGCACAAATGACCAATAGTCAACTGAGCCGCTTTCCTTTGTCTGTGTTTGAAGCTCCTCCCACAGTCTGCGCAGGTTCTTCGCGAAGTCCTCGCGAGTCATGATGCCGGATTTCACGAGGGAGTCGAGATCGGTAGGTGTCGGCGGAGCAGGTCTGCCTAGATGAAGTCTCTTTCGTCTTTCCTCAAACGAGAGCGTCTCGTCCCAGTAGCGAAGCCCCTCGCGGACTCCTTCAACCGTGAGTTGTTCTCTTTCCACTATCGGATGCCAAGACTTCAAGAATATCTCGCCGAGTCGTTTCACGGATAGCGTGCGCAGCTTCTTCTCAAGCATCTCCGGTGCGGTGTATAGCGCGCTTGACTGATACCTGAGTTGGCTCTTCTGGAGATTAAGCACTTCAGCCAAGTCATTGATCGTCTGAGCGTCTAGACAATGATCGTCAAGAGAGCCCCAAAAAGGGAAGTATTTGCGTAGAGTTTCGACGGCAAGAGCCACATCCAAGAAGAAAGGATTGAACTTGTGATCTCTTATGGCCTCGCAGGTCTGGATGAGTTCGCGCAGGTCCTTCCTGCCAGATGCTAACCTGACACGTTCAGGTTTCGCGCTTGATGATGCCACCTACTTCACCTGCGCTACGACTGAAGCGCCTTCTACGTTCTGGACTACGATCACGTGGACGTCAGCATCTGGGACAGCAACTTGCCCTGGGGTTATGGCGAGGTACTGTGTGTCTCCTACCTCTCTCGCGCTTGTAACAATCAGCCTTGAGATTACTTCTCTGTTCTTCGGATCCATGTGAACATCGAACTCGTCGATGGCTCTGAATGGAGAAGAGATGTGCTGTTGCAGTGCGAGCAGGAATGCTATGAGTGCTATGCTCCTTTCGCCGCCGCTCTGAGTAAGCGAATCAAGGCGTGTCGGAGGTACACCTTTGAATCCCACTAGGATGTCAAGCCCCGCTTGGTCAACGTTCTTTCCAACAGAGAGCCTCAGTTCGCCGGTCGCTCCTACTTCTTGCAGAATCTGATTGTAGTGGCTTTCGAGTGAATCTAAGAAATTGGAGACAACTTCCCTCCATCTTTCCAGCCGTTTCCCAACTTCGACAATTACGTCCTGCCTGTTACGGGCCAGTTGCTCTGTCTTTCCTCGTAGATCCTCATACATTGTTGCGTATGAGGTATACATTTTCTCCACGTCCTCGGAGAGATGTGCAAGAGGCCTGAGTTGCTCTTCCGTTGCACCAATGTCCATGATTATGTCGGAGATCTTTCTGGGGTTCTGAAACCGAGGGCCCATCTTCTCGGCGTTGGTCCTAAGGGGCTCGATCTCTTCATCCAGCATCCTTCGTTGAGCTTCCAGGTCAGCCAACTGCTCGCTGAGCATCTTCCTCTTGAAAGCAAGAACCTGGCTGTCAACTTTCGCGTCTATCAAGTGTGAGAGTTCGCCGTCTACTCGAGCGTCAAGTTCGTGGAGTTCAGCCTCTCCGGATTGGAGTCTCGCTTGAGTTCGTTGGAGTTTCTCCTGTGTTTCCGTCCTAATGCGGCCTAGATCGCCAAGCCATTCTTTCATTGCGGCGGTAACTCTCTCATCATGACCGGGGGTCTCAGTCGGCACCTGAGACGCTTCGGGATTATCACTCATCGTGTCCGGGAAGAACCGTTCCTGTGCCTGTTTCTCGAATCTCTGAACCCATTCGATGGTGGAGGCAGCTGTGGCTTCTTGACGGACGAGCTCAAGGTACTTGCTGTATAGCTCGAATCGGTCCTTAATATGACCGTCATATCTCTCTTGGCGGCGTTTTAGGGATTCATCAACCTCCAGCAGTTTCTGGTCTGCATTCTCGATCATTCTGGCTCGTGATTCGATCTTCTCCTGAATCCGGGTCAGCGCTTCTTCTCGCTTCTGAATCCTCGCCCATGCCACCTCCCTCTTCAAGTCAGCAAGCTTGGTGTCAAGAGCTCTTTTGAGGAGGAATCGTTCGTGTTCTCTTCTCCAGTACTCGTGAGTCTCCTTCGTGGACTCCAGTACCTGAGCGAGGGACTCCTCCTCGCCTGTAACCTTGGTCAGACGCTCTTGTGCTTCCAGCACGTTAGATCGATAGGACTGGAATCCCACCGCTTCTTCGAGCATCTTGAGCTTCTCGCTGGGGGAGATCGATGCGAACCTTCCTACCATCAGCTGGTGCATGATCACAAGGATGTTGTCAGGGTTCACGCCGTATCTCGCAAGAGCATTGGTTACTTCGCTCTTGGTCACCGGGTGATCCTGAACTAGGTACTGGTAGCTGCCGTTTCGCTTGAGTATACGCGTCACTGTCACGGTATCGACGTGATACTGAGGAAACGGTTTGCCCTGTCCTCTTGAGCGATTGTCAAGGTGGAGTGTGATTCGTGCCTCGTCAGCGCGCCACCGTATTAGGTCACTCAGCCGGCGTGCTCGTTCTGTGTATGTCTGACCTAGGACGACTGAGATCGCGAGAAGGATAGACGATTTTCCTGCGCCATTGGGTCCGCAGATCAGGTTTAGCCCTGACTCTAAGGGTACGTACGCGTTCTCGTACGACATGAAATTCGTCAGAGCTATGCCCTTGATCATCCACGAGTTCTTCCGGGTCGGGTAGCGAACCTTTCAGCCCCGTAAAAACTTTCAGGGGTCCCAGATGAGCATCTCGAGCGCTCACGAGGGAGGACTAGAGTCGATCCCAGAAAGGCCGGGTCTGTATGTACTTCCGTTTGGCGTTCAATAGGTCTGTGTAGAAATCATCTTCTTGCATGTGCATCTTGGCAAGTAAGCTAGCGGCTGTCCGGGGACCGACCCCCCATGTCAGCAGAGCTAGTACGGCCTGTCGTCCGTACGAAAGGACCAGATCTGCTGTCCGCCTTGCCTGAGGCTTCGCCTTTCGTCATCTGTCAGCTGCTCTCTTGCCTTCCACTTCTGCAGAATGCGAGGTACGTCCGCCCTCACTTTGTTCTTCAATGCCAACAAGCCGGATCCACATTGTGAGCATTTGGGGAAATCTGGGAGGTCCCCGGCACTGGGAAGTATCGCTTGCAGCGTCTCGGGAGTTGTAATGAGAATCTCCGGCGGATTCCTTGACTGCTTTCGTCTCTGAGATGCCGAAGTGTCCCCATGAGGTACCTCACAACGGACACCAAGTCTGGTTGTTATGTGAGCAAGTCTTCCGAGTATGTCCCTGTTCAGTGCACGAAGAGGAGTCACGTACGGAACTGCAATGCCTTTCCTAAAAGTCCTTGTGAGATGCCGACTCAATACTGGGAGTAGGGCTGCCTCGGTCTTGCCGCTAGCGGTCGGGGCAACGAGCAAGACATTGTCGCCTTTGATTATTGGAGGTATTGCAAGAGCCCGGGGCTCGGTGGGTGTTCCAAGTCCCAAGCGTGGGAGGATCTCGCGAATAGGTTTGGCTAGAGTATCGAACGTGGATTCAGATACAGTTCGCGACTGGGGCGTCATCGTCCACGACCCGGGTGCCTTCTATGATCTCGGAGGAATCATGATCACTCTTTGTTATTGGTCTTGAGGGTCAGTGCTTGTCAGCCACTAAACTACTCTTAGGGGACAAGGAATGCCCACCTGTGATTTCACGGTACATCATGACCTGATGATTACCGATGCAGGCAGGCGTCCCTTGCAGGACAGAAAGAGTATTCGAACGGTGACGGCTCTTCCACTGTGTAAGATTACGCTGTCATCGATCATCAAAAGTGAACTACGTTTTGAAGAGAGCAATGGTTGATTTCGTGCGAGACGAGATGTTTATATAAGATGCAACGAGCTTCCAAGCGCACCTTCCCGGAGTGACGACGAAAATTTGAGAAGACTGGGCAAGGTGCTACATCTCTCAAAGAGCCATACCCTCATAGTGAAGCTCGATCCTCCGAAGTTTGTGAGACCAGGCACGAAAGCTTGTGATAGTAAACTGAAGAACGTAGGAGTTGTGACTGACATTCTCGGGCCGGTTTCAGGACCCTACGCATCTGTAAGACCAATGATCGCGAAGCCGGAATCTGTAGTCGGACGACTCGTGTACGCTCTCGAAGACTAAGATTGGTGGAATACGCGTGGAAGACCCACGAACAGATGTAGGAGAAGCTGTGCCCGCACAGCCGAAAGTTCGAGTCTGTCCTGAATGTGGTGGCTCGAAGCTGATGCGTGACTATGACGCCGCTGAGATCGTCTGTGTCAGCTGTGGTTGTGTGGTTACTGAGAAGATCGTTGACAGCCGCCCGGAATGGCGCGCGTTCGACGACGAGCAGAAGGCCAAGAGAGCGCGTGCCGGTGCACCGCTAACCTACACGATTCATGACAAGGGCCTCTCAACTGTCATCGATTGGCGCGATAGAAGGGGAAGTGGTCGCCAAATGACCGCGACCGAGCGCCTCGACATGTACAAACTGCGAAAGTGGCAGAGACGAGTCCGCGTCTCCGACGCAACAGAGCGGAACCTGGCCGTAGCGCTCTCAGAGTTGAGCAAACTTGCATCGTCGCTGAACCTCCCGAAGAATCTTCTTGAGACTGCCTCAGTGATCTACAGGCGCGCAATCAAGAAGAGGCTCATCCGAGGACGGTCAATTCACAATGTCACAGCCGCAGCGATTTACATGAGTTGCCGACAATGCGGTGTCCCGAGAACTTTGGACGAGATCGCGAGTGCGAGCAACCTGAGCAAGAAGGACATCGGCAGGAGTTATCGGTTCATGGTCCGGGAGCTGGAGGAATTCGTACCTCCCTCAACCAGTCGACACTACGCTGCCAGATTCAGCAATAAGCTGATAATCTCCGGAAAGGCGGAAGCTATGGCGATTCGAATTCTTGAGACAGCGACGAAGATGAAGTTGACGAGTGGTCGAGGCCCGACAGGGATTGCTGCAGCGGCAACTTACATTGCTGCTGTACTGACAAACGAACGGAAGACACAGCGCGAGATCGCTGAGATTGCGAACGTAACAGAAGTGACAATTCGGAACCGCTACAAGGAGCTCCTCGAAAGACTCTTCATCGAAGTGCCAATGTAGAGCCACTTCTCACGCGAACAGCCCGCTTGGTCCCATGCTAGGTTTCCGAAGTCTTTCGTCTTCGACGCAGGTATATGCCGACGATCAAAAGTACAACTATCACTGCGAGTACAGGGAACAGGATCTGGTTCGATAACAGCTGATCCGTGATGCCTGTTCTCGCTGTCTGAGTCATCGGCAACTGCGCAACCACTGTGAAACTGACCGGTATCGTGACGGTGTGATCCAACTGAAGGTCATCTCTATAGTAGACGACAACTGTGGCCTGATATGTGCCCTCGGACGCGGCTGGGTCAACCGTGGCAGTCACGCTGAAGGGAGCCGGAGCGTTGGGATCCACTTGGCCTACATAGGTCGGCTTCACAGAACCCTCCATCAGAGACCGATCCGCAATGATGGTCACGTTGGTATACATGGCAGCAATAACGCCACGATTAAGCAGGTTGCCAGAGATTGTTATCTCACTGCCGGGCAGGGCAGGATCAGGGCTGATCTCAATCTCGTAGACTTTGATGTCAATCCAACCGCGGACTAGAAACGAGATCGCATGTGTCTCGCTTGAAGGAACAGTCTCGCCCACAATCTTGTACACTGCTACTACGCTCCCCTGGAGGGCCGCCCCGGCGGCAGAAGAGGGAGCAAAGATCGTGAGATTCGCACGTATCACGTCCCCAGGTGCGAACGACGATCTAATCCAATGATTGTCACCGAACAGCACCAGTGGGGGCGGTATCGTCAACGCGACGTCTAGCTCCTTCATGTACTTCCCGACATTCGAAATCTCGATTGCAAGAGTGCTATTCCTTGATGCAGCAAGCACTGTTCCCGAGGAAGTGACCGAAAGGTTCGAGGAAGAGACTGCATGCCCCAGCTGAACCGGTCCTACTATCGCTGAGGCAACCGCCATTGCAAGCAGTACTATTGCCACATAGGTGAGCCTTCGATCCGTCATCTCGCCTGAGACCCCGATTCGACTGCGCAACTGCGAGGTCATAATAATTAAAGATAGATAGTGGCAGCCCACGTCGAATGCAGGCCACTGTACCCATAGGTTCCTGAGGTCATCGCCGCCTACGAGACGCCCTTGGATTGTGACGACGAGCCGAACGGTTGCCTGCACGTGATTGCTTCTGCTTGCTTAGGCCGATCGAGAATTCGTCATCGCCTATTGACCACTCCCTAACAAGCTGTCCGTGTGCTTTCGCCGGCTGGCGATGCTCGATCACCAGTTCCTTCGCCCGAACTTCGCCCCGGATGTAGTCCCGCCTGCTCTTGACAGCAGATGCAGCTTCAGGCATTGAAGCAGAGACCTGAACGTCCACGAAAGCGTCCACCTTAAGGTCCATCTCCTTGCGCATTTGCTGTATCCTTCTCACTAGGTCACGTGCGAGGCCATCTGCGAGCTCGTCTGCAGATAGTGTGGTGTCGACGTATACTCTGCCTCCGTCGAAGTCTGCTGCGGGGTGTTCTTCCTTTGTCTCCTCCCTGAAAGTTACGTATCTGCTGTCGATGCTTACTTTCTCAGAGTCAACTTCAAGCTCAATTGGTCCATGGGAGAGGCTTTCCCTGAGATCCTGAGGATCCATCCGAGTCAACTGCTCAGCCGCTTTTGCAGCTCGCGATTTGAGCTCTGGTCCGATCACTGACATATTCGGAACGGCATGCACTGTTACGCTTCGTTTTGACTCTGAAGGTGCTATCACGTCCAGTGACCGAGCGTTCACCTGCTCAAGGAGAAGCCCCTTCATTCCAAGCACAGCCTCGCGAACGTCATTCTGATCTGTCACCACGGTGACGGTTCTCACTGGTTGTCTCAGCTTGAGACCTGCCTTCATTCTCGCCATTGCAGCAGCAGAAATCACACGTTGGCATATCTCCAGTCGTTTTTCCAAATCGCCGTCTCGCCATGCAGTGCTCGGTTTTGGCCAGTCGAGCGCATGAACTGTAGGACAGCGTTCGAAGGCGGCAGGCCGGAACATGGCCTGATACAATGCCTCTGCAATGAACGGAGTGAACACTGCCATCATTGTGCAGGCTCGGTGAAGTGCATGGGATAGGACTGAGTACCCCGCCAGCTTGTCTGGGTCTTCTTTCTCAACCCATGTTCGTCTTCTGACAAGTCGTATGTAGTTGTGACTCAGATCCTCCACCAAGAAGCTCCTCAAAGTCCTTACAGCTTCATGGATTCTGTAGCCTTGCATTGCTGAGGTTACAGACTCAATCGTATGTTCTGTACGGCTCATCAGCCAGAGGTCCTCTTCTCGCATGTGTGGTTTCATTCTCTCTGGAGGATGAGCGGTAGGGTCGAACTTGTCTAGACTCATGTACGTGCTGGCAAACACGTACACGTTCCAGATTGTCTGCAAGTCTCCAGCGACTTGCGCGAGAACCTTCCACGAGAATTTCAGGTCTTCCCAGAGTGTATTCTGGAGCACGTAGAGTCGAAGTGCATCGCGCCCGTACTTGTCGATGACCTCTCGGGGTACGACGAAGTTGCCGAGCGACTTGTGCATCTCATGTCCTTGCTCGTCGAGCATGAAGCCATGCATCAGAACAGTCTTGTAGGGTGTCTCGCCGAATGCGACCAGTCCAGCTTTCAGTAGAGAGAAGAACCAACCTGAGATCTGGTCCCGACCCTCAACGATGAAGTCCGCGGGCCACCATTTCTTGGCTTCACCGTGCTCCGCGGGATATTCTAGGCATGCGTACGAGGAGATTCCGGAGTCGAACCATCCCACCATGACGTCTGGCAGTCTGCTCATTCGACCTCCACAAGTGCATTTGAGCTTGATTTCGTTAACCCATGGGACGTGAAGCTCTCTCGGAGCCTTCGCTACTGTGCTCTTGTCCCTTAATTCTTTCAAGGAACCTATGACTTCATGATTGCCACATGACTCGCATTGCCAGATGGGGAGCGGTGTCCCCCAGAATCGTTGCCTTGAGATGACCCAATCTCTAAGCCCCTGAAGCCAGTTGCGGAATTGATTGGCGCCAGCCCATTCTGGAATCCACTGAGTCGCCTCGACGTCAGCGAGCATCTTGTCACGCATCTGCGTGACCTTGACAAACCATTGGTCTGTCGCACGTATGATGAGAGGTGTGTGGCATCGCCAGCAGACGGGGCTTCTGTGGACTATTTCGCCGGCGAACAGAAGGGCTCCTCTTTCCTTGAGGTCCTCGATGATTTCCTGATTAGCTGATTTCACTTCCTTGCCGGCGTACTTGCCTGCATCTGCAACGAACTTGCCTTGGTTGTCAACCAACATAACTACAGGCAGCCCAGTCTGTAGTCCAACTTGGTAGTCCTCTTCCCCGTGGCCTGGCGCACTATGGACGCATCCAGTGCCTTCCTCAAGCGTAACGTAGTCTCTGCTCAGGACGACTCTGTGGCCTCCCGTAAGCTTGGACTGTGCAGGGACTATGTCCGCTATGGGAGACCGATATTGCAGGCCGTTGATGGTCTCACCTTTGAACGTCTCAATCAGCTCGAGCGTTGCGCCGGTTTCCGTGGCCACGTGTTTCATGCGTTCCTTGGCCATGATGTAGACTCCATCGTCATGCCGTACGCGCGCATATTCGTAGTCTGGGTGAACCATCACTGCAGTGTTGGAAGGTATTGTCCACGGGGTCGTAGTCCAGATGAGTATGTGCTCTTTCTCTCGTCCCTCTATTGGGAACTTGACGTAGATCGATGGATCTCTAAGGTCACGATATTCAAGGACAACCTCGTAATCGGACAAGACGGTCTCGCATCGTGGGCACCAGTGGACAACCTTCAGACCGTGCTCGAGTAGTCCTTCTTGCTGTGCTTTCTTGACCGTCCACCATGCGGATTCGATGTATGCATCATCGTGAGTAAGGTAGGGCTTCTGCCAATCCATCCACACACCAAGGTCTGAGAACACTCCGCTCATTGCTTTCGAATTCTTGCCGGCAAACTCCTTGCATTCCGAGACGAACTTCGCAAGCCCATAGACCTCCACGTCACGCTTCTCTTTGAAATCATGTGTGTGCTCAACTGCAAGCTCGATTGGAAGCCCATGACAATCGTATCCTGGCTGGTCTCTGCAATCGAAACCGCTTGCTCGTTTGTAGCGAAGGACCACATCTTTGACGATCTTGTTCCAGCAAGTGCCTATGTGAGGTGTATCCGATGAGGGAAAAGGTGGGCCGTCAAGGAAATAGAACTTTGGCCCAGTTGATCTTCTGGCTTTCACGTACTTGTATGCCCGTGTCTTCTTCCAGAGCCCGTCTACGTTCCTTTCCAGAGCCTCCCAATCGTACGTCTTCGCTATCGAGCCAATCTGGTGTCTCAAACTGAATCATCCTTCAACTGGTTGTTCGACAAGGAAAGCGAGATCCAAGAGGATGCTCGCAACATGCTCGCGGACTTCAGGGTCTGTTGATGGATGGCTTAGGCTAGGCAAGAACTTCGATTTCTCGGTCACCTTTCACAGTAGCCACCCGCGCCCAGCTTATAGCACAGACAACCACTATTTAGCCTTCATCACCGAAGCTCGCCGCATGACAAGGGAATCCAGATGCCCGCCTCGATTCTTGGCATCGAGTCTACTGCACACACCTTTGGGGCGAGCGTTGTCGATACAGATGGCCACATTCTCTCAGACATCAAGCGAGTGTACGTACCCACCACGGGCCGAGGGATACATCCGAGAGAGGCGGCTCAGCATCACTCATCCGTGGCTGACATCGTTATACGAGATGCACTGAACAAATCGGGAATCAGTTCGAAAGATCTTGATGGTGTGGCAGTGGCGCTGGGGCCAGGTCTAGGTCCAACCCTTCGCATCGGCGCGACTCTTGCAAGGGCGATTGCCTCCAGACTGCGGATCCCCTTGATTCCAGTTCATCACGCCATAGGGCACATAGAGATCGGCGCGCTCACAACCAACGCCCACGATCCGTTGGTCGTGTTGCTATCAGGGGGTCACACAACAATTGCAGCATTCGCGAGTCGGCGATGGCGCATCTACGGTGAAACCGAAGACATTACTCTTGGGAACCTGCTCGACATGTTCGCTCGCTCCGCGGGCCTCCCCTCGCCAGGTGGGCCGGAGATCGAACAACTAGCCTCGAGGAGCAGGAACTTCGTCGAACTTCCATATACTGTGAAGGGTAACGATGTCTCCTACTCCGGTCTGCTTACGGCAGCTACAAAGCTACTGCAGGCTGGTCGTCCTCTTGAAGATCTGTGCTTTTCGATCCAAGAGGTCTCGTTCTCAATGCTCGCTGAAGCAGCGGAGAGGAGCCTTGCACACACCGAAAAGAAGGAGGTTCTCCTGGTCGGAGGCGTTGCCGCGAATTCGGTTCTCCGGAAGAAGCTGGAAATCGTCGCCAGCGAACACGGCGCCATCTTTCGTGCCGTGGATCCCAAGTTCGCCGGTGACTGCGGTGCCCAGATCTCATGGACAGGAGCCCTGGCTTTCGGTCATCATCTATTCATCGACATTGAAGACAGCCGAGTGAGGCCTCGTTGGAGAGTGGATGAAGTCGAAGTTCCTTGGAGGTGAGTCTACGACACTGATCCGCAAGGGTGCCGAAGCGAGCATATTCCTAGAGGAATGGCATGGCAGACGTGTAGTGATGAAGACACGCTTCCCAAAGCCATACAGGGTTGATTCACTTGACACTTCCATCCGACTTGCGAGAACATCGCGCGAGGCGCACCTGCTTCACGATTCAAAACGTGCGGGTGTGCCCACCCCAACAGTCTATCAAGTCGAGACAGACACCTGCACTATCATCATGGAATACGTAGAAGGGCCACGTCTAAAGGAGGCGCTGACGAAAATGGGACAGTCAGACCTCAGGTCAACTTGCAGGCTTGTTGGTACATTGATTAGTCGCCTGCATTCAAACGGGATTGTGCACAGTGATCTCACTACTTCAAACATGATTCTCAGGGATGGGGAGAGGCTGTTCTTCATCGATTTCGGCCTAGGTGACTACTCAGATGAAGTTGAGGCCAGAGGCGTAGACCTGTTGCTGATGAGTAGAGCCTTCAAGAGCACGCACTTCTCACTCTATTCAAAAGCTTTCGAAGCTGTCGTAGAGGGCTACCGATCAGTCGCCGGAGAAGACGACACGCAACTCGCCCTGAAGAAGATGCGGGAGATAGAGAAGCGGGGTAGATACAGTGAAAGATCCCGAGAGAATCTACTTTCTCACGTCAAACATGGGGAAGTATAGAGAAGCGGCCGCAGTTGCTGCAGCCTCTGGTCTGAGACTGCATATGCTGACCGCCTCGAAAGTCGAAATCCAAGCTGGTAGTCTGCAAAGAATCGCGTCATACGCCGCACGAGAGGCAGCGAACCGCCTTGAAGTCAACATCGTTGCGGAAGACGCAGGCCTTTTCGTCGAGAAACTACATGGCTTCCCTGGCCCCTACTCTTCCGATGCTTTCAAGCGTCTAGGCACAGAAGGCATCCTCAAACTGATGGAGAACATATCACAGAGAAATGCTGAGTTTCGTTCCGCCGTGGCATTCTGCAAACCATGCAGCAAGCCTAGATGCTTCATTGGAACGGTTGCCGGCACGATAAACTACAACCCACGAGGAACCGGCGGGTTCGGTTACGATCCCATCTTCATACCTGTCAAAGGAGATGGCAGAACCTTTGCACAGATGACTGTCAAGGAGAAGAACAGAATCTCCCATAGAGCCGAGTCATTTCGAAAACTTGCTCAATGGCTGCGGAAAGCGTGAATCGATGTGAAGCCGGGCCTAGATGCCTGACTGGCGAAGAAGCCTCTCCGAACGATACAAGAACCCGCGTATTGCGTCCGCGACTAGTTCGTCAGGCCTCAATGGACTCCCGATGGCGTCAATGAATTCCAGAATCTCCCGATAGAGTCCGTATGGGATCCTAATCTGGACATCGTCTGCGTCTTGGATTCGACTCTCCATGGTCATCGCATCCATGAAGGGCAGTCTTGCCGGGAATCGTTCATATCTGGCGGGAGGACGAGGGGGTTGGAAGAGTCGCTCAAAAGTGACGCGGTAGAGGTTTTATCCGAGGACAACCGGAACGACTTAAATAGATCAGGGTTAGTCGAATAGCAAAATCCGGAATCTGATGAGGATACCCTCGGAGTGTGTTCAACTTAGCAAGGCTATACAGCAGTAAGCGCGGTCGTTCGGGCTCAACGCGTCCTGTGAGCAAGAAGCCCCCTGCATGGTTCAAGTACGCGCCAGAAGAAGTAGAAGCTCTCATAGCGAAGCTTGCAAAAGAGGGCAACTCACCCAGCTCGATTGGGGCCATTCTCAGGGACAAGTACGGAGTGCCCTTGGTGAAGCCTGTGGCAGGGAAGAGCATAACGGAGCTCGTACGCGCCTCAGGTCAAACTCCGAAGGTCCCAGAGGACCTTGACAACTTGTTCCGTAGAGCCGGTGCGCTTCGAAAGCACTTGGAGAAGAACAGGAAAGACTACCATAACAAGAGAGCTCTTGCCACGGTCGAGTCTAAGATCCATCGACTCGTCAAGTACTACAAGGCCGAAGGCAGACTGCAGCCCGAATGGGAATACAAGCCGATGGCCGCCTCCGTGGCGTAGAAATGTCATCGCATCGGAATCTGGAAGGCCTTCTGACCAAATCGGCCGACGCAGCGGGGATTCTGAAGGACAAGGGGTCACACGGTTCAAAGATCCTACTGTTATCCCACTATGATGCAGATGGGCTTTCGGCAATCGGAATCATGGGATCTAGTCTAGCGCGGATGCAGGCTGGATTCCAGCTTCGTGCAATAAAGGAGCTAGACCCCCAGACCCTCGACGAAGCTCTCCGATGTGAACCCGAACTAGTCGTACTCACCGACATCGGAAGCGGCTACTTGGAGGAACTCGCAAAGATAGCTAGAGGACGCGAGGTCATAGTCATTGATCACCATCCACCGACAGCAAAGCCCTCGCAAGAGATCTTCCAAGTGAACCCACATGAATTCGGAGTCGATGGTGCGACTGAGATAAGCGCAGCCGGCCTCGCATACTTTGTTGCTCGCAGTCTATCGCCGACCAACGTCGATCTTTCAGCGCTTGCAGTTGTTGGTGCACTGGGCGACATGCAAGACAAGAACAAGGAAAGGCGTCTGCTAGGACCCAATGAGTTGCTGGTCGAAGACGCCGTCAATTGTGGATGCCTGAGGACTGACAGAGACTTGCTGTTCTTCGGCCGAGAAACCCGCCCCATACACCGGGCGCTTGCCCTAACAACAACTCCCTATTTGCCGCATCTGAGCGGAGAAGAGGACAACTGCACAGCACTACTTGCGTCTCGAAGTATCCCATTGAAAGACGGAGAACGATGGAGAACATTAAGCGACCTGAGCCACAAAGAGAAGCAGGCCCTACTGACCGGGATAGTGGAATTACTAGCCTCTAAAGGGTTCAAAGGAAGCAAGGCGCTTGAGCTGATCGGGACCGTCTACACACTAACGAATGAGCCTCCAGGAGGCCCCACGAGAGATGCTCGCGAGTTCTCTTCCATGCTGAACGCGTGCGGCAGGATGGATCGTCAGGCCCTCGCAGTTTCAGTGTGTTTAGGCGAAAGGGGCCCGATCCTAGATGAGATCCAGGAACTAGCTGCCACCTATCGCAAGACCTTAGCTCAATACATGGAATGGTTGAGTCAGACTCCTGCTGCAGTCATGGAGCTCAGTGTCGTGTGCATAGTGAGAGGAGAAGAGAGAATCGCTGAGAACATGACAGGAGCACTCTCTTCGATCTTGTCATCTGCAGGTCACCTCAGACCCAACAAAGCAACAATAGTCGCGGCAAGATCAAGAGACGGCGGAGTGAAGATCTCCGCCAGAGCCCCTGAAGTGCTCCTCAAGAAAGGAGTCGATCTTGGGCTGGCTCTGCACCGCGCCGCGGCTGCACTTGGAGGATTCGGTGGAGGACACAACGTCGCCGCGGGTGCCCACATTCCGACCGGCAATGCTGAAGAGTTCTATCACATGATTAACCAGTTCGTTTCCGACCAGATGAAGGAAGATTGAAGGCAACAATTGTTACACGTCATGCAAGTCCCTCGGTCGCAAGATCGGTTGAAGCTGCGTTGAGGGTGGACAACGAGACCGCGCCCGCTCCACTATGCATCAGGTCGAGGACAAATGGAAGACAGGTCACTTCAACGATTGCTGGTGCACAAGATGTGGAATCGCTTCTGACAACGATCGACGACCTTCTACTCTGCCTAGTCGCTGCCGACAATGTGTTGCTTATGATCGATACAGTACCACGAGATGGGCACAGGAAACGTTAGCTTGCTGATTCTCGCGCGCCAAAGGTTTAATAGCTCACGGAGAATGCTGCGTCTTCGCCTGGTGATCGAAAATTGTCCAAGGCTGCTAAGAAAGTCAGAGACAAGTGGCGGGCGAAGGAATGGTATGATGTCTATGCGCCTGCCTACTTTGGCGAAAAGAAAGTCGCCTCAATTCCCTGCAGCAACCCAGCCAAAGTGATTGGGCGAGTAGTCGAGACGACACTCTATGACATAACAAATGACTTCTCTCATCAGTCACAGAAGCTGTACTTCCTAGCCGCCAATGTCAAAGGCATGCGGGCGGACACCATACTCAAAGGACATGAATACTCAGCGGACTATCTTCGCAGCCTGGTCAGACGCGGAAGCACCCGCATAGATGCCATCTTCATTGTCACCTCTAGGGACCAATATGTCACCCGTGCGTCTGTGGTAGCGTTCACAAGGGATCGAGTCAACGCCAACCAGCAGCATCTCATTAGGAGCATAATGAGGAAGACAATAGAAGAGAAAGCCGGAACATTGGCTTATGACCAGCTCTGCCACGAAATGATTTTAGGCATCTTCGGTTCCGAAGTGTACAACCTTGCCAAGAAGGTCTCGCCACTGCGGCATGTTGGAGTGCGGAAGTCGAAACTGCTAGTGATACCTGAAGGCGTGATGGCGAAACCCGGCGAGCTGGTAGCGCAGGCGAAAAAGGTTGAAGCTTAACGGCCTCGCCTTTGGTACAGTCCTTTGATTTCTTCTTGCAATTGTGAGAGCTGTCTTCGTAGATCCTTGCTTACTGCATCGCGCTCCGCCAGAGCATGGGTTTCAGAGGCTAGTCTATCAAACCGAAGGATCGCGATACGAACTCTTTCCTGAAGTTCTCCTATCTTCTCTGTCTCATGTAGGTAGCCCGCAAGGGCGCCCAAAAGGGCTCCCGCGGTCAGGCCAGCCGCAAACGAGGCGAAATCGAATGCCAATGGCTATCTCGTTCCAGCAGAAGCGGGTTTGAACTTGTGAGGCTTTTAAGAGCGGCGGTCGATTGATGCAAGCAAACCGGGCACGGTGGATTCAACTCCAAAAGAGCCAGGAGAGCTGTTTGTGAGATCTTCAGGCCGAGTCATGAAAGCTGTCGTCTTAGCCGCCGGCAAAGGCGTTCGTCTCTGGCCGCTCACCGAGAATAGATCCAAACACATGATCCCAGTCGCGGGCAGACCAATACTGGAGCATGTAGTGTCGGCCATCAGATCGTCTGGAATACGTACGATAATAATGGTGGCCGGATACCAAGACGAGCTGATCAAGAAGCATCTAGGCGACGGACGTAAATGGGGGGTCAAAATCGACTACATACGCCAGTCGGATATCTCTGGGACGGCAAGTGCCATCTCCGTAACCCGTGAACTCGTAGACGACGGCGATTTTCTTGTGGTGTATGGAGATCTGCTGGTGAGCGCCGCTGCGATCAAACGTGTTCTGGAGACCTACAGAAGGAAAGGACGCAAGCAAACCGTTGGGCTGGTTCCAGTCTCACGCCCTGAATCGTACGGAATGGCGAAGACCTCCGGGGAATGGCTCATCGACATCATCGAGAAGCCGCAACCCTCAGAAAGCCCAAGCGATCTCGCCAACACTGGGATCTATGTCCTGAGCCCAACCATATTCGACCACATACGAGCCACGAATCGATCGGGGAGAGGCGAATTCGAGATAACAGACGTAATATCCTCTCTTGCCAGAAACGGAACACCGCTCGCATGGGCAAGCATCGGTCCGCTAGACTGGCAAGACATCGGGCGGCCCTGGGATGTTCTCTCAGCCAACGCGAGCTTGCTGACCCGGACCAAGCGATCAGTCAATGGCATAGTTGAGAGAGGCACGATTGTGAAGGGGCGCGTCGCGATCGAGAGAGGCGCAACAGTGAGGACCGGAACTGTAATCGAAGGACCCGCGTGGGTCGGTAAGGGGGCCATCGTGGGGCCATATGCTCACATCCGCGCATGCACATCGATTGGGCGCGGAGCAGTGATTGGCAACTTCTGCGAAATCAAGAACAGCATAATCATGGACGGCACCCACATAAGGCACCTATCCTACGTCGGCGACAGCATCATAGGAGAGAGGTGCAACTTCGGGGCTGGCACGATCGTAGCCAATGTCAAGCTCAACGACAAAACTGTGCGAATGAAGATCAAGGACAAACTCGAGGATAGCGGCCTCAGAAAGTTGGGCACCATCACTGGAGACAACGTTAAGACCGGTATCAACTCTGCCATCATGCCGGGAATCCGGATAACTTCCGGAGCAAGAATCCCGGCCGGGTCAGTTGTCTGCGAAGACATCGTCCAAGCGTAGGCTCGGCATCGAGGACCGCGTGTCATCCTCGCTTCTTCGCGCTTACTATCGAGATTACATCTCCGTCCTTGAGTACGTGGTCCTCGCCAATCCGCATCTTGGACCTGACCTCGACTCCGTAGAGGAACCCCTCTCCTAGGTCAGAGTGGATCATCCCAGCGAACTGTTTCGCGGTCGTGCCGAAGGGAACAAGGTACACGTCGGGAAGCACCCGGCCTTTGTGATCTGTAAGACTCTCAGGGTTCTCGACCGGGTACACCGCAATCATTCTGAGCATCTTGAAGAAGGCGTGGTCGATGGCGGCCTGGACACCAGTCGAGCCCCACGGAATGAGTATCTTCTCTCGTATTCTGTCCAGCGCGTCCCTCTGTTCAGCTGACAGGGTCTGGCTTGTGATCTTGAAATTGCTATCACCGGGTTTGTAGTCTGTGAAACCTTTCTCTGCGGTTCTCCTAAGCGCCAGCTCTGCCTCGGCACAGCACGGAATGACAGGGTATCCCAGTTTCCCAAGAGTGTCCGTGTTCTCCTTTGCGACTGGAATGTCAATCTTGTTCGCAGCAATGAGCATGGGTTTTGTGATACGTCTCAGTTCGTGAAGGAACTTGAGGAGCTGGTCTTCGCTCCATCTGCTCGGGTGAGCAGGATCGAGCCCGAGGTCCTCTTGGGACTTCAGCACATGGGCACGCCTGACACCGAGCCCGCTGAGTCTTTCCTCGAGGACTGTGCCGATGTCTTCTTTCGTTCCTTCGATCCTCTTGATGGTCCTATCCCAGTCTTTCTTGATGATTTGGAGGAGCCACATGTCAAGCTCCTTCTCGAGAAACTCAACATCTTCCCGCGGATCATGCGTGCCCACGTCGCATGGTTTTCCCTCGATGCCCGTTGCTCCGGCCGCATCTACTATGTGGATTAGTGCGTCAGCTTGTCTGATCTCATCCAAGAACTGGTTTCCGAGACCTCTTCCTTGCCATGCACCAGGTACCAGCCCAGCGCAATCCACGAGCTCCACGGGCACTAGTCGAGTTCCGTCGATGCATGCTGAATTGGCAGGATTATCTTGAACCTCGAATTCTCTGCATACGCACGGGGTCCTGACATACCCCATTCCCCTGTTCGGCTTGATTGTTGTGAACGGATAGTTCGCAATAGCAACATGGGCCAGGGTCGCGGCACTAAAAAACGTGCTCTTGCCGACATTGGGTTTTCCTACAACACCTACGGAAAAGCCCACAGTGAATCACTGTTCTCGGCACACCATATGCGCTGTGTTATCTATTCAAGCTTCGTTGGAACGGAGAACCTGCATCTCGAGCGAGGCCGGCCTCTGCAAATGTTGCTTGGCGCTCATTATGGTGAGGCGGGACAACCTTTATCGAGCCGTTTCCTCGTGTGTTCAGGACCTATATCTGGGAGACAGGAAGGAAAAAAGCCGGCGGCAAGACATGGGCGCATACAAGTATCTGTCAAAAGCATGGATGAAACGCAAGGGTACAGACCTCAACAAGTACCTTCGCCAGGAGGCTATTGCCTGGAGAAGAGATCGTGTGATCAAGCGTGTTGAGTTCCCAACTCGCCCGGATCGAGCGAGAACTTTGGGATACCGCAAGAAGCAGGGTTTCATTGTGGCGAGAGTGCGGGTTAGGAAAGGGGGCGCCAGGAAGTCCCGCCCGACATCAGGCCGAAGACCCAAAGCGCTCGGTGTCACCAAGTTCACGAGAGGGAAGAGTCTGAAACACATAGCGGAAGAAAGGGTAGCGAGAAAATACCCGAACATGTCAGTGCTGAACTCTTACTACGTGTGGGAAGATGGCACCAGCAAATGGTTCGAGGTCATACTGGTCGATCCCAACCATCCTGCCATCAAGAAAGACCACACGATTCACCACGCGCTTGCAATTGGCGCATAGGATGAGTGGATCGGCTTGGCCGGATCACCAGCACCTGAGGCACTAGTCCAACGATTTGTTGCGAGCAAGCTCAGGTTCAAGAAGGCGCGAGGATTCTCGCTTGGCGAACTTCAACAAGCGGGTCTTCATACATCTCAGGCTCGCTCTGCTGGCATCAGAGTAGACCCTCGCAGATCTACAGTTCACCCTCAGAATGTGGCCGCCCTGAAAGCCTTTCTGAGTCCACCGGCCCCAGCAGCAAACGTCCCGGAGGCCTCCGAACCTGAAGTGGAAAAGCTCGTGGCCAAGGAAGCCCCGTCCATCAAGAAGACCAAACCACGCCGCAAGAGTCCTGTGAAGAAAAGGAAACGTTGACGGCACATCACAGTGCTTATTTTTCCGTCGACTAACGATACAACTGTTGGTAAGCAACGATTGCCTGACAAACGCAGGACCGTGATCATCAAACTCGGCGGATCAGTAATAACGGACAAGAAACAGGCATCCAGGGCTAACCTCGACTCAATCCATCGGATAGCGAGAGAGCTCGCCAAACGTAAGGAAAGACTCGTTCTTCTAAACGGCGCAGGTTCCTTTGGACACATCCCCGTGAAACGTTATCGCCTCGACAGAGGCTTCAGCGCACAGAAGATGAACTCGTTTGTGCAGACAAAGCTACAGCTACTGAAGCTTCAGGAGATCCTTACTTCGATCCTGTGCAGCCACGGGGTCCCCGCGGTACCGTTCACTTCGTCCAGTTTCATGACAGCCCGGTCGGGGAGGCTCTACAGAGCCGACCTGACTCCACTTCGCAAGTTCCTCAGCATGGGCCTCGTTCCCCTGCTAGGAGGCGATCTAGTTCCGGATCTCAATCAAGGCTGGAGAGTAGTTTCAGCGGACCAGATGGCATCTTGGATTGCACCGCGAATAGGTGCGTCAATGATGATCTATGGAACAGATGTCGATGGTCTATACTCACGTGATCCCAAGACTGCGGATGATGCACGCTTGATAAGCACAGTCGCCTGTCGAGATGTCAGATCACTTGCCAAAGCTGCTCTAGGCTCAAGAATGCCAGACGTCACGCTCGGAATGCGAGGGAAGATACTTGAAGCCGAGAGAGCCGCGAGAAGGGGAGTAGAAGTAGTCATCATGAACCTCACGAAACCCAAGAATCTGCATCCGATTCTCGACGGTAAACAAGGGAAATGGACAAGGATACTTCCAGAGAAGTGACTGCTAGAGTAGGCTGAGATTCCCCGTCAAGGTGTCGACAAGCGAAGATGGTGCAGGGCCGATCGCGAGGCAAGTTGTCGTTCCGGGCTCGATCTGAGTAAGGCCCCGATCAGTGATCAGAGCAAATGGGATTCTCAGTTCTCTCGCTCGTCTTTCCAGCTGAAGGATATCTTCCAGAGAATCCACCCTGACTGCAACCTTGCATTGGCCCTCATCCAACCAGGCCTTCCACCATCCAGCGGACTTCTTACGAGCTTCTTCGGCCGCCGAGACAGCTGCGTGGGCTACTTGGACTGCAATCTTGCCTTTCCCCATATCGAGGTCTCGCCTGACCAAAATCACCTGCTTGAATTCGAAGTCGATCAGTGCAAGTCACCGATGCCAGGGCCTCTAGCTTTGAACGTAGCAACTAGTAAAAGCCACTTACAAGAGCATTCCGTACAGCAATCGGTCGCGTTGTGATATGACCGCTCGGCAGTCGCATCTCCTTTCGGCGAATTTCACCGCCATCGCTCATGCAACAGAAGACATAGGCAAAGTGGAGCACGCGCTCGGGTTCCTGATAGCACTCGTCGCAAGGACTGAGATTGCCCTTACTCGTCGGTATCTGAAGGGCCATTATGGAAACATGATCACGACTGTTTCAGGGAAATTGTCGGCAAAGGAACTATCCTCCGAGTCTCTCAGCATAATATCACAGAAGCTTTCAGAATCGGACAAGCAGTTCCTCTCTGACTGTGCAAAGAGCTGTCTCGATGAAGAAGGCAACCTCTATCTGAGATTTGACAAGCAAGAGGCCCTTCTTGGGAATGTGAGGCTCTGTCAAGGTGATCCAATTCGGATGAAGGTGAAGTTCGCTCCTTACTACGATGCGGAGGCAATAATCAGAGTTTGCAGAGAGAGTGGTCTCATCTCATGAGATCTTACGCCGATCTCCATCTCTGCCCTTCATTGGACGATATGGACAACGCTCGTTCAATGGCAAATGCGTTGACTGAACTTCAGACGAAGATGATCGGTCTTCTTGTGCCGCCAGACCGATTGTCATCTTCCGAACCGGTGGTCGAAGTGTTCGGGAATGCGGGTCTTGACGTGGCCACAAGGTTGGACCTTAGACCCAGGTCTCGAGAGGAGCTTCTCAGGAATCTCAGCAGATTTAGAGGCAAATACGAGATTATCTCAGTTGAGTGTAGGACGCCCTCTGTTTCCAGAGTGGCAGTCCGAGACCGACGAGTCGACATCGTCTACTTTCCAAAAAGAGAACCGCGCAACTTGCTGCGGAGTAGACTTGCGGAGACATGTCGTGCCGCTTTGGAGTTCAACCTGTCTGAATTGATCTCCGGGCCCGGATTTGAAGCGCGGCTTCATGTGTTCAAACGCGAAATCGAGACCGCCGTTGACGCCTCAATAGATGTGATTGGTTCCACGAAGGCAGCAAATCCATACGAGTTGAGATCCCCTAGAGACATAGCAGCACTCCTGCACTTGATCGGGCTTCCACTTGATGCCGCACTGAGGTCCGTGTCAGATAACGCGGATACGATGGTGAAGAAGAACCGACAGAGACTTGGTAGACCGCAGCTCGAAGAAGGTGTCAGGATCCTGAGGAGGTCGGCAAGACACGCGTAGATACTCGCGGAGATATGTCCTCGTTAGACTCCTTTCGACGAACCCGATCTCAACGGAAGTCATCGAACGTACGGTCCGGAGCTGCATCGAACAGATGGTGGGCAACTTCGGAGCGGTGGAGATCACGGCACGAATGATCGGCTTCAACGAGGCGAGTGGTATGGCTGTGTTCAGTTGCAGATCGGATTCAGTCGAGAGACTACGTGCAATTCTGACGCTCATGACGCATATGGGTGGCAACCCAGTAGCCGCGGCGGTTGTGCGCTCCTCCGGTACAATCAAGGCGCTCGGAGTGCCCGTCCGAAGACGCACACGGTAGAACGCTGCCCCAGTCCCGCCCAGACCTCGCGTAGAGCGGAATCAAGCATTGGCACGTTTCCGGAATGCGGTCTGGAAACCATATTCCATATTCAGAGCATGAGCGAGGCTGCGGTTCCAAGAATTGCGATGATGAGCATCATCGGAAGCGCGACGGCGATACTCATCACAGAGGCCAGATACCCCATCAGGTAGGTAGCGAATGAGGCAACCATCAATCCGAGGCTCAGATTCAACGCATAAGTCAACCCCAATCTTCTGTGTGGCATCCTCAGACCTAGCAAGCCGTTCACGGCTGGAAATGTGATGAAGACCGGAATGCCAGTCAAGACGACCGCAAGGTAGGAGGGCGTCGTGGCCCAAGGAGCAGGGACCCCGAGGCCAAGGGCTACGTATGCAAGCAGGAATAGAAGAGCATCAATTGCGAACGCCACCCGGAGCGTCCTGGCTTCCCCGCCCAGCCTACTCACGACTCTCCCGGTCATGAAACCTGCGAAAACTCCGACACCAATCCAGGCTGCAACAAGCGCTGTACTCAATGATGGACTGAGTCCACCTACGAGATTGAAGTATAGCGGCATGTATCCCGTGAAGAGAATGAATGTCGCGGTACTCAATGAAGAAACCGTGGCCAACACCGCGAAAGCGGACTTCGTGGATCTTGTGTTCCTCTGAGGAGCCTCCTCGTTGACTTCGCCGACCGGAATCGTTGGCTGTTTGTGAATGGCAACATGATGTCTCATGACCATCCTTGCAAAGTATGCGAACAGGGCTGCTCCAATCGCACCCCATGTCCAGAATGGTATCTTCCAGCCCCACATTTCCGAGAGCAATCCTGTGGAGAAAGTTGCCAGCGCCAGGCCGATGTCCCCGATCGCCGCTTGGAATCCAAAGGCTGCGGTCTTGTTCTGAACGTAGGTGCGCCCTATCGAAGCAAAGCTAACGGGATGATAGACAGCTGCTGCACAGCGAAGCAAGACGTAGAAGATGAGCACCTGTGTGAATGTGGAACTTAATGGGAAGGCAAGATCCACGGCGATTATGCCTGCGAATCCGAGAACTAATGCCCGATCAGCGTGGCCTATGTCTGACAGAGACCCAAAGATGAACTGCAGCAGCATTGTCGCTACGAGTCCGAGACTAAGGATCGTGCCGATCTCAACGAAGCTGAGTCCGAGGCTGAGTCTCATAACAGGCAAGGCTGACGCAAAGAGCGCGAGAGAACCATCGTTCATGCAGTGGAACACGCTGAGTGCGTGCAACATACGGGAGTCGTCATTCAATGCTCACTCAGCAACCGCCGCGAATCGCACCCAACAGCAACCTCTCAGTTATCCATTGCGGATAAGAGACACCGGCCATTGTGGGACTGATGTGAGGGCCAAATAGGTGGACACCGCTTTCCTGGTCAAAGGACTCGTCATAGGTTTCTCGATTGCAGCACCGGTAGGGCCGATCGGCATGCTGTGCATACGTCGCACACTAGGCGATGGGCGGGTCGCTGGATTGTTATCCGGTCTTGGCGCAGCCACTGCTGATGCGATCTACGGCTGCATCGCTGGTTTCGGGGTTGTTTTCGTCTCTACCATCTTGCTTACTCAACAGGTGTGGCTTCGTCTCGTTGGCGGCGTGTTCCTTTGCTATCTCGGTGCTAGGACCTTTCTCGCTAGTCCTGAGGAACGAATCAGCGCGACGAACCCGCTTGGCCTGGCTGGCATCTATCTCTCGACTTTCTTCCTCACACTGACCAATCCAATGACAATCATCTCGTTTGCCGCCATATTCGCAGCGTTAGGAGTCGGCAACACAAGCGGGAGCTACATCTCAGCAGTGACATTGGTGGTGGGAGTCTTCGTTGGATCGGCTCTATGGTGGCTCATCCTCAGCAGCATCGTCAGCCTGTTTCGATCCAAACTCAAGCCTGGCTGGCTGAAGTGGGTAAACAGGTTGTCGGGTCTTGTCATTCTGGGGTTTGGTGTCCTCGCCATCTTGAGTTTGAGACTCTGACAGCTACGCCCGTCGTAGCATCGTACCGTCCTAGAATGGCCCATCTGGGGAAACTTGCGACAAGCCATGCTTCTTGTGGCATGCGGTCATGACCCAAATGAACGGCAATCTCAAGCAAAGACATGCTGGCTATGCTGTGCCGGATTTCCGATCGCATGCAAGGTTGACCAGTGTTTTCTTCATGAGTTCTATGTCCTTGAGACGTACAAATTCGTCGACTCCGTGAAAGCGGCAGTCATCGCGAATCGGCCCGAAACTCACGACTGGAATACCGACCTTCGAGAAGTAGTGGCCGTCATTTCCACCAAGTTCTCCTGCTAGCGGAATCGTCTTCCCGAAAGCTCTGCTAGCCGCTCTTGAGAACTGCGTGACAAAAGGATGCTTGGGGTCTGTAAAGTAGTTGGACGGGTTCTGCTGAGTGTATTCAAGCGTCGCGTCCACCTTCTGTGAGGACCGCAGTTTCCTGAAGTACGTATCGAGGCTCGCCTTTGCATCCTGGTAGTTCTCGTCCGGGCACACGCGAAGGTCGAATCTTGCCTCGCATTCTCCAGGAATAATGTTCTCTTTCTCGCCTGCACTGAGCATGGTGAGCGAGAATCTTCCCCAGATCCGCTTGTACGGCGAGCCGGGAGGTGCCAGGATTCTCGACTTGACTCGTTGACGAATTGCCGAGTACTTCGAAAGTCTTCCAAGGAACGGAATCGCCTCATCTATTGCATTCTTCGCAAGATGAGGATACCCAGCGTGACCCTGCTTCCCCTTCACGATCACCTTTCCCCACAGTATGCCGCTGGCTCCGATCGAAACGCAGGAAGGCGCAGCATCAACCACAACCGCGGCATCTCCCCGAAGCTTCACGTGATTCACTAGGTATCCCAAGCCCAGCTCGCCTCCAACCTCCTCGTCAGGACAAGCAAGTAGTGCAACGTTTGCTCTTGGCGTCAGGGTTATGAGTTCTCTCAACGCCGCCATCGCACACACTATGGCTGATTTGTCATCGGCGGCACCACGCCCGAAAGCTCTGTCACCTTCTACTGTGAGCTTGAATGGTTCGTGATCCCAACCACTTCCAGCTGCTACGACATCGTAGTGGGTTGCGATGAGAATCGTCTCCTTTGCACCCACGTCAAGACGGGCAATAATGCTCGGTCTCGGCTTCTTGTCAGGCGCCAGTTCGACTGCATCGTAGACTTCGGTCTTGAGTCCGATAGATTCAGCTTCTTTCTTGATCACGTTCACGCACTCGACGTAGCCGGTCTTCAGATTGGAATCTGAGTTGATCTCAACCAGGCGTGATAGAAGATCCATGTCCTTCGAGAGTTCCATCTCACATCACCGCGCACTGTCTTAGTCCCTGGCAGTGTGCTCTCAATAGGTTTGCGCTACCCTTGGCGAAAGAAGTTATAGGGCGTCATCCTGAATGCAATCCGGGGATGACGAAGCCAGTCCCAGACTGATCTTCTTGCTGAATGAAATGACGAGCTCTGCGACGGGCGGACCCAAACATCCACGAGTACGTAGGATGCGGGGCTATGTGCCGGGTGCTCTGCTACGTACTCGTTAGTCTCATCCGGGAAAGAAGTAGGGAACACTCTGCTGTGCGGAGGGAACTGAACCTCTTCTCCTAGCATGGTGTTCTCTGACTTTTCGTTCTCTGATGGTGATGACGCCAGATTGAGTCACAACGTGATACTCGTCCATTCTCATGTGGTGGAGAGCTCGTTTGACTAGGTCCTTGACCTCTTGTATGCTCGGATGAGGCCCAAGCTGATCGTCCCCTCCCACTAGCACTGAGCCACGATGAACTCGCGTCTGCACCTTGAGTTTCTCACGGAGGAATCTGGCCAGTAGCTCACGGTCTCCATGGAATTCCCTTGCATCGACTTCTATCATTGGCCCACACTCGATCAAGATCAGTGACGCAGGCTAGGCATGTTAAGTCAGTACTTCCGATGGAAGTTGCTTTTCGGGTTTTGGTTGGGCTGCACCTTACCGCCAAAAACACGTCACCCAACGTTCGTTGCTGGAGGGTCGATGCAGGAGAATGGCAATTGGTTTCGCCATCGCTGGTCGGGGCGCATCTAGCGTTTAGAACTGAGCTTGCCCACGCAAAGCGCTGGATTTAGATAGTCCGCTAATTGACTAAGGAGAGAAAGCGACCTAGTATTCTCCCAAAACACGGCAACGGGGAGCGAAGGTTGCGGGAAGAAGGTAACGCATCAGCATAGAAGGGTGAAGATGTTTGTCAATGTTTTCCGTACCTGGAGCCTACGACCGTGCGATCACCGTTTTCTCACCAGACGGTCGGCTCTTTCAGGTTGAATATGCCTCTGAGACAGTGAAGAGAGGTGCAACCGTCCTCGGGATTGCTTCACCTGAAGCAGTCATTCTGGCGGCAGAGGAGCGGGCCACCTCGAAGCTTCAGGATCCCTCGTTCATGTGGAAGATCTTCCAGATTGACGAGCATGTGGGTGCGGCCGTTGCAGGGCTGAGCTGTGATGCCCACATCCTTGTTGACCAGGCCAGGATCTATGCGCAGAGCAACCGGCTCCTCTATGACGAGCCAATTGATGTTGAGATCCTGACTCGAAGGATTGGCGAAATCAAGCAACTCTACACTCAGCATGCAGGCGTCAGACCATTTGGAATCTCGATTCTCTTTGGAGGAATCGATCGCAAGGGAAGCCGTATCTTCTGGACAGATCCAAGCGGCGCCTATCTTGCTTACAAGGCGTGGGCAATCGGAGCAGGTGGCGACGTAGCAAACGAGATCCTCGAACAAGAGTACACAGACTCGATAACCCTCGAAGAGAGCATTGTGCTGGCCCTGAAGTGCATGAGCAAGGTGCTTGAAGACAAGATCGATGCCCAGAAGATCAGAGTAGCGCTGATTCCAGCGGCAACAAAGAAGTTCGAGAAAGTTGCGCCCGCGGACGTCGAAAAGTACCTCAAGAAGCTCGAGTCAGCCAAAAAGGCTGGCACCAAATGAGCGACAAGTATACAACTGCACGGATAACCAAGAGCGGGGAGAAGTTCGAGATCCTCGTCAAACCCGAGCCTGCCCTCGAATACAAAATGGGCAAGGCGATCCCCGTCTCCCAAATGCTCGTAATCGACGAGATTTATGCTGACTCCAGTAAGGGAACACATGCCTCGGCTGAGAAGCTTCAGAAGGCGTTCGGAACCACCGACCCGCTAGCCATCGCCGAAGAGATAATGAAGCATGGCGAGCTTCAGCTAACCACCGAACAACGCAGGCAACTCGTGGAAGACAAGAGGAAGCAGATCATCGCCTTCATCTCACGTAACTGTATAGACCCAAGAACCGGTACGCCTCATCCACCGCTCAGGATCGAACAAGCCTTTTCTCAGATACGCATGGTCGTTGATCCCTTCAAGCCGGCAGACGAGCAGGCAAAGGGCGTGATCGATGAGCTTCGGGCCTTGCTCCCGATCAAGGTCGAGAAGATGAGAGTTGCCGTGAAGGTGTTTCCAGAACACGCGGCAAAGGCGTACGGCTCGATCAAAGGATTCGGCACGATCACGAAGGAAGAGTGGCAATCCGACGGATCCTTAGTAGCCCTCGTCGAGATGCCGGCCGGCCTCTACAGTTCATTTGTCGATCGGATTGGCAAAATCACTCAGGGGACTGTCCAGACAAAAGTGTTAAAGTAGGCGGTTTTGCCCTTCAGCTCGTTGCCTTGCTGAAATGAGATGGAGTAGTTGACAATATTCGCTGAGAACAAGCAGCTGGTCGCACCTGGGGAGCTACTCGCAGAAGGATCATACTTCCCCGGCGAGAATACCTACAGGGAAGGAAACAAGATCTATGCGTCAAGGATTGGCCTGGCCGAGCTGGTGGCCAACAAGCTGATCGTTGTTCCGCTGAAAGGTTGCTACATCCCCAGAGTCGATGACTTTGTGATCGGCCGTGTTGTTGACATCGCAATGTCAGGCTGGATTGTTGGCATATCTGCACCATACCCAGCACTGCTTCCCTTGTCAGAGACTTCCGCATCTAGGGGAATGGCAGCAAGGAAGGATCTCACCAAGATTTTCAACGTGGGAGATCTTTTGATGGCAGAGGTTATTGCATTCGATCGAACACGCGATCCGCTACTGACCATCAGAGGTCGTGGACTGGGCAAGGTCTCTTCGGGGAGAGTAGTTCACATCTCACCGGCGAAAATCCCCAGATTGATCGGTAGAAAAGGCTCCATGATTAGCATGCTCAAGAAGATGACTGGTTGCGAGATTATTGTAGGTCAGAATGGCACAGTTCTGGTGTCGGGCGGCCAGCCCAAGAATGAGCAAACTGCGATGGCGGCAATGCTTATGATCGAACGAGAGGCGCACACGCGAGGACTCACTGATCGCGTGAGCGAGATGATGAATAGAGAGTTGAAGTGAAGTAGAAATGAATGAATCGGAAGTAAGGCTGATCGACGATAATGGTATTCGCGTCGACGGAAGAAGACTCGACGAGCTTCGGCCAATCAAGATGGAAGTTGGAGTATTGGACAAGGCCGATGGCTCAGCGTACATCGAGCATGGAAAGAATCGTATTATGGCCGCCGTGTACGGCCCTCGCGAGGCACATCCAAAGCACATCGCGCTTGCAGAAAGGGCAGTTATCAAATGCCGTTACCATATGGCGCCATTCTCTGTAGAAGAGAGAAAATCCCCAGCGCCATCGAGGAGAGAACTTGAGCTTTCCAAGGTGATCAGAGAGTCCCTGGAATCCTCAGTCATGTCGGAGTTGTATCCTCGGACCTCGATCGATATCTTCATTGAGGTTCTCCAATCTGACGGCGGGAGCAGATGCGCAGGCATAACCGCCGCCTCCCTAGCACTGGCCGACGCAGGCATACCACTCAGAGAGATCGTTGCGGCATGCGCAGTCGGAAAGGTCGCTGGGAGGGTCGCGCTGGATCCATCAGACATTGAAGACAAGCAGGGAGATGCGGATCTTCCGGTCGCCTTCATGCCAAAGTCCAACTCAATTACACTGCTCCAGATGGATGGATCGTTGACTGAAGAGGAATTCAATCAAGCGTTGAGCATGGCTATCGATGCATGCAAGAAGATTAACCAGTTGCAGATTGAAGCGCTCAAGCGGAAATACGTTTCAGTGAAGGAACAAGCTGAAGAGAGACAGGAACCGAAGGAGGCGACGGCCTGATGTCAACTACACCACAGCTGCCACCGGTCGCCAAGATAGAGCAAAAAACTGTTGTCGACTTTCTGACGAAAGGGAAACGGATAGACGAACGTGGACTGACGGACTACAGGAGCATAAAGATCGAAACAGGGATCGTCCAGAAGGCAAACGGCTCCGCCATGGTGCACCTAGGAAAGACGAAAGTTCTGACCGGCATCAAGATCGAACTGGGACAACCGTTCCCAGATACGCCGAACCAAGGAGTCCTGACCGTGAATGCTGAGCTTGTGCCCATGGCTTCGCCCTCGTTCGAGCCTGGTCCTCCAAGCGAGACAGCGATTGAACTCGCAAGGGTAGTGGACAGAGGACTTAGAGAGTCAAAGGCCCTCCCTCTCAAGACTCTCTGCATTGAACCCGGAAAGAAAGTGATGGTGGTCTTCGTGGACGTTTACGTTCTTGACCACGATGGAAACCTGATCGATGCCTCAGCCATATCTGCACTATCTGCTCTCATGACTTCGAAAATGAAGCAGTACAAGGTGGAAGGCGGAGAAGTGCAGACAAAGGACGAGCTTGTTCCATTGGGAATCCAAAACGAGCCTGTACCAGTGACAACCGCAAAGATCGGCGGAAACATGATCTTGGACCCATGCTTGGAGGAGGAGCGGGTAATGGATTCACGGCTCACGGTCACCTCCGGTCGTGACGGAAACATTTGTGCTATGCAAAAGGGCGGCATGGGCTCGTTTGCTGATCAAGAAGTTAGGCAGGCCGTCAAGATCGCGATCGAGAAAGGTAAGGAGATTCGCGAGATTATCAGAGGAGCGACTGCTAAGACATGAAAGTGAAGAAGGTAGGTCCCGCAGGAACTTTCGGTCCCAGATACGGAACGGCGGTTAGGAGACGGTATGCAGAAGTAATCAGTGGGATGCGCGTACCGCATGAGTGTCCTAGATGCCATTTGCGAGCCGTCAAACGACTAGCGGTCGGCGTCTGGAGCTGCCGAAAATGCGGCGTCAAGTTCGCTGGCGGCGCGTACCTCCCAACCACGAAGTTGGGAGATGTTTCAAAGCGAGCTGCGAGGGAAGGGCTAGCTGCTGGAGTGCTCGCTGCAGAACTCAAGGAAAAGGCAGAAGCACGTGCTACTGAAGACAAGGCAGCAGCGGCAGCCCGCGAGAAACGAAGAAGGCGAAGAAAGAAGCCTGAGAAGCCTTCTGGCGAGATCGCGGAGTTGCAGGAATAGCGAGTACGAACTAGTTCCCCATGCGGACAGATTCGATACTCCGGACACTTCGGCCGAAGAGATCACGTGACCGCAAGTGCTTTCCGGTCCAAACTGCTCTGCTTGGCGAACTACATGCCGCGCCCTATCAGCGCTCATGAGAGGTTCATGAGGTGACGCCATTTGGGAACGGCGAGAGCAGAAGCAGAGATCTCAATACCCTATGCCACGAAGTCAGATGCTGAAGCCCTGAAGCGAGCACTAGAACCGGAGACGGCGTCTTCCAAGGCTAGCCGGGCCTCTGTCCGTGTGAAGACACAGAACAAGGTGGTGACGATGAAGTTCCTTGCGAGTGATCTTGTCGCACTTCGAGCAATGTTGAACTCTTTTCTGAGGCTCGCAGCGACTTGGAGAAGGATATCTGAGGACCTGCGATCTCGAAACGAAGACGAACGTCGAAAAAGATGTATCAATGTGCCGAAGAAGCGGTGAACGGATTGTTTGGTCAATTCGACGCGGAGATGGAGAAACGCGGCCTAGACACTGCGCTCGTTGTCGGCGAAAGTACGTTGGGAAATCCTGAACTCTTGTATGTGACAGGAGCAACGATTCCCCGTGGAGGTATCTTTCTCAAACGAAAACACGGAGATCCACTCCTAGTCGTCAGTAACATTGATGTCGGGAGTGCCAAACGAGGGCGCGTCCGTGACGTCCGAACGTACAGCGACTTTGGATATGAGAAGTTGCTGAAGAAACATGGCACAGAACGTGCCTACATCACGCTGATCGACTCGATACTGCGTTCGATTCATACTCGAGGAAGGGTCGCAATATACGGACGAAGTGAGTTCTCGCATCTTCTTTCTGTAGCGGATTCTCTTCGCAAAATGGGGCACAAGGTGACAGGAGAACGAGATAGCTCACTAATTGACTCATTGAGGGAGACGAAGGATCCGAGCGAAGTCAGCAGAGTTCGAAGTGTGGGGCTGCGTGCTGCTCGTGTAGTGCACGGGACCTTGGAGATGCTTCGTGAATGTGCGATCAGTTCAGGGAAACTCAAGCATAGGAGAAGGACGCTGACGATCAGCGCGGTCAAGTCAAGGATCAATGTCCTGCTGGCGGAACAGGACCTCATGGCGCCTGAGGGGACCGTCTTCGCGGTTGGTCAGAGTTCAGCAGATCCTCACGCGATGGGAGAACCGTCAGAGCCGGTCAGGGCTGGAACACCCATTGTGTTTGATCTTTTTCCAGTGAGCCCTGAGGGATACTGGTTTGATCTGACTAGGACCTTCGTGATTGGCAGGGCCAATCGCAAGGTCAAGGAGATGTTTCAGACTGTCTTAGATGTCCAGTTGCGATCGATGGATTTGATTCGGGAGGATATGCCCGCCCGTCAGGTGATGAACTCAGCCTGCGACATCTTCGAGAGGAACGGCTTCAAAACGATCAGGGCCACGCTGGAGCGAGACAAGGAAGCAGCAAGGATTGGTTTCATCCATTCTTTGGGACATGGCGTTGGACTGACGATCGGGGAAAGACCCTACCTTGGCCTGTTCAGCGACGACGTACTTCGAAGGAACCATCTCCTCACCGTTGAGCCGGGCCTCTATCATCCAAGTGTGGGGGGCGTCAGGATCGAGGATACCGTCCTCGTCAAAGGACGGCGAATAGAGAACCTTACACCCCTTGAGAAGGAACTGGAGATTTAGCCAGCGCGTCTCACCTGCCCAAGTCTAATAGGTCCGCTCGTCACCTGTATTGCAGGTGCACTTGCGGGATGGAAACGAAAGTAGTGAGAATAGACATACCCGAGGGGGCCAATGTCATACTCGGGCAGAGTCACTTCATCAAGACAGTGGAGGATCTCCACGAGGCCATCGCCGGAGGGGTTCCGACCGCAAAGTTCGGGATAGCATTCAACGAGTCAAGCGGACCCTGCCTTGTGCGGGTCTCAGGTAACGATCAGGACCTCACTAGTCTTGCAGGAAAAGCAGGTCTGAAAATCGGTGCTGGGCACTCCTTCATCATATTCCTCAGGGACGCCTACCCCATTAATGTGCTCGACAAGATCAAAGCCGTCCCAGAGGTCTGCTCGATCTATGCCGCGACCGCCAATCCCATCCAAGTCGTTGTGACGGAAACCGGCCAGGGCCGAGGCATACTCGGAGTAATAGACGGCTCAAGACCCAAAGACATCGAGTCTTCCAAGGATGTTGATGAAAGAAGAGCATTCCTCAGGAAGATCGGTTACAAGCTATGAGTGGCGCAGTAGTCGTCTTTCCTCACCATCGTGTAAACACTTAATATGTCAACGTCGACTCAGAATCCAAATGAGGCGTGGTTAATGCGTGATCGACTTTGCAGGTTCCCTATTGTCAAGGACGCCTCTGTTCGATCTAGGTGAAATCACTCGGAGACGCTCGTTCTCGAACGCCGATCGAGTGCACCTCAGCCATAATGTTCGTAGTAGACATGCAACGCAATTTTGACAAGGAGGGATTTGGTTGTGACACTCAGAATCATGAACACTCTCAAAAGGAGGCTTCAGAGATTCGAGCCGCTTAGGAAGAAGACAGTAAGAATGTACACGTGCGGACCGACAGTGTGGAACTACGCACACGTTGGCAATTTCCGCACGTATGTGTTTCAAGACATCCTCAGACGATACTTGGAATACAAAGGCTACAAGGTAGTCCAGGCCACGAACATAACCGATGTCGATGACAGGACCATCCGCGAGTCCAAGGCAGAAGGAGAGACACTTCGCGAGTATACTAGAAGGTATGAAGAAGCCTACTACGCTGACCTCGAAGCGCTCAACATCAAGAAAGCCGAACACTATCCTCGTGCAACGGAACACATCGACGAAATGGTCGCACTTGTCGCCCGACTTGTGCGCAAGGGATTTGCGTACGAAGCTGAAGGTTCCGTCTACTTCGACGTTTCGAAGTTCAGCAGATACGGCAGACTTTCTGGTACGCGCTTGAGCGAACTCAAGCCTGGTGCACGCGTTGACTCAGACAAATACGACAAGGACGAAGCAAGAGACTTCGTCTTGTGGAAGGGCTGGCGTCCAGAGGACGGCGATGTGTTCTGGGAGACTCCGATCGGAAAAGGCAGACCTGGTTGGCACATAGAGTGCTCGGCGATGTCCATGAAGTACTTTGGCTCAACATTCGACATACACTCTGGCGGAGAAGACCTGATCTTCCCCCATCACGAGAACGAAATAGCACAATCAGAAGCTGCAACCGGCAAGCGGTTCGTGAAGTATTGGTTACACTCAGCCATGCTCGTGGTCGGGGGCAGAAAGATGGCGAAGTCCTCGGGCAATTTCCTCATCCTTAGAGATCTGCTCTCCAAGGGTTACGATCCGATTTCTGTGCGGTATCTCCTCATGTCTGCGCACTACCGCGCACAGCTGAACTTCTCAGAAGAAGCACTCCAGGATGCGGAGAAGTCAGTCGAGGCTCTGCGAGGAACCTTGCGCCGTATTAGGAGCATCGACCCAAAAAGCAAAGGCAAGGGTGCCGAACTCCGAAGACGTCTGTCCAGAGAAACATGGGAGTTTGAGAAGGCCATGGATGATGACCTGAATACTCCCAGAGCGCTTGCCGCACTGCATCACATAGCCAGAGCTGTCAACCGAGCTATCGACGAAGGAAATGTATCCGTACAAGACGCAGAAGGGGCGTATCGAACCATGTCAAACCTGGACTCGGTCTTGGGAATACTCGCCGGACAAGAAGAACCTGCGACACTTCCACCTGACGCTGAACGGCTGATGAAGGCGAGAAATGAAGCACGCGCGAGGAAAGACTGGTCAACAGCGGATAGACTGCGAGGCCAACTCTCTGCGATGGGGATAGCCATCGAAGATACTGCCACAGGCACCGTGTGGAAACGAAAGCCCCAGTAAGGTCCCAAGGAAGTGCTGCGATAAGGTCCTTCGCACAGATTCAACTATGACAAAGGCTTTTTGGAGCAAGAAGCGATACCCAGACGGGTCAATGGAGTCCAGATCGACTTGGACGGAAGGATCCTCGGCACGCTCTTCTGGGCGGCGTTAGTCAACACCGTCTTCTTGGCCTTCAGCCTAATCAGGATATTCGCGGCAAAAGAGGTGAAATATGGTCTCGCTGACCTTTTCGACCCACAGTTCTACATCACAAATCCGATATTCATCGTTCTGATGATCATAGGGCCCGTGACTTTCGTCTCCGACTTGATGGTGTTCTCTGCCGCAGGCGAAGTCTCAACGAGGACCCTTGGACTGCTTGGGCTCAGCGCACTGAACCTTGTCGGAGTGGTTTTTGGATTTCTACAATTCGTGCTTGTGAACGTTCTGTTCTCTACGGAGCATATCTCCGGTCGTGTGTGGCTCCTAATGCTCCTGTGGTTCATACTCGTCGTCTCAGGAACAATCACGGGTACCATAATCATGGGTGAGCTCACCCAACAGTAGAGACCGCACAGCGTAGCACGAGCAAGCAGACCTTGGTTGCAGACATCATTATATGTCCGGCACCAAATCAGGAGCGCAAACGCCGGAACGACGAGAGACTATGAGCGCTGAAGACACCGATCTTAAAGGGGAAGATGAGGAAGTTTCCATCCGACAACCAGAGGTCAACATCGGGACTCTCGGTCATGTCGACAATGGCAAGAGCACGCTAGTGCAATCTGTCACGGGCGTCTGGACTGGAAGGCACTCAGAGGAACTCAAACGTGGCATCACCATTAGGATCGGATATGCAGACGTTTTCATCTACAGATGCCCCAAGTGCAAGCCTCCTCACAACTACTCAACGGGCCCAAAGTGCCCACACTGCGGTTCCGAAACGAAGTTCAAGCGAGGCGTAAGCTTCGTCGACTGTCCCGGTCACCACAGCCTCATGGTTACGATGCTTGCAGGTGCAGCACTCATGGACGGTGCGCTCTTTGTCGTTGCGAGTAACGTCAAGTTCCCCCAAGCTCAGGACCGGGAGCATCTCTTGGCGGCGCAGATGGTCGGGATACAACGCGTGATAGTCGTGCAGAACAAAATCGACCTCGTGGATCGAACTCGAGCCCTCGAGAACTATGCAGAGATCAAATCCTTCACTAAGGACACAATTGCAGCCGACGCGCCGGTTATTCCTGTCTCGGCTCAACACGGTGCAAACACCGATGTCGTCCTGTACGAGATGGAGAAGAGAATCCCCACACCGAAGAGAGACTCGACTGCATCCCCACGCATGTATGTCCTCAGATCCTTCGACATCAACAAGCCTGGGACGGAGATCGAGGAGCTTCATGGTGGGATCCTTGGTGGATCCATCATTCAGGGTAGTTTCAGAGTAGGCGATGAGGTAGAGATAAGGCCTGGTCTCGCCGTCGAATCGGGGGCGAAGACTCACTATGAACCTCTGATTTCGAAGGTGACGAGTCTGAGCATTTCTAAGGGGCCTGTGACAGAGGCACGAAGCGGGGGTCTTGTTGGGGTTGGAACGTCCCTGGACCCATCTCTGACAAAATCTGATGGCCTCGTGGGCAGCGTGGTAGGAAAGGCGGGTGAGCTTCCCCCGGTCCTTGAGAAGCTTACTGCCGAAGTGATGCTTTTCGAGAGAGCTGTTGGAACCGAACAACTCGTCCCGGTCGACAAGATACGTACAAACGAGCCGCTCGTCCTGAACGTAGGAACCGCGGTCACATCAGGTGTAGTGACCTCAGCCAGGGAGGACATAGTGGACGTAAGCCTCAGAAAACCTGTCTGTCCAATACCTGGCTTCAAGATTGCCGTGAGCAGACGTATCGGTGACAGCTGGCGCCTCATCGGTTTCGGTACACTAAAGGGATAGCATGTGGCAGCGACTGTCTACCTGGACACAAGCTTCCTCATGCTCTCAGCGAAGTTCCATCTTGACGTGCTGTCAGAAGCAGAGAGCCTCCTTCAGCGCAGAATCCAGTTTGTAGTTCCATCTGCGGTGTTGGAGGAATTGAGAGGCCTAGCGCATGATCGTGGTGCACCTGGGAGGGATGCGAGAGTCGCGCTGAAACTGGTCGAAGGAGTCAAGGTACGTCGCCTCCCATCGGAAGGGTCGTCGGACGCCGACACGATACTCATCGAAGCCGCGAAGCTCCCGAACACAATCGTTGCCACCGCAGACTCGACGATTCGAAAGAAACTCCGAGCTATCGATAAGCCTGTCATTTTCCTCAGGGAAAAGGCTAAGTTGGAGCTTGAAGGCATTGAGGCAAGCTACTGGTAGATACGGACTAGTATCATGATCGAAATCGGCGATAGCCTTGTTCAGAGTTTTGACGATTGAGGACATAGTTAGGATTCCGCCGAAGAGTTTCGGCAATCCAATTGACAAAGCGGCCACGGATCAAGTGAAACTCAAGTATGAAAACATCGTTGACGAGCAGTTAGGATATGCAGTGTTTGTGGTCGATGTTACCGTAGATCCGGTTGGGAAGATACTGCCGGGAGACGGCTCGACACATCATCGAGTAACCTTCAAGCTTCTCAGCTTCTATCCGGAAATGCACGAGGTCGTGGAAGGGGAAGTGGTGGAGGTCACAGATTTCGGAGCCTTCGTAAGGATCGGACCAGAAGATGCCCTGCTCCACGTGTCACAGATCATGGACGACTACATATCATACGATGAGAAGCACGGAGTTCTGGTGGGAAAGGAAAGTCAGAGAAAGATCGCGAAGGGTGACTTTGTGAGAGGGCGGATAATCGCAGTCAGCTTCCCACGGGGAGGAACAGGTGGAAAGATCGGTATCACAATGCGCCAGCCCTACCTCGGCAAGCTAGAATGGGTTGAACAGGACATACGTCGCGCACGAGGATCAAAAGAGGAGAAGACGGCTTGACCGAGAAAGCCTGCAAGAACTGCAGATACATCAGTAGCGGGTCAGTCTGCCCGAACTGCAAGTCCACCAACCTCAGCGATGACTGGACCGGACTCGTCATAGTTGTCGACCCTGACAAATCAGAGATCGCCAAGAAGATGAGAATCAAGGCACCAGGCCGATATGCGGTTCGAGTACGATAGAGTACGCACTTCCACGTTGTTGGTCAAGCGTTGCCCAAGCTCGTCTTGACAGAGGCGCTCAGGCCTTCGCTCAAGATACCTCTAGGTAGACTGCTTCCAGGGGAGCGCCGGGAGATCTATCAGGAGATTGCGCAGCTCATATCCGTCAAGAAACCTCCGCGAGTCATCTTTGTCGGCGACGCCGTCTCAAGGAATGCCGTGAAGACGGGCGTTCGCAGAGATGTTATGATCATCGACAACAAGGAAAAGAGAGCTCAGGCGGAATCGTTGGATGCCTTTCCAAAGAGGACTTTCCGCGTTCGAAACGAGCCAGGAACGATTGGGTTCGATGCCTGGGCAGCAATAGATGACGCGATAGAATCTGGGGACGCGCTCGTGATTGTCGACGGAGAGGAGGACTTGCTTACTCTTGTCGCGATGGCGACGGCCCCATTGGGCTCTCTTGTGATCTATGGCCAGCCAAATGAAGGGTTAGTGCTGATAGAAGTGGATAGTGAAGCCAGAGAGAAAGCTTGCTTCTTCCTAGAGAAGATGGTCAAGGCTGACTAGGTAGAACTCTTCTTCTCAACATAGTCAGTGAAACTGCAGGAACCACATGTCCAGCGGTCGATCGGCTTCATGTGGTGTGCCATGAAGTTGCCGCATCTTGGGCATTTCTTGTTCCTGAGCTTGGCCTGTCCCTTTGCGGGATCGAGCTCATACAGTTTGCTCGCTCGAGCTTCACGCTCTTTCTTTTCTACCTGTTTCTCGCTCATGTCTGTGCACTAGCTACTTGGCCGGTTTGGAGGCTTCTGTTTCAGTTTTCGGTGCAGGCTTGGCCTCTGCCTTCTTCTCTGGAGGCTTGGCCTCTGCCTTCTTCTCTGCCTTACCTGACTTTGCTTCTTTCGCCTTGGTTCGCTCCTCAGGCGGCAAGTTTCGGATGACCATGTGCTCGGGAACAGTTGACAATGCCAAGGACGGGTCGTCGTAGATCTGCAGTGAGCAGACCGTCTTCTGGAGTCCAGTCGATGTGTGGAGTCCGACGACAAAGACGTTCTCGATCTTGGCGCCTAGTTTGGAAGCCATTCGCTTTCTTATGTCGAACCGCTGTGGCGTTCCCTCTCCCTTGTGATCAATCTCAAGGTTGATCTCCTTGCGCTTGAGCAGGGGGTTGTACGACTCGTTGCTTACCTTGATTTCCATCGGCTGAAACCACTGCTACTTCTTCTTTCGTACCTTCTTGACAGGCTTCTTCGCGGGCTTGGTCTTCTTCACTTGGGCTTCAACAACCTTTTCGCGGGGTGGAAGCGGCTTTGCTTCAGGTTCCTTGACCGGAGGCGGCTTCTCGACAGGTTTCTCTTCACCGGTGAAGACCACGGTGTTGACCTGATACGTCTCGTCGGTTATCATTCTACCACGAATCAGCTTTCGTCTCCTTTCTCCTTCCCTTTTGGGTCTGAACCCGACTCCGCCGGAAAGGACGACGTACTTCTTTGCTCCGCCGTGAACATCTGCTCGCATCGGGATGCCGTCTTTGTCGCAGCCACCAGTAATCCTGAGCTTGCTGCCAGAAAGCCCGAGCTGGGAGCCATCGATGATGTCGCCGATGCTTCTCCCGACTAGGACTTGAGCTCTAGATCCTTCGAGCTCCGCCACGGTTGCTTTCCTTGTCTGCGGGTCGGACACGATTACCTTGAACTTTGCCATCATGCGCACCAAGCCGGAGCGAAATCGTACATAGGCAAAGTGACGCGTTTATTAAGGTTGCAGCTTCCGCCTGGAAGACTTGCTGCGATTCTATGCACCTTGTCTCCGCAGGAAGGTTCCCAGCTCTTTCAGGTTCAGGAATGCCATTTCGTGGCTGGGTGGCGTTCTCCTCTCTAGCCACACATGGCGCGTCTTCATTCCGCGGAGACCATTCAGCAGCGTCTCAAGCGTTATTGAATCTACGTGGGCATCCGGTCGAGTCGCCTCAACGATTTCTAGCAGTGCTCGTCGATCTCTTGCGGTCTTGGCGGCTGCTCTGGTTCGGAAGTACTCGGGCATAGATTCGCTCCCTTTGACGATGCCAAAGATCGTTCCATCCTTCAGTTCCACCAAGATCGCATCATACTGGTGGATCTCGTTGATTATGTGAAGGATCTCGGTCTCCGAAATCATCGGGAACCCAAGTCCGTGTGACTCAGGATAGTTTCAACGAGCGCTTAAGATTGTTGCCCGATCAAGATTCAGGAGCAATTCATGTCGGCGTCGATCGTAATAGGCTATTTTTCTCATAGAAACATTGATAATAGTAGGCCGGCTGCTTAGACTAGCCGCTGGCAGATGTGCAGGAGAAGCGAATGCCAAAACCGTCCTACGTCAAGTTCGAGGCCTCAAAGGAGACCATCGACAAAGCGTACCAAGTAGTTCAAGTAGCAAAAGATTCCGGCAAGATAAGGAAAGGAACCAACGAATCCACAAAAGCCATTGAGCGCGGAATCGCGAAACTTGTGCTCATTGCCGAGGATGTTGAGCCTCCTCAGATTGTTGCTCACCTACCTATCCTCTGCGAAGAGAGAAAGATCCCCTACCTGTTCGTCCCAAGCAAACTGGACTTGGGTCGTTCAGCCGGCATCGACGTCGGATGCGCGGCTGTCTCGGTGATAGAGGCTGGAGAAGGGGCGAACACTCTGAAGGACGTTACCGCTTCAGCTGAACGCCTTAGGACCGGCAGCGGGGCCAAAGCCTAGACATGTCCGCAGCACGTGAGAAGTCAAGAGAGGAACCGATACCTGCTGAGGTCACGCAGGTCGTGGGTAGGACCGGCGTCACGGGCGAAGTCATCCAAGTTCGGGTCAGACTCCTCGAAGGAAAAGACAAAGGCCGAATCATAACACGGAACATAAAGGGGCCTATCAGAGTAGGAGACATTCTCATACTCAGGGAGACTGAACGCGAAGCCAAGAAGATCAGGTAGTGCCATGTATTGCCTAGGACGAACAAATGCTCTTTCTGCGGTAAGCCGTTCCCCCCAGCCACAGGAATGATGTACATCAGAAACGATGGAACAATACTCTACTTCTGCGCGGCGAGATGTCGGAAGAGCCTCCTCATCTACAAGAGAGACCCTCGCAAGCTCAAATGGACCGCATATCACGGTAAGAAAGAACGCGGCTAGCGAAATTTCTCGGATAGACACAGACGTTTGTCTGCGTCCGCAGTTGCGGCAAAACCTCTCAGGACGGCCTCCGCCCGATGAGGCTCATGACGACGACGATTCTGAGAGCGATTTCAAAGGCCCCAGATCGGGTTCTGTCGTCGCTTCAACTGAACTAGGCTCTTGATCAACTCGTCTTCTTCTGGGCTAAGTTCAGTACCGTAACGAGATTGCAGGATCTTGACATGTTTCTCAGGAATATCGACTATGAGGGTCTGTCCCTCGGCAACATTGCGGCCAACTGTTGCCTTGTCAATCGAAGCGGCAACTTGCATGCCTTTCGTGGCCTCTTGAAGATCCTTCCCCTTGTCTTGGATTTGCAGGATCTCACCGATTCTCCGCCCGTTGTCGTCTATAACAGGATACTTAGGCCGAATCCTGCCCACCAAGACCTCAACGCCAACCACCGCTGGTTTGTTTCTTCGAAAGACGAATCCCGGCAGAACCCTTACTGAACCAGGTCTGATGAGGCTATCGAGCTCTGCCTTCATGCCGGCCGCCCGTTGTTCTTCGGACCATCTGACGTAATCGTCGATGAGATGGTAGATTATCTCGGCCTTGAAGATCTTGATCCCCGCATTGCTCGCCTCTTCCTCAGCGTCAGGAAGCACCCTCACGTTGAATGCCAGTACTGCAGCCAACAGTCTGTCGTCGACCCAGACGGCCTCAGCCTCGGCGATATCACGTTTTGAGACGTCACCAACATCCGCAAGTCTCAGTGGGATGTTGTAGTTTGATAGCGCGTTGGTTATGGCCTCCAACGATCCAAGCGTGTCCGTCTTGAGGATGACACCGTTCCGATCGGTCTGTATCCTGAGCTTCTCTACCTCTTCTTCTATCATGCGAGAGTACTCTTTCACGTTCTTGCCATGTGGAACTCCGTAGAGCGCAGATCCAGCAAGAGCCAAGTCAAGATTCGGGGCTGCGATCTTAACGCCGGCAGCGGCAACTATCCGCTCAGCGCTAAGGAACTTCTCTCTCGGATCTCGAATCTCATCTAGGGGTTTCGGAACAAGAAGAGCCCGGACCTTAGTCGCGATCGGCCCCTCTCTTCCTCCCAGTACGATCGTGTCGTTCACTTTGAGGACGCCATCGTAGATGATCGCGTTTACAGTCATGCCTAGACCTGGTTCTTCTTTGACTTCGAGAACGGTGCCGAGGGCAGGTCCGCTCCTGGTCTCGAGTTTGTCATGCATGTAGGCTTGCGTCAGGCCAGCAATGATTGCGAGTAATTCTGGAATGCCTTCTCCAGTTCGAGCGCATGTAGGTATTATCGCGACATCCTTTGTGAATTCAGTGATCCTATCAAATCGATCGGACCTGAACCCAAGTCTCGACAAGGCACCCATTATGGTGTAGATCCTGTTGTCCAGTTCGGTCTGGATTTCTGGAGCTTGTTGTTTGAATGATACCGTGAACGGAGTATCCGTCGTTGACTTCCATCCCTTGATCAAGTCAATCTTGTTTGCAGCGACTACAAACGGGGTCTTGCGTCCCTTGAGGATCCCCAGCGACTCCGTTGTCTGTGGCTCGACGCCCTTCGAAACGTCGATGACGAGAACAGCTATGTCTGCAGCTGATCCTCCTCTGCGTCTCAGGTTCGAGAATGTTTCATGCCCAGGTGTGTCGATAAAGAGGAGTCCTGGCACTTCGATTTTGATCTTGAACTGTTCCAGAAGCGGCCCGCAGGTCTCTTTTATGACTGCGGAAGGCAATAGACTCGCGCCTATCCACTGAGTGATCTGACCAGGCTCGCGAGCAGCGACAGACGTGCCCCTGATCTTGTCAAGGAGAGTCGTCTTTCCGTGATCTACGTGACCAAGCACGACCACAATCGGCTGTCGCAGAGGCATCTTGCATCATCTCACGACTGTACCGGGTTGATGAAAGCAGATCTCTCTTAAACGTTTGAGATGACAGTCGACTGAGTCCGAATCATATGGAAAGATCACAACACTGCTTGCTTTTATCGAGCACGTCGTATCTCCACTCGAGGCTGCGTTCGCATGGAGCATTCGGACGACAACGCGTTCTCGCTACTCGCGAGACCGGTTCTCGAAGCAGTCCGCGAGCGCGGCTTCACAGCACCGACGGAACCCCAGGCGCAAGCTATTCCGAAGATCATGGCCGGCGAAAACGTCCTGCTCATTTCACCGACAGCTTCCGGTAAGACAGAGGCGGCAGTGCTCCCGATTCTTAGCCGCTTCATGACCTCGAAGACCGACGAGCCGGGAATTGCCGTGCTGTACATTTCTCCTCTTCGTGCGTTGAACCGCGATCTGCTTCAGAGGTTGGAGTGGTGGTGTCACCGCCTTGACGTGAGAGTCGCTGTCAGGCATGGTGACACTGAGACGAAAGAGCGAGGAATGCAGTCAAAGAACCCGCCGGACATGCTGATTCTGACTCCTGAAACTCTGCAGGCAATTATGCCTGGGAGGATAATGCGAAGGAACCTCCGCAAAGTCGCTTACGTGATAGTTGACGAAGTGCACGAACTCGCAGAGGACAAACGAGGAAGCCAGCTAGCGCTGGCACTCGAACGGCTCAGATGGATCACCGGACGCGACTTCCAGATAGTCGGTCTATCGGCGACCATCGGAACCCCTGAAAGGGTCGCAGAATTCCTTGCGGGAGCCAACAGACCCGTTGCTGTGGTACGCGTACCAATAGGCCGCAGAATGAGAGTGAGTGTAGAGTTGCCTCAGCCGGATGCGGAGAGTTCTCACCTTGCGCGCAAACTGTACACACATCCTGAAGTTGCCGCACGCCTGAAGTTGATGCGTGGCCTCATTGAGGACCACCAGTCAGTCATATTATTCACCAATACGCGGGCGGTTGCAGAGGTCCTGACAAGCCGGTTCAAAGTCTGGGACATCGACTTTCCTGTGTCAATTCATCACGGATCCTTGGCCAAGCCGTCACGCATCTCAGCCGAGCAAGGACTGAAGACCGGAGAACTGCGAGCGCTTGTAGCAACATCCTCGCTTGAGCTAGGGATAGATGTTGGGAGAGTCGACTTCATCATTCAGTACATGAGCCCACGCCAAGTTACGAGACTAATTCAGCGAGTCGGGAGAAGCGGCCACAGCGTTGGGCGTGTAGCCAAGGGCATAATCATCGCAATGGATTCGGATGACGCTCTCGAAGCACTAGCAATAGCACGTCGGGCAATGCAAGAGATACTCGAAGCTGTCCAGGTCCCTGAGAAGCCACTTGATGTGCTATCACACCAGATCGTTGGCCTGCTGATCCAAAAGAGCCGCTGGTATATCCGCGAGATACTTGATATCTTCAACAACGCCGGGCCGTACAAGGACCTCAATGAATCCGACCTCACGCGAGTAGTCGAATACATGCATTCGAGGTTTCCGCGCCTATGTTGGTTCTCCCCTCAGGACCAAGTCATCCTTCGTCCACGCCGACTGAAGGACATCTACACCTACTACTTCGGAAAGCTCTCAATGATCCCAGATGAGAAGCAGTACCTCGTAGTCGACAAGTCGGGGAATTCACCAATCGGAGTGCTGGATGAGGCCTTTGTGGCGGAGTATGGAGCGCCTGGAACGAAGTTCATCGTCAGAGGTAGCCCCTGGAAGATGGAGAGCATCAAGGGGGACACGATCTATGTTCGGGCGATCACCGATCCGACCGGAGCTATTCCCCGCTGGATAGGGGAAGAGATACCTGTTCCCTACGAGATAGGGGCAGAGGTTGGGGAGATCCGCAGGTATGCAGTTGAATCGCTCAGGAATGGCAGGAACAAGGAGAGCATTGTCTCAGAACTGTCGACAAGATATCCATGCGCGGCTGACACAATGCAGAGAGCCCTGTCTGAAACCTTCGACCAAGCGGCCATGGGCGTAGATGTCCCAAGCGACGAGCTTGTCACGATCGAAGACTGGGACGAGTACGTTGTGCTCTGTTGTCACTTCGGCTTGCTGGTCAACCGAACACTCGCGAGATTAGTCGGACATGTTCTATCGGAGGAAGCGGGATCCACGGTAGGGGTACAACAGGACGCATACCGGATTGTGATTCACTCAGCGGGGGCTGCTGATGCAGAGCGAGTTGCGAACACGCTACGCAAGCTTGGGGACATGAACCTTGAGAACCTAGCAAGAGCATCTTCTTCGAAGACAGGGATCTTCAAGCGCAGAATTGTTCACGTTGCGAAACGATTCGGAGCAATCTCCAGATGGGTTGACCTCAGCAACGTAAGGCTTGGACGCCTCATGAAGACGTTTGAGGGTACAGTCATCTTCGAAGAAACGATGAATGAAACCCTGAGGAAAGACCTGGATCTGCCTAACACAGGACGAGTCCTCTCAGCAATACGAGACGGAGGCATCAAGCTCACTGTCCTTTCGGGATTGGACGAGCTTACTCCGATCGCTAGGCTCGGAATTGAACGCATCAGCATGAAGACTGACCTCATCCCGTCAGACAAGATGAAGCGAATACTCATCGACTCCGCTCGAGCCAGGATACTGAACGAGTCGAGGACACTCGTGTGTACGTCATGTTGGAACTACGCTGAGATCGTTCGAGTCCGTGATCTGCCCACTGCAGTCAAGTGTGCGAGTTGTGGTTCCAAGTCCATTGGTGTGCTCTCCTGCGACACAGACGATTTGAATGCACTCATGCAGAGAAAGGGAAGAGCACTCACAAAGGTTGAGAAACGAATCGTGGAGCAAGCCTCGGAATCTGCCTCGGTCGTGGAGAAGTATGGAAAAACAGCCGTTGTGGTCCAAGCGGGAAAGAGACTGACCCCAGCAGATGCTAGGAGGATCCTGCGCAAGGAAAAGCGAGCCACAGACAGATTGTTCGAGCTAGTCATGGACGCGGAACGCCAAGCTCTCAAGAGAAGGTTCCTCTAGGCGGCGCTCAACGTCCTTGTGATCGAATACGTAGTCTACCGATACCTTTAGACCCTTTTTGACGCGATAGTCCTGAGATGATTCGAGAATGACCGTTACCCTGGACGGGAAGACGCTTACGATCGAGGATGTGGTCAGAGTATCACGGCGATACGAGCGCATCGAACTGCGGGAGAGTGCGCGTGAGAAGATCGCTAAGTCGCGGGAAGTTCTCGACGAACTGATCAAGTCAAGAATCATCTACGGGATCAACACAGGATTCGGCGCGCTTAGCAATACGACGATTCCACCCGAAGATATAGAAAAACTTCAGCTGAACCTCATTCGAAGCCATTCGACCGGAATTGGCCCTGCTTTGCCGACGGATGTCACACGTGCAATGATGCTACTCAGGGCAAACACCCTGGCGAAAGGGCTCTCAGGGATACGACTGCCGACCCTCGAGACGTTGGTCGCTATGATCAACTCGCGAGTCCACCCTATTATTCCCGAAAGAGGTTCCGTTGGTGCAAGCGGGGACCTAGCTCCGCTTGCACACCTGGCCCTTACATTGATCGGAGAGGGATGCGCTGAGTATCAGGGTAAGGTCGTGAATAGCTCTGAGGCTTTGAAGGCGGCCTCGATCAGTCCGGTGCAACTTGCGGCCAAGGAAGGCCTCGCGCTGATAAACGGAACTCAGATGATGACCGCAATTGGTGCGCTCATGGTTCATGACGCCAGGAATCTCATTGATTACGCGGAAAGATCGGGGGCGGTTTCGCTCGAGGTATTGGAAGGTCTTGTCGAAGCATTTGATGACAGACTGCACCAAGCCAGACCTCATCCCGGTCAGACTGCAAGTGCTCGCCACATGATGCAGCTACTTCACGGTAGCAAGCTCGTTAGTTCAGGAGAGGAGCGCGTTCTCAAGGGCCTTCACAGGCAGGATCCGTACTCCCTCAGGTGCATCCCGCAAGTCATGGGTGCCGTTCGCGATTCGGTTGAACACGCATCCAGCGTGATTGAGATAGAGCTGAATTCTGCAAACGATAATCCGCTGATATTCTCTGACGATCGTGTTGTTCTGTCCGGAGGCAACTTCCACGGCCAACCAATCGCGATCGTCCTCGATCTGATGTGCATTGCTCTGACGACAGTCGGTAACCTTGTCGAAAGGAGAATCAACCGGCTTCTTGATCAGAAGCTGAGCTTGGGCTTGCCCCCGTTCCTGGTTTCGGCCACCGGAAGACCGGGCCTGAGCTCGGGTTTGATGACGACTCAGTGCTCTGCGGCTGCATTGGCTTCGGAGAACAAGATCCTATCCCATCCTGCAAGCGTCGACTCGATTCCAACATCGGCTGACTTCGAAGACTTCGTTAGTATGGGTCCTGCCGCTGCTCTGAAACTGATGCGCGTAGTTGAGAACGTCCGTTTCATAGTGGCGATAGAATTGATATGCGCCTCTCAGGCGGTGGAGACTAGAGGAGCTGAAAACCTTAGCTCAGCGAATAGAAGTACTCACATGGCCGTGCGGAGGCTTGTGCAAAGATTGGAAGCAGA
>Ga0315289_10000748_pt1 | contig 49905 bp, 49 predicted proteins | sample YL17G11_40_MG_FD_203452 | JGI IMG/M metagenome (GOLD analysis project Ga0315289, IMG submission 203452) | Sediment microbial communities from Yellowstone Lake, YNP, Wyoming, USA - YL17G11_40 | ecosystem: Environmental > Aquatic > Freshwater > Lake > Sediment | place: USA: Wyoming | collected...
CTGAATTAACATCAGGCACTCTTTCTCCTAAAAACATGTGCAATACTGTTCCTCCAGTATATTGGCATTGTAAATCATCCTGGATTTTTAAAGCCTCAAAAATATCATCAGTAAAATTAACAGGCAATTGAGTGCTGTTAGTATAGTATGGATTCTTTTTAATGCCCGCAGTTGCTATTTCTGGATAAACGCTCTTGTCTTTTTGAGCTAATCTGTATCCAGTAGACTCTGCTGGCGTAGCTTCAAGATTGTAAATATGGCCCGTTTCTTCTTGATACTTAATCAACTTATCTCTCATAAAATCCATTATCTCTAAAGCAGTTTTTTTGCCCCTGGTTGTTGTTATATCCTCTCCAATAAAATTAACCATAGCCTCATTCATTCCTATCAGCCCAATAGTGGCAAAGTGATTGGCAAAATATTCTCCTCTGGTCTTTTTCACTCCTGCTAAATAATATTTGGAATACGGATATAATCCTTTTTCAATGAAATTCTCAATAGTTTTTCTTTTAATTTCCAGACTTTCTTTGGCTAAATCCATTGTTTTGCCAAGTTTTTCCAAGAATTCCTTTTTGGTTTTTGAAAGATAACCAATGCGAGGCATATTTATAGTTACCACCCCAATAGAACCAGTTAAAGCTCCTGCTCCAAATAATCCTCCTCCTCCCCTATTGTAAAGCTCTTTTAAATTTAATCTTAAACGACAGCACATTGAGCGCACATCATCTGGCTTCATTTCTGAATTAATGTAATTGGCAAAATAATTGATTCCGTATTTGGCTGATGATTCAAATATCCCATCAAATATTGGGTCATCCCATGGAAAATCCTTGGTAATGTTTATTGTTGGTATTGGAAAATGAAATGGCCGGCCAGTTCTGTCTCCTTCAAGCATAACTTCATAAAAAGCTTTGTCAAAAACCTTTATTTCTTCAGCAAATTCCCCATAAGTTTCATTTTGAGGCTTGCCTCCACATATCACTGGCTGATTAGCATATACAGCTGCTGGCTTTAAATCTAAAGTAATGTTGGAAAATGGGCACTGAAAACCAACTCTTGTTGGCACTGCCATATTATACAAAAACTCCTGCAAAGCTTGTTTAACTTGCTGATAATTAAGATTATCGTATCTGATAAATGGAGAGAGCAAAGTGTCAAAATTAGAAAAAGCTACTGCTCCAGCGCATTCTCCTTGAAGAGTGTATAGGAAATTAACAACCTGGCCAAGAGCTACGCCGAAATGTTTTGGCGGTCTTGATTCTACTTTTCCAGCAACTCCCCCAAAGCCTTTTAAAAGCAGGTCATATAAATCCCAGCCCATGCAATAGCAGGCCAAAGTATCAAGATTATGTAAATGAAAATCCCCGGATTCATTAGCTTCCCGGATTTCTTTTGGATAAACCTTGTTTAACCAGTATTTTTTAACAATATAGGAGACTCCGTAATGATTGAGTCCTTGCAAGGAAAAAGCCATATTAGCATTTTCCTTGACTTCCCAATCAAGTTTTCCCAGATATTGATCTACTCTATCAACTGCTTCTTCAGCAGCAGTAACAGTTTCCCTGATTCTTCTTCTTTGCTCTCTGTAAATGATGTAAGCCTTGGCAGTTTCAGGCAGATTCTCCATGACCAATACTTCTTCTACAATGTCCTGTATCTGTTCTACACTTGGAACCTCATCTTTTTTAAACCTTCTGTTGATTATCTCAACTACATTATTAGACAGCTTTTTGGATAAATCTCCATCTCCTTGATCAGTAGCAGTAACAGCTTTAAAAATTGCCTGAGTGATTTTTGCTTGATCAAAATCAACAATTGTTCCATCTCTTTTCTGAACGTGTTCAATCTTGGGTTTTATTACAGCCTTTGTTTCAATTTCTTTTTCCATATAGCCACACATCTCTGTTACTTTTAATCCTCTATTATACCTGAATTTATAATATCTTAGTCAACTGGCCAAAAAAGCTCATTTTTGTGTATTTTACGTTGAGTTATCCACTATTTTTTAATACCAGTTGCAATAACAGTAATTTCTACTTCATCAGCATCAAATTTTTTCTCATCCTGAATAGCTCCAAAAATTATCTTTGCTCCTGGCAAAACATTCTGGGTAATTATTTTTGCTGCCCTCTCAACATCGTTTAATGTCAGATTTTTTCCACCTGTAATATTAAAAAGAATCCCCTGGGCTCCTTTAGTAGAAGATAAATCTAGCAAAGGTGAATTAATGGCCCTATTAGCTGCTTCTTCAACCTTATTCTCTCCTTTAGCTTTGCCTATGCCAAACAATGAAAATCCAGCATTTTTCATAATTGATTTTAAATCAGCAAAATCAACATTAATCAATCCAGGCCTGACAATTAAATCAGATATTCCCTGCACTGCTTGCCTTAATATTTCATCTGCTTTCCAAAAAGCATCATTTAAACTGGTTTTTTCATCTATGGTGCTCAAGAGCTTGTTATTGGAAATGACAAAAAGGGTATCCACCCTGTCTTTTAATTTATCCAAGGCTGCTTTAGCTATCTTTTTCCTCTGCTCACCTTCAAAAGTAAAAGGTAAAGTAACAATAGCAATAGTTAAAGCTCCTAAGCTTTTAGCAATATCAGCAACAATAGAAACAGCTCCAGATCCTGTTCCTCCTCCTAATCCGCAAGTTAAAAATATTATATCTCCTCCTTTTAAAACTTCTTTGATATCTTCCAAAGAGTCTAGGGCTGCTTTTTCTCCAACAAATGGATCCATGCCAGCTCCAAATCCCTGGGTTAGACCTCTGCCAATCTGGATTTTTACATCAGCTCTGGTTTTTTTTAAATCTTGAAAATCAGAATTTAAAGCTATTAATTCCACTCCCTCAACAGAACATTTGGCCATTCTAGTAATGGCATTCCCTCCTGATCCTCCGATACCAACCACTTTTATCCTTGCCGGAAGTTTCATGGCAAAAATATCTTAAAAACTTTTTTGAAAAACGGAAACATTTCTTTAGCTGGCTCTTCTTCATTAGTCCTAAGACCCCTTAGAACCAATCCGTAAAGAGTGGCTAGGGCTGGATCTTTTTCCAATCCAATAATTCCTCTTGGAACTGCTATGCGAGCTGGCAATCCTAATTCTTTTTTGGCAAAATCTACAATGCCTGGTAAATTAGCCCCGCCTCCTACTAAAACTACTCCTGCTGGCAGATTTCCTCGTTTAGGAGCTTTTTTAATTTCTTTTTTAATTAAATCAAATATCTCTGTTATCCGGGCCTTACCTGCTTTGGCCATTTTATTTAAAGCAAAAGTGAATATTTCTCCAGGAACCATTTCTACCTTTTCTTTTTTAGAAGAATTTTTAAAAATATATGCTCCAAACTGGTTTTTTATCTTTTCAGCTATATCAATATCTGTTTGCAGAGCAATAGCAATGTCATTGGATATATGCGAAGACCCTACTGGCAGAATAGCTATATGGGTTAATAACTCTTCTTCAAAAACTGCTATGCCAGTACTTTCTGCGCCAATATCAACTAAAACCACTCCAGCTTCTTTTTGCTGAGGAGTTAGAACCGCTTCAGCACAAGCCAAAGGAGTTGGTATCATATCCCCCATATCCAAATCTGCTTGCAAGAGAGCTGTTTCCAGATTTTTAATATATGGAGAAAAAGCGCAAACTGCTAAAATTTTAGCCTCTAGTTTAATTCCTTTTAAATCTAGGGGGTCTCGTATTCCTGGTTCATTATCAATAATATATTCTATGGGAAATTCATCTATTATTGTTTGATTAGAAGTCACCTGGACCAAAGATCTTGCTTCCTCAATAACTCTATCTATATCCTCTTGAGAAACTTTCTGGTCTGCTCTTGATATGGCTACTGCCCCTTGGCCGGTTTTGACAACAATATGATATCCTCCGATATTCACGAAAACCTCTCTAATTTTGAGTTTCCCTTGTCTTTCTAAAAGATTTTTCAATTGAGATATTTCTGAGCTGGTCTTGTCTGGATTGATAACCATTCCTTTTCTTAAACCGCTTGAAGGAATACTCTGAAAAGCCAAAACTTCCATTTCCTCACTTTCCGGGCGCTTGTTCACAATAATACCTTTGATGTTTTTTGACCCGATATCAATTGCGCTTACCAGAATATTTTTTGCCATATTGTCTTATGTATTTATTTTCTAATGATATTATTTTTTCTAACTGTTTTTTATTGTCATGCTTATAGCTTAACAAATGAAGTATCCCATGGATCAAAGCTCTCATTGTTTCTGTCTGCCACTCATTATATCTCTTTTTAATGAATTGCGGACATAGGTATATTTCCCCAAGGGTTTTTTCTTTATCAAGCTCAAAAGATAAAACATCTGTAGCTATATCTATATCTCGCCACTTTTTATTCAAAGATTTAATTTTCTGGGGGCTAACCAAAACCAATGATATCAATCCTTCTTTTTTCTCTCCGGCCAAAACAAGCTTTTCAACCCGGTTTAAAAACACAGAATCAATCTTAAATTTAGCTGGATTAGAAATCTCAAGCATTGCAGTTTAATATATCCTACCAAAAAAATCTGTTTAGGGAAATAGTGAACCTATCTATAATTCATAATTCTATCTTTAAGCACAAATCGTTGGGGCAATCTGACTTTTATAGACTTCCCTTGGAAAGAATTGTTCGTGATTAATTTAAAGACTCCTCGAATAAATTTACATAGCCTTGATACCTAAAAACCTTATTTCTTTTCTTGCCTGTTATCTCTTTCAAAATTCCTAAATTAATCATTTTCTTTATCAAAGATAAAGCATTGGGATTTTTTAGTCCTGTAATCCTCTCGGCGTCTTTCATGGTTAAAATTGGCGTATGAAATAAATAATCAAATATTAAAACTGCCTTGGGAGTAGATCTCCCAAGAGTCGATATTTTTTTAATATCTTCTTCTTTCAACTTTATTATTTTCTTGCTCGTTTCTACGGCCTGATTCGCGGTAATAGCAACGCCATCAAGAAAAAATTTCAGCCAGCCCTCAATATCGTCTCTTTCGTGAACCGCATTAAGACGATCATAATATTCCTGACGGTATTTTTTAAAAAATCCGGAAAGATAAAGAAGCGGTTTATCCAAAGCTTTTTGCTGGCATAAATAAAATGTAACCAAAAGACGACCTATTCTGCCATTGCCGTCTAAGAACGGATGGATATTTTCAAACTGCGCATGGACCAACCCTGTTTTAATCAAAACTGGTGTTCGGGAATTATTATATAAAAACTTTTCCATATTATCTAATGCAGACATAACTTCTTGCGGCGGACAAGGAACAAAAGACGCTTTCTCAATCGTTGATCCTCCAACCCAGTTCTGTGATCTTCTAAATTCGCCGGGCTCTTTATATGCGCCCCTTACTCCTTGAAGTAATATTTTGTGAATCTCTTTTATTAATCTTAAAGAAAGTGGTAATGTTTTTAACCTATCTAATCCATAATTCATCGCCTGGATATAGTTTAAAATCTCGTCTACATCTTTACGAGTTTCTAAATCCTCCACCCTGGCTTCTGCATTCAAAACATCAGCAAAAGTTGCTTGAGTTCCTTCCACTTGACTTGATAGAGTAGCTTCTTTTCGGATATACATGAGTATAAAAAAGTCGACATCGGGCAGTGTTTCTGCAATACCATCTAATCTCCCCAAAGCTAAATCAGCTTTTGAAAGCAACCCTTGTAACTCTTCATCAAGATTAATTTTAAAAGGTAGAGGGTTAGGAACAAAAGCCTTGTATTGGGCTTCGTCTTTTAATTGATTTGCATGCTGGCCGCTTCTCATATTGAAAATACGTTAATTATGAATCGTAGATAAGCTTTTTCTTATCTACGATTACCATTATAAATCGTAGATAACTCTGTGTCAATATGCCTAAATCGTAGATAAAGAAGTCTATACCTACGCTTATTAGCTTAAAACATTAATTCAATCTAGAAATCACCATTTTTTATGAAGTGTGCCCCCATTTAACTGACACAGGTGAAAACTACTTTTTAGGCATTTCATGCCAGCAAATGACCCTTATACTCCACAGGGGTTAAACTCCACCGCGCCTTTGGTTTAAATTATTATATCTTTTCATGCTGAAATGTTAACTAATTTTAGTTGCACTTCAAAACGGAGCTTACCTGCATATGTTTTTTAACCCTTAATTGCAATGGATTTTGTTCTATCTTCCCTCCGAATACAAAAAGCAGACGCTTTTTGTGTCTACTTCTTGGGGCACAGATCACCTTGACAGATAATCCTATGCTTTACCTAATTTTTCTAATTTATCATGTTGAGCTTGTAGAGTCTGTCTTCTTAAAGCTGCTTTTACCCTGGAGCCATGGCTTAAAGGTCTTTTCTTATATATTGACCCCTTAGCTCTGCGCAAAATTCCACTTTGTCTTAAATGCCTTAAAAACCTACCAACTAATTGTTTGGGATTTTCTCTTTCGTTTTTCTCTATTAACAATCCTTTTTGATTTTTTGCTCTACCTTCCATAAGATATTTAATTCTTTTTCTGACCTTTAATCTTTTGTTTAAGCTTTTCTATTGCTTTTTCAAATGATGCACTAGTTTGAGTGCCAGTTTGCATGTCTCTTATTATCACTGATTTGTTTAACACCTCCTCCTCCCCAATAATGACTGCAAACTTCACATTTAACTTATTAGCAATTTTTAACTGATTGGTCAAGGAATCTTTGGATAATTGAGCTTCAGTTAAAATATTGGACTTTCTTAATCCTTCCAAAAGTTTTAGAGTCTGGGTTTTAGCCTTGTCTCCAAGCTGGGCAATAAATACCTGAGGGGCTGGAGTTTCTGGGGCTTTTATCCCTTTTTCTTTCATTAAATTTATTACTCTTTCAATTCCCATGGCTGCTCCGCAAGCAGGAATATCTTTTTTGCCAATAAGCTTTAATAAATCATCATATCTGCCTCCACCTGCTAAAGCATTTTGTCTGCCCTCAGGTCCTGTTTGAGAAATTATCTCAAAAACAGTTTTAGTATAATAATCCAATCCTCTTACTAAATAGGGATTTAAAATATATGGGATGTCTAAATCATCCAGATGCTCAAGAACCTTTTTAAAATGCTCCTTGCATTCTTCGCATAAATGATCCAGAATCTGAGGAGCTTTACTAATAACTTGCTGGCATCTTTCTTCCTTGCAATCCAATATTCTTAAAGGATTAATTTTTAATCTTTTTTTACAAGTTTGGCAAAGATTTCTTTCCTGGGATTTTAAATATCTTATCAGAACTTTTTTGTAATATGGCCTGCATTGAGAATCGCCAATACTGTTAACCTGCACTGCCAAATCTGAAATCTTTAAATCTTTTAAGATATTATATAAAACCCAGATTATTTCTATATCAACAATTGGTCTTTGTGAGCCAAAAGATTCAAAATTAAGCTGATGAAATTGCCTGTATCTGCCTGCTTGAGGTTTTTCATATCTGAAAACAGGACCAAAAGAATAGAGCTTAACTGGATGCGGCCAGGCAACCATGCCATTTTCAAAATATGCCCTGACAAATCCAGGAGTGAATTCTGGTCTTAGAGCCAGATATTCATCTCCTTTGGTCTTCAATACATACATCTGCTTTTCAACAATATCTGTTATCTCTCCTGTTCCTTTTACAAACAATTGGTAATCTTCCAAAATAGGAGTATCAATTTTCAGGAAATTGTAAAACTGGGCGTATTTTTTAGCTACGTTAGCTATCTCATCAAAATATGTTTGCTCTTCAGGCAAAATATCTTTCATTCCTGTGGGAGCCTGGAATTTGAAATTAGATTGTGACATATATTATTGAGCTGCGTGAAAAAGATTTTTTGCGAAAGCGCTGGCAAAACCAAACTTAAAAGCCACTTTCCCGATAATAGTATTTCCTTTTATTGCTCCAAAATATCTAGAGTCATATGAGAATGGTCTGTTATCTCCTAAAACAAAATATTCTCCTGCAGTTAAAGTAGTTTGATTGGAATCTGAAGTGTAAAGACCGCTTGGCAAATAGGTAGCTTCATTTAAAGTAATGGTTTTACCTTCTGAAGTAGTAATGACAACCTCATTTTTTAATATCTGAACAGTTTCATTAGGAAGAGCAATTAATCTTTTAATGAATCTCTGGCTTGGATTCATTGGACTTCTGAATACAATGACATCTCCTCTTTGAGGAGTTTCAAAACGATAGCTTAATTCATCAATAATCAGATAATCAAAATCGTGATAATTAGGTTCCATGCTCGCTCCTTTTACAATAAATGGCTGGAATACAAACATTCTGATTGGGATAACAATCGCTAAAGCGATAACAGCAATTTTCACTAATTCCCAAATTACTTGAAGAATTTTGTTCATAATTTACTTATTATATATACTTTTGAAATGATTGCAAGTTTTTGACAGATTTAATCTTGTATGGTAACTTAATCATAGCTCGCCTGCTCTTTCACATGTCGCAGGCAAAGAAGGATAAGGTGCTGTACTGGTTCGACAGGTACTGCCCCGGAGTTACGCTGATAAGCGTGTGTATGATGGCAATGGACGTAGCCTTGGTTCTGGCCAGCTTCGGTCACGAGATCGAAGCTATCCACGGGGAAAACTCCCCTTTTCTGTTCTTCGTCCTCTTTTTCGTTTGCATCTACGGTGGCTTTTGGTCCTACCTCCACGAACGAGGAAGAGACCACTACGCCGATGATATCTCCTAACCTGCTCATCTGGGCCGTCCTCGAGAGAATACCTTGAGACGGCCCAGTGCTGTTTATAATCTGATATAATATAGAAATATGTCTGAGAATATTTTATTAATTGTAGGCCTTGGCAATCCAGGAAAAGAATTTGAAAACACCCGTCATAATGCTGGGTTTTTGTTTATTGATTATTTAAAAGATAATTTTGATTTTTTAGAATGGGAATTTAAGAAAAATATGAATGTAGATATTTCCCAAGGCAGGATGTCAAATAAAAAGATAATCTTGGTCAAGCCCCAGACCTTTATGAATAATTCTGGATTGGCTGTAAAAAAAGCAGCAACTTTCTTTAAAATCCCTGTAGAAAATATCTGGGTTGTTCATGATGATATTGATATTCCTGTAGGAGAAATAAAAATATCTGAAAACAGAGGATCTGCTGGGCACAAAGGAATAGAGTCTATAATTTCCTATTTTAAAACAAAAGATTTTATTCGTTTTAGAATTGGTATAAAACCAAAGATTATTTTAAATCAGATCAGAAAAGAAAGGTTTGTTCTGGGTAAGTTTAATATCTCTGAATCAAAGAAATTAAAGTCTTTACAAAAGGATTTTATTAAAGTAATAGAAATAGCTATAGATCAAGGAATTGTTCTTGCCATGAATGAGATTAACTGACATGCCAACCAAAACAGCAAAAAAACCCTTAATCATTGTTGAATCCCCTACTAAATCAAAAACTATCCAGAGTTTTCTGGGAAACAAGTTTTCTGTTCTATCTTCTTTTGGCCACATAAGAGATCTTCCTAGATCAACCTTAGGAGTTGATGTAGAAAAGAATTTTGAAGCTAAATATGTTATTCCTGCTAAAGCCAAGAAAACCTTAAAGGCCTTAAAAGAACAACTTAAAAAATCAGATGGGGTCATTCTAGCAACTGATGAGGATAGAGAAGGAGAGGCTATTGCTTATCATTTAAAAGAAGCCTTGGAATTAGATGATTACAAAAGAATAGTTTTCCATGAGATTACTAAATCTGCTATTAAAGATGCTTTAGATAATCCCAGAAAGATAGATATGAATCTGGTTTTCTCCCAATTTGGCAGAAGAATTTTAGACAGATTAGTAGGATACAAGCTTTCTCCATTTTTGTGGAAAAAGATTGCCAGAGGTCTTTCTGCTGGAAGAGTTCAGTCAGCAGCAGTACGTTTAATTAGCCAAAGAGAAAAAGAGATAAAAGAGTTTAAATCTCAGGAATATTGGGGCATTATTGCTGATTTGTTAAAAAACAAGCAGGGATTTCTGGCCGAGTTAAATAAAAAAGATGACAAGGTTTTAGATAAATTTGCTATCCCCAATAAAACTTCTGCAGATACGATTATCAAAGATTTAAAAGATGCAAAGTTCATTGTTGAAGATGTTTCAATAAAAGAAACATTGAGGAATCCCTTAGCTCCATTTACTACTAGTACTCTTCAGCAAACAGCATTTGCATTCTTTAGATTCCCAGCTAAAAAGACCATGTTCTTAGCTCAGAACCTATATGAGAATGGTTTAATTACTTATCACAGAACTGATTCTTTAAATATTGCTTCATCTGCTCTTAGCCAAGCTAAAAGATTTATTGAAGATAGTTTTGGTAAAAATTATCATCAATTCAGACAATTCAAAACAAAATCAAAAACCGCTCAGGAAGCTCACGAAGCAATCAGGCCAACTAATATTTCTGACAATCCTCAAGCTTTTGTAAATAAACTGCAAAAAGATCAGTTCAGATTGTATGAATTAATCTGGAAAAGATTTATTGCCAGCCAGATGAAGCCAGCTGTTTTTGATTCTGTATCAGTAGATATCAAGGCTAAGAATTATGGCTTTGTTGCTAATGGTCAGACATTAAAATTTGATGGATTTTTAAAGGTTTATCCAATGAAATTTGAAGAGAAAACCTTACCAATTTTAGAAAAAAATGATCTACTTACATTAAAAGAATTGTTATCAAAACAACACTTTACAGAGCCGCCAAGCAGATATACTGAGGCTACTTTAATTAAAGCCTTGGAAGATAACGGCATTGGCAGACCATCTACTTATGCTCCAATCATTTCTACAATACAAGACAGAAACTATGTTCAGAAGGATGACAATAGGAAATTAATGCCAACTGAAATTGGTTTAATGGTTGATGATTTTTTGGTAAAGCACTTTCCTAAGATTGTTGATTTGGAATTCACTGCCAAAATGGAAGAAGATTTGGATGAAATTGCCTTAGGAAAACAAAAATGGACTAAAGTAATGAATGATTTCTATGTCCCCTTTTCCAAAAACTTAGAGCAAAAAAATATTGAAATTGCCAAAAAAGAAGTTTATCAGGAAAAACTTGATGAAAAATGCCCTGATTGCGGATCAAATCTAGTCATTAAGATGGGTAGGTTTGGCAAGTTTATTGCTTGCACTAATTTCCCAAAATGCAGGTATACCAAGAATATCAAAGATGAGAAAAAAGATCTGCATATTAAATGTCCTAAGTGCAAGATAGGAGATGTTGTTGAGAAAAGAACAAAAAGAAGAAAAATATTCTATGGGTGCAGTAATTATCCCAAATGTGATTTTGCCAGCTGGGACAAACCGTTAAAAGAAAATTGTTCTAAATGCGGCTGGCCTTTAGCTGAAACAAAAAGAAAGCAAAAACATTGTTCTAACCCTGATTGCAAAGATTGAAAAAACAATACTAATTTGTTAATGTCTTTAAACAGATGCCGAAGTGGCGGAATGGCAGACGCTCAGCACTCAAAATGCTGTGAGGGCAACCTCATGAGAGTTCGACTCTCTCCTTCGGCACAAATACTATTCTGAGATTAAAGTTGGAAATATTATAGAATTCTAATTAGATCCTGAGCCTTAATTCCTTTTCCTTTGTTGTCACGATTGGCATCAAAAACAATAGACTCCTCGTTTAAGATGCCTACCCATAATCCGTGTATATTACAATAAGCACGAACTAATATATTTTCATCCTTAATACAGAACACTGCTTCTGGTTTATTTCCTGGCTTTAGAAATTCTTTATAAGACTGACCTCCTGATAAAATCTCTATCCATTCAATATAATGGGCTTGTTCCATTGGATGAGCAACAGAGCCTATTTTGATTAATACCCCCTTTTCTGTTTTCTCAATAACTGGTACGTGTTTTTCTGCTCCTACATCTTTAATCTTTTCCTCCATTAATTCCATTGGTTTTCCGCAGCAAACCAAAGTTCCTCCCCCAACATATAATACCTCTACAATATTGCCACAAACACTACATTTATAAACTTGGCGTAGCTTGATCATGTTTTTTGATTTCTTTTTTATAAATTAAATAAGAATAGATAAAGGCTATTATGGCGCTTAGAACAATAGGAATAATCAACAACCAAAAAGCATATTGTTTTATAAAAATCCCTATTAAGGAAATTATGGCTGATGCTTCAAACAATCTTGCTCCTAACTGATGGGTTTCATGCCACACTTTCTCGCTACTCAAGGTCCATGGAGTTCTAATACCCATAAACCAATTCTGTTTTGATTTAGCCATTACTACTCCAGCTGCGTACATTAATATGGCAAATCCTGGAATTAGGAATCTGATAATGTCTAAATTAAATCCTTGATTCCAGAAAATAGTCAGAAGATAAATATAGAATAAAAACAGGATAATAACTGTTATAAAACCATAGTAATAATTTTCAAATTCCTTAATATTCTTTTTTAAAGGATCTAGTCTTGGCAGAATTAAGAAGAATAAGAAAAGAATCAATATTATTGCTGGAGGCATAAACAATCCCCAAGATTTACTCATATATCCATTAACTTCTCCTGATATCCCCCAATGAGATGCTATTTTATCAGGCATGCTGGAATAAAGCACTCCTGCTAAAACAAAGGCAATGATTACTATTAAAAATGATGCTATCAGGTATATTTTTTTGCTCATATGTTTAATTTTAAATTATTCACAGCTTGATTCAAAGAAATTAATGATACAATGAGATAATTAATTTTTATTCTATATATGGCAAAAAAGATTCGCAAAGTAGCAGCTAAGTTTAGCAAAAACAACAGAGAAGTAGCAGAAAAAACAATTACTTTAATTCTTGGCGCAGTTGCCTTAATCGCTGCCCTTGCTTGGAATGAAACTATCAAAGCAATATTTGATAAGTTCATCCAGCCTGGAGATGAATTGATTGGGAAATTATTTTACGCCCTTATTGTTACTGTTATCTTTGTTATTCTATCTATTAATCTTCAGAGGGTTATTTCAAAGAAGAAATAGCCTTTTTAGTAAATCTATTTACAACCTCTTCAACGATTAAAGCGCTGATTATTCCTATTCCAAACCCAGTAATTATATCTGATAGCCAATGAACTCCTCCAAACACTCTGGCTATGCCCATTAAAAAAGTAATTACAAAACTTAGCAGGCCTATCTTTTTATTCCATAGAAGCAAAATGGTTGATATGGCGAAGAAGAATACTGCATGCCCTGACGGGAATGATCCACTTGCCTCATGTGACAATATCTGATTAACTGCTAATTCTACAAATGGTCTTTGTCTGAAATAGAACAAACGAATGATTTCTGCTACTACAAATCTGGCAAATATTCCTGCTAAAAGAATTTTTAGAATAAGCCATTTGTTTTCCCTAAATTCTTTTAAGAGATATAAAAGAATTATAAAAACAAAAAGAAAAACAGAATATTTGGCAAAAAATATTGCCATTCCGTCTAAAATTCTATTCTGCCCTGCTAAATCATTTAGCCTTAAGAAAATTGATAGATCTAAATCCATTCTTTAATATTTTAATGCTCTCAGTATTCATAAAAAAGAACCCTATTGAGGCTATGGCAGCAAAAACAAAACCAATCCTTATGTCCTGGATAAAATAAAATATCGCTGCCAAGGAGAAATAATAGATTAAACGGGTAAAGTTCATAACAATCTCTCTGTAGATAATGAACTCGTCAGCATTTTCTTTGTGCAGCTCTGCTTTGTCATACATTATGGATTGGAATGGCATATCAGCAGTCACCTTGAAGACAAAATAGAAAATTCTTGATAATAAAGCAGTGAAAGAATCTATAACAAAGATTTTAATAATCCAGGCGATAGTAATAAAAGGAGTATTTACAGCTAAAAACTTAGCTCTGTTTTTCTGTAAGAGCAGCTTGCCAATATAGATAGAAAGCATTGCCGATACAGCTAAACCTATAGAAGTAATCCCTCCCATCCTTTTATAGTTAATACCTATTAGAAACATAAACAGAGGCCATAAAAATTCTGAAGTAGAAAGCTCTACTGCTTCAGAAGACAAGGCAATACTTAAAGATTTGTTTTTAAATATTCTTTTCCAGGCTCCAGTATAAGTATCAGTATATTGCTCATGCCTTTCTTTAGAGATTATCAAAGGAAGTATTGATATTAAAAGAGTAGCTAAAACAACAATAAATAAATTTAGATATCCAAGGCCTGCTAGCAAAAATCCTCCCACAATAGGACCAATAATGCTAACTAAAAAGATTACGCTTTCTAGTTGCCCCCATTTAGCTGACCTAGTTTCTTTATTAGTAAAGCGGATAAAGTAGGTATGAAATCCTGGCCAAAAGAATAAAAGGCCTAAGCTTCTTAATATAATAGCTGCTGCTGGCAACAGGAAACTTTTATCAATAAAGAATAAGCAAAGGTAATAGCAAAAGAATATCAAGCTTGAAATAATCATGGTCTTTTTAATCCCCAGTTTAGCCATCACTCTTCCTCCAAACACAGCCAGCAATCCAAATAATCCATAGCTGGCTCCAAAAAATATCATTGTGTAAGTTAAAGATCTATCAAAAGCCAGGTACATGTAAACCGGCTCAAAAATACCTATCATCCCAATAGCTAGATGCCTTATAGCTACACTCAAAAAGAATTGTCTAGATTCCTTTTTAAAAAAGTATCCTACCCAGGAATCTATGCCTAGATCATCTTCCATATTATTCTATGTCTTTGGTAATTTGGCTATTGGCTGGAACTTTTCTATTAGGAGCAATTTTAATACCCGGCATTATGATTGTTCCGTCTCCGATCTTAACATTGTCTCCAATGGCTGCTCCTAATTTTTTTCTTTTGGTTTCTATCTCTTTTCCTCCAACCATCATGGTAATGTTTTTCCCTTTATTAGAATTAACTATCTTAACATTTTTACCAATATAGCAATTATCCCCAATAATAGAATCTTTTATGGAAGCATTTGCATCTATTATTGTTCTTTGTCCTATTAAAGAATTTTTTATCTGACTACCTGTCATTATCCTGCAATCATTGCCAATGCTGGTAAAAGCTTCTATCAAACAATCTTTTTCCAATAAACATTTTTGGCCTATAAAAACTGGCCCAATAATAATTGCTTCGCTTTTTACCAAAGACAGAGCAGAAACACTTGCTTGGCCTTTAATTATTACTCCCTCTTCAATTTTGCCTGATATTATTGGTAACATTTTGCCTAAAAGATATTCTGCTGCGTCTAAGAAATTCCAGACATAAGAGATTGGCATCCAATCTTTTGATATAGATACATTCAGTTTCTGGTCATCGGCAAATTGTTTTAAATAATCTGTAAATTCATATTCTCCTCTGGCAGATCTAACAATTTTGTAATCCAGAACTGACTTGGGCAGACAATATAAGGCAGTATTAGCTAAATTAGACCTAGGATTAGTAGGCTTTTCTATAAAATTAACCATTACTCCTTTTCTTTCTGTTACTATTCCGAAATTCTTAGGATCTTTTACTTCTTTAACAGCTATGGCAGGATATTTTTTAACAACCTCCTGAATATCTCTTTTAGAATAAAAATCATCTCCCATTAAAAGCAGGAATTTGTCTTTAACCAGTTTTCTGGCAGAAAATACTGCGCTTCCTGTACCAGTTTGCTCTGCTTGATTAACATATTTAATCTTAATTCCTTTGTATTTACTACCTATCTTTTGCTCAATAAGATTATGCTTATAGCCAACAACTAAAACAACCTCGCTTGCAATGCCTTCAAGCTGGTCTAGATTATGCTCTAATAGGGTTTTGCCGGCAATTTCAATAAGAGGCTTAGGTTTGGTAAATGAGAGAGGCTGCACCCTGACACCTCTGCCTGCAGCTAAGATAACTGCTTGTATCATGCCATAATAATACCATATTTTGCATTTTTGAGTTAGTTTGTTAAACTAAACAAACTCTATGAAAAGCATTAAGAAAACAGCCCCAGATATCTATAATCTAATTCAAAAAGAGATTAAAAGACAGCAAGAAACCATTGATTTAATCCCTTCTGAAAATTATACTTCTCAAGCAGTTTTAGAAGCTGCTGGAACTGTTTTTACCAATAAATATGCTGAAGGATATCCTGGCCAGAGATATTATCCAGGATGCCAGATAATTGATGAATTAGAAACTCTTTGCTGCCAGAAAGCCAAAAGGGTTTTTAATTTAAATGATGACTGGGAGGTTAATGTTCAGCCTTTATCTGGAGGCCCAGCTAATTTTACTATATATTTTGCCTTGTTAAAGCCGGGAGATAAAATCCTTTCAATGCAGCTATCTCATGGCGGGCATTTGAGCCATGGGCATAAGGTAAATATTTCCTCTCATATTTATCAAATAATCAATTACGGAGTTAATGAAAAAGGATTTATTGATTATGAAGAATTAGAAAAAATAGCCTTGGCAGAAAAACCCAAGCTGATTATCTCTGGAGCCACTGCTTATCCAAGAATAATTGATTTTAAAAGATTCGGAGAGATTGCTAAGAAGATAGGCGCATATCATTTAGCAGATATATCTCATATTGCTGGACTAATTTCAGCTGGATTGCATCCCTCTCCTTTTCTTTATAGCGATGTAGTTATGACTACCACTCATAAGACTCTTAGAGGCCCCAGGTCTGCTGTTATCTTTGCTAAAAAAGAAATATATCCGCAAATTAAAAAAGCGGTTTTCCCTGGAATTCAAGGAGGACCGCATCAGCATATTATTTGTTCTAAGGCGGTAGCTTTTACTGAAGCTTTAAAACCAGAATTTAAAAAATATCAAATACAAATAGTAAAGAATGCCAAAGCCTTAGCAAAAGAATTGAAAAGATTAGGTTTTAATCTTTTAACTAATGGCACAGATAATCATTTAATGCTTATCAATTTAAAGAATGTTATTGATGCTTCAGAAGCAGAAAAGATATTAGAGCAAGCTAATATTTTAGCTAACAGGAATACAATTCCTGGAGATGAATCCCCTTTTAAGCCAAATGGTTTACGCTTAGGAACACCTGCAGTTACTACCAGAAAAATGAAAGAAAAAGAAATGAAATTAATAGCTAATTTCATTTATCGTCTTTTGATTAAAAAAGAGAATGTGAGAAAAATACAAAAAGAGGCCGTTTCTCTTTGTAAGAAATTCCCGATTTATAATTGATGGAATAAATTGACGGTAGCCAGACTACCGTCAATTTTTATCGGCTCTAATATTTTTACTAAATAGTATTGTTATTTAACGATAGTTTAACCTTCATCTATACCATTTTTTGGTTTTTTATTCCGGCGAATCTGCGAGATAACGCTTATTATACCTAAAATGAAATAAGTGGGGACCTCTATAAACCCTAACAAGACTGCACCAAGCCCTTCCATTTCTTCTGATTGTGAGGCCACAGAAAAAAGTACCAATGATGCTAACCCAGCGTAAATAATAGGAGTCAAGATAAAAAACTTAGAATATTTTCTCCCAAAGAATTCTATAATTTTTTTGCCTAACGTCAAAGGTAAGGCAAAAATGGCGTACAAAAATATGATTAACATTAAGATAGGAATCGGCATAGGCAAGTTATCAACATTAACGATAATTTCCGGATAAAACATCAATAAAACAATGAGTGCTATGTTAAAACCAAATATAGCATTCGACCAAATTTTATCTCTATTATCTTTTTTCGCGATAGGCGGAATCTCTTGATTTGTAATCATATAACTAAATTAATTAATTTATCCTTAACAAAGATAACTTTTCTAATCTCTTTGCCAGCTAACCATTTTTTAATCTTTTCTGATTTTAAAGCAACTTCTTTCATCTTCAATTCATCTATGCCTGGTTTTACTTCAATCGTGTCCCTTACTTTTCCATTAACCTGAATAATAATAGGGATTGTTTCTTCTGCAATTAATTCAAAGCTGGGCCATTTTCCCTCAAAAATAGATTTCTTGCCCCAAACCTCTTCTGCTAAGTGCGGAGCAAAAGGTGAAAGGATTTTTAAAAGATTATTAAAATCTTTTTTACCAATACTCTTGCCTTGTAAAAGATTAACAAATTCCATCATGCACGATATGGCAGTATTGAATTTCTGTTCTTGTATGTCTTCTGTTACTTTTTTAATGGTTTTGTTAAGCTCTTTTTTAACTATTGCATCTGTTTTCTTTGCTGTTTTTATCTGGCTGATTTTATCTAAAAATCTTTTAGCTCCTAAAATTCCGTTTGTATCCCAGCTTATTGGCTGGTCAAATGGTCCCATAAACATTTCGTACACGCGGAAAGCGTCTGCCCCATACTGGTTAATTAAATCATCTGGATTAATAACATTTCCCCTTGATTTGCTCATTTTCTGGCCGTCAGGAGCAAGAATCAAGCCAATTGTTCTTAATTTCAGAAATGGCTCACTAAATTCAATAACATTTTCTTCTTGCAAAACCCTAATCCAGAAACGAGAATATAAAAGATGCAAAACTGCATGCTCTGCTCCACCAATGTAAAAATCAACTGGCAACCATTGTTTAGCCAATTCTGGTTTAATTAATGTTTTTTTGTTCTTAGAGTCTGCATAGCGGATAAAATACCAGCAAGAACCAGCCCATTGAGGCATTGTGTTAGTTTCTCTTATTGCTTTACCACCACATTTAGGGCATTTTGTTTTTACCCAATCAGTTAGTGTGGCTAAAGGTGATTCGCCTGTGCCTGTTGGCTGGAATTTTTCTATCTTTGGCAAAACCAAAGGTAGTTGTCTTTCTTTTAATGCAACCCAGCCTGGATTTAATAATTCACCCTTGCTGAAATCCCCTTCCTTGTAATTGTTAATTGTAATTTTGGTTTTGCATCTTTCGCAGAAAACAAGAGGTATTGGTTCTCCCCAATATCTTTGCCTAGAAAACACCCAATCCCGCAACTTATAATTTATAGCTGGTGTTCCAATGTTATTCTGTTTTAACCATTGCAATATTTTTTCTCCTATCTCACATTCAGCAATTTCTAGATGGTACTTTTCTGCAAATTTTTTATCACGCTCATCATGAGCTGGAACTGCCATTATTGCTCCATAGCCATAATAGGGTAAAACATAATCAGCGATATAAATAGGGATTTCCTTGTTATTAGCTGGGTTTACGGCATAAGCGCCAATAAATACTCCTGTTTTTTCTTTATCTTCAAGCTGTCTTTCAATATCAAGTTTCTTTTTAGCTTGTTCCTGGTATTGTTTTACTTCTGCCAGTTTTTCTTTCGAACAAATCTTTTCTACTAAAGAATGTTCTGGGGCTAATACTAAGAATGTTGCTCCAAATATAGTATCAGGCCTGGTGGTAAATACTTTTATCTTTTCTTCAGAACCTTTTACTTTAAAGATGATGTCTGCTCCTTCTGATCTGCCTATCCAGTTTTTCTGCATTTCTTTAATCTTTTCTGGCCAATCAAGACCTTCTAATCCATCCAATAATTTCTGGCTGTAATCAGTAATCTTTAAAACCCATTGTTTTAAGTCTTTTTTGGTTACTTCTACCCCGCATCTCTCGCATTTGCCATTAACAACTTCTTCATTGGCCAATCCTGTTTTACAAGACGGACACCAGTTAATTGGCAAAGTTGCCTGATAAGCTAACCCTTTTTCAAAAAGCTTTAAGAATATCCATTGAGTCCATTTGTAATAATCAGGATCAGATGTATTTATCTCTCTTGACCAATTGTAAGACAAACCAATTGCTTCCATTTGTTTCTTAAATCTGGCAATATTTTCTTTAGTTGAAATTTCTGGATGAATACCTGTTTTGATAGCATAGTTTTCTGCGGGCAAACCAAAAGCATCCCAGCCCATTGGATGCAAAACATTGTATCCTTTCATTTTCATATACCTGGCAATAATATCAGAACCAATATATCCTCTTGGATGACCAACATGAAGGCCTGCTCCTGAAGGATATGGAAACATATCCAAAATGTAAAATTTAGGCTTTTTACATTTGCCCTTGGCTTTAAAAGTATTGTTCTCCTGCCAATACTTTTGCCATTTTTGCTCTATGTTTTGTGGATCATAAACATCCATAATATTTCATATTAACTTAATTCCAGGTTTTTTCAAAAAACAAGCAGCCGGGCATGGTTCTAATTCCGCCCGGCCACAGGAAACAGGAGTTCGCACGCACTGATCCATGCTCTTGACCTCTTCGGCGATTTGCACTTGTACGACAGCCAAAGGAAGATGAGACGTGGATAGCCAACAATCAATGGGAAAACCCACTGAGAGAAGGCTCTGGAGGCCTGCATGAGCATGATTGCAGCATCTGGGCTATCGTCGACGAACTGACGACTCATCAATCCCTCCTTCGATCATCCGAGACTAGATACGGCCACGATGGACGCCAGATGCCTCCATTCCAGTACAACACGCTCGGGCCTCTTAGTGCATCCCACAAAGCGCACCCAAGCCCACGCCACCAATTTTTCATGCTATGGCACCTCCTTTGCTCGCGTACGAGCACCAGAATGAACTTCAGCTTCTGTATAGCACTTTTTATAATAAGTTCAAGCGCAAACTAATAAACTAAAAATCTCAAAAAGAGAGGACTTTTAGGATTGAATATTATATCTTAAACAGATTCAATGCGTTTTGGAATGTCTTTGAGACCAACTCCTCAATGTCCATGTTTTTTATCTCAGTTACCTTCTTGACCACCAACTTCACCCCCATCGGATCATTTCGCTCTTTGTATCCTGGCGGAGACAAATATGGACAATCTGTTTCTAAAAGTATTCTTTCAATAGGAATTTCTTTAATAATTTCATCTAAGGCTAATTTAAAAATTATACCGTTAAAGCCTAAATATAATCCCATATCAATGTATTTTTTAGCTTGTCCTATTGTTCCTGTAAAACAATGAACAACTCCTTTTACTTTTCTGTTTGTCAGAAACTCTATTAAATCATCGTGAGCCATACGGCAATGAAAAATTAAAGGTAAATTCAACTCATTTGCTAATTGAACATGCTTTTCTAATAATTCTCTCTGGTTCTCTTTAAAATCTACCAATTTCTTAGTTGTTTTTGGCTTCCAGTAATAATCCAATCCTGTTTCTCCAATAGCCACCACATTCTTGTTTTGAGCAAGCTTTTTGTATCCTTCATAATCAAAAAATGCTTCTTGACTCAAATTCTCTTCTTCGTGTTCATCTTTTTTTACCTTAACTAAAGTAGTATCTAAATGAATAGGATGCAAACCAACAGAAGCATATACTCCTTTTTCATATTTCTGCGCTAAATCAACAGCTACTTTTGAAGTGGTAAGATTAGAACCAACATTAATATGCCAGATATTATTATCCAGACATTCTTTGATTATTTTATCCCTGTCATCATTAAAAGCCTTGAAATTAACATGGCTGTGAGTATCAAAAATCATATTCTGGGAAATATTGGTTCTTTTCTTTGTCCATTTAGCTGCTCTTTGATTTTTAGAGCAGTATCTGGCATAAATGGCTCTAATAAATCAGCAATAAACCCAACAACCAAAACAAGATTTTTAATTGTTCCTGTCTTGTCATTACTATTCTCCCATATCTTCTCCTTTTCAATATAGCGATCACAAAAACCAATCAAATCCCAAATCTTTTCTAAGGCTTCATTTAGTTTTATCTGGTCAATTAATTCAGAATATTCTTTTTTAATCTGCTCTAATTTATCAGCTAATTCTTTGTCATTAATTGAGCCTTCTGCTTTAATATTGTTTTTTAAAGCAACAGTGCTAATCCTGGCAGAAAGATTGCCAAGGCCAAAAGCCAAATCACTATTATATCTTTTTTCAAACTTCTCAATAGTAAAATCACCATCTTTAGTTGTTGGAATTTCTCTTAAAAGATAATATCTAACAGCATCTGTGCCATATTTTTCTACCAAACCAAAAGGGTCAATAACATTTCCCAGGCTTTTTGACATTTTCTGGCCATTAGCAGTGATAAAACCATGAACTAAAAGAGACTTAGGCACAGACAAACCTAAAGATAAAAGCATAGCTGGCCAGTAAATAGAATGGAATCTTAAAATATCCTTGCCAATACATTGAACATCTGCTGGCCAGAGCTTGCCAAATGTTTTGACATCAGTTGAATATCCAATAGCAGAAATGTAATTAGTCAAAGCATCTGCCCAAACATACATTATCTGTTCTGTATCCCCTGGTACTGGAATCCCCCATTTTAAACTTTTAATTGAACGGGAAAAACTTACATCTTCTAACCCCTGTTTAACAAAACTTAATACTTCATTTTTTCTTTCTTCTGGAAATATTTTAATCTTATCAGAGCCAATAATTTCTTCTATTTGTTTTTGATATTTTGATAATCTAAAAAAATAGTTTTCTTCTTCAATCAACTGAGGCTCTGTTTTATGAATAGAGCATTTTCCGTCAACTAATTCCTTTTGAGTGATAAATGCTTCACAACCAACACAATAATATCCTTTATATGGCTGCTTATAAATATCTCTATTATCAACCAATTTCTGCCAGATCTTTTCCACAACAGGGATATGCCTTTTGATATCAGTAGTCCTGATAAAATCATCATTAGAAATGTTTAAAGGATCTTTTAAGGTCTTGAATTGTTCAGCTATCTGATTACTAAATTCTTCTGGAGATAAACCATGCTTTTCTGCTTCTTTTTGAACCTTTAAACCATGCTCATCTGTACCAGTAAGAAAGAATACTTCCTTATTAAGCTTACGATTATATCTGGCCAGAACATCAGCTTGAACTAATTCTAAAGCAAAACCGATGTGAGGCGGAGCATTGGTATAAGCAATACTAGTTGTAATGTAAAACTTATTTTCCATATTCTTTTTTAAACACTATTACAAATTCTCCTTTAACTGATGTTTCTTTTAACTGCTTAATAATTTCTTCTGGCTTTCCTCTGTAAATTGTTTCAAATTGCTTGGTTAATTCTCTTAAAACAATTAAATGACAATCAGAACAAATTTCTTTTAATTTTTCTATTGTTTTAATGATTCTATATGTTGTTTCAAAAAATATAACTGGATTTTTGGATTCAAGTAGTTCGTTAAAGAATTTATTCTGGCTTTTTTTAGGGACAAAACCTAGGAATAAAAACTTTTGCATTGGTATTCCCGCTACAGAAGCAGCTGCGCTTACAGATGATGGCCCAGGTATAGGAATAATTTCTGCTTTTTCCAAAACAGCCTCTATTAACTCATTGCCTGGATCAGATATGCCAGGAGTGCCTGCTTCGCTTATCAAGGCTATATTCTTATCACTCTGCAATGCTGATATTATCGTATTTAACAGTTTTGGCAGGGAATGCTGCTCATATTTAATAGGATTATTCTTAATCCCATATTTATTTAATAAAATCCTGGCCTTATTAGTATTTTCTGCCAAAATCAAATCAGCCTCTTTTAAAACTCTTAAAGCACGCAGAGTAATATCTTCTAAATTGCCAATAGGCGTGGCAACAATAAATAGTTTAGCCATTAGGATGAGTAGTATCTTGGGGCAATACTTCTGTGTTTTCTTTCCTAGTTATGATTCCTTTGATAAATTCAAACAGCATTGCCATAAAAGGAATAGCCAGAATTGATCCTAATATTCCCCATACTTTAGAACCAATAAGTATAGCCATTAAGACTAAGGCTGGAGAGAATTTCAGGAATTTCTTGCTCAAAACCGGGGTCAAAACATGATTTTCTATCTGTTGAACTAAGAAAAAGGCAGCAATAAAAATTAAAGCTTTTGGTACTGATATTAAAAGAATAAATATGCCTATTACTACTCCGATAATCAATGGGCCAATAGTAGCTACAATGTCAGCCAAACCTGCTAATAATCCAAAAAACACGGCATATTTGATATTTAAAGCAAAACAAATAATGGAAGTGAAAACTCCTACAAAAATCATGCCTAAAACTCTTGTCCCAAACCATATAGAAACTCTTCTCTGGCTTGAGCTCCAGACATCTAATGCTTTTTGGCGATATTTTTCAGGGATAATCAAAACTATGGCTTTTTCTATCCCTTTTTGTTCTAAAGACAGGAAAAAAGAAATAGAGAATACAGCTACTGTTGTAATAAGACCACCAAAAATTGAGCTTAAGGCAGCAAAAAAGCTTGTAGAAGATTTGGCCAGCATACTTTCCATTGCTTGAGTAAATCCCTGCAAGCTGGATAAGGCTCCTATCTTTAATCCTTTAAGATACGGGGAAGCAGTTTCAAAATACTGCGGGAATTTCATGGCAAACTCTCTGAGCTCTCTGAATAAGAATGGGGCGGTAAGATATATCATTAATCCAAGAAGTAAAAATATCCCGAAGTAAACAATAATAGCAGAAAAAACTCTGGGGATTCTCTTCCTTTCCAAAAAATTAATGGCTGGATTAAAAAGAATGGATATGATAACAGCAAAAATGAAATAAACTAAAAGATCTTGTATCAAAAACAAGAAATAGATTATTATGGCTGCTACAATCAAACGACCAATAGTCCACCATGATATGTCTAATATTTTTTGCTGTCCATTTTCCATTTTAAAAACTATTTAATAATTTTTTGTACTGATTGATATTTTGTTTTGGACCGACCATAGCTAAGTTGATTCTTGATGGTACAAAAATTTCTTTAGCTACTTTAAGAATATCAGATTTTGAAACCTTATCAATCTTTTCAAACATTTCTTTAGGAGTTTTAATCTTTTCCCCGCATAATTCCTGGCTGCTGTAATATGTGGCCAGAGCCTCACAAGACTCTAAAGCTAAAACTGTTTGTCCTTTTAAAAAGTCTTTAGCCTTTTTCAATTCATCATCAGATATACCTTTATCTCTTATGTCTTTATATTCGTTTAGGATAGCTCTAACTGCTGCTAAAGCATTTTTGTTATCTACCCCTGCTTTAGTTGCTAAATACCCGCTATCAGTATTTTCTTCATTAAAAGTGCTTACATAATATGCTAATCCTAGTTTTTCTCTTACCTTTACAAATAAACGGGAACTCATCATCCCTCCTAAAGTATTAGCTAAAATCCATAAAGGATATTTCTTAGGATTTAGGACATTGAAAGTCTTAACTCCTAATAAAAGATGAGTTTGGTCAGTTTTTTTAGCAAAAAACTTCATTTGCGGACCTGTTTGTTTTTCAATTAATTTTGGCTTGGTATTAGGTCTGGCTGATCTAATATCTTCAAAAGCTTTGTGTAAAAGTCTTTTAGCTTTATTAGAATCAAAATTACCAGCTAAACAAATTAAGGTATTGGCACTAGTATAGTTTCTTCTTAGATATTCAACTAAATCTTTATGTTTAATATTCTTTACTGATTTTTTGCTGCCAGCGATTGGCCAGCCAGCAGGCTGGTCTCCATATAAAAGCTCTTGCCAGATATTATAGACGTGAGTCATTGGGTTATCCTTGTACATATTAATCTCCTCAATGATAATATCTTTTTCCTTGTTAACCTTATCTGTCGGGATTAATGGATGTAAATATAAATCAGCCACCCAATCAATAGCTGTTTTTAAATACTGATTAGCCACTTTAGCGTAATAGCAGGTATATTCTTCACTGGTAAAACCATTAAACACTCCTCCTATCTTTTCTATCACCTCAGCCAATTCAGTCTGATCAGCCATGGTTTTTGTAGCCTTAAAAACCATATGTTCTAAAAAGTGAGATATTCCATTTATATCTTTTTTCTCATATTTGCTTCCAACTTTTGCAGCCACAAAAACAGCTACTGCCTGACTGCCAGTATATGGTACCAATAGAATTTTTAATCCGTTTTTTAACTGATACAGTTTGTGCATATTCCTTTTTATAGCTCATAATTGATGAAATTGAAACCCCCGCATCATTGTGATATAATAAATATGTGAGAGATTCTTGTGACAGAATCTCTCACAATAGCTACTCAACGTCTTGGTTGGTGGTTCGTATGCAGCGGCAGGCGTTGAGGTTTCAAGGCCGCGGAGCGTGTTGATTTCCCACAGTAGTGACTTCTCTTTTCTTTCCCGGCCTTCATGAGGTGGCTCTTGCCACCTCTTTCCCCTTTAATAAACCTAAAAAGCCCTTGCGGGCTTTTTGGTTATTTATCTATGGAGTTATTGGTACAATCTCTTTAGCAGTAGTAATGCTTTCAGGCAGCTTGCCTTTAAAATTCAACTTACCGTTATTAAAGTCAACTGAGCTAACATATAATCCAGGGAAAGCAGAAGCGCTAACAAGCTTGCTTATATAATAATTAATATCATTTTTGTATTTAGTGGAAAAATCTGAAGGCAAGGCTAATCTTCCTAATTCTGCCTTATTAACTATCACATCAGCTTTTCCGTCTTTTATCACTGGCTTTAAATTAACATAAAAAGGAATTTGTTTTCTAACAAACTTAAGCTTGGAAACTACCTTTTGCATATCAACATCTTCAAATCCTGTTGCTTTAGCAAATCCATCTAATCTGTCTATTAAAAGCAACCCAGATCCTTCAGCTGTGCCATCCTGGTTAATCTTAATTTGTACTTCTTCAACTGGAAAATACTTCCAGTTAGCGCCATTCATATTAATTCTGGCTGTAATTTCTTCCTGGGTAAAAGAATTCTCAATTGGCTGACTTCCTTTACAAATCATACTGGATTTGAGATCAACAGCAGAATCAAGAACAATAATCTGAACTTTGTTCTTAGCAGCAGCAGAATCATAGTCAGCCTGAGTATATGTTATTCCTAAATCTCTTGGTTTGGTTGATCCCATAAGATCTGACAAACCAGGGATAAAGCCAAGATAACCCAGAACTATTACTGCTATTACTAATAAGACTAGTATAAGGAAAAATAATCCTTTGAAAAACTTCATATTTTTGTTTTTAAATAATTAATTAATTCTTTAATAGATACTCTTTTTTGTTCCATGGTGTTTCTGTTGCGAATAGTAACATCATCTTTTTCCAAACTATCAAAATCAACAGTAATACAAAAAGGTGTTCCTATTTCATCTTGTCTGCGATAGCGCCTGCCAATTGATCCTGTTTGATCATATTGACACAAAAACTCTTTGCAAAGCATTTGATATATTTCTTGAGCTTTTTCTACTATTTCCGGCTTATTTTTCAGTAATGGGAAAACAGCTACTTTAATAGGAGCTAATCTTGGATGAAAATCTAGAATAGTTTCTACTTCTTTAGCAGCCTCAGTAGTGGTAGTTCTGCCTCCTTCTATCTCTTTATACGCTTCTACTAAAAATGCTAACAAGCTTCTTTCAACACCAACTGATGTTTCAATAATATATGGAATATATTTTTCTTTGGTGTCTGAATCAGTATATGACAAGTCTGTTCCACTATATTTAGAGTGTCTTGATAAATCCCAATCCCCTCTGTTATGTATCCCTTCAATCTCCTGCCAACCAAAAGGAAATTCATACATAACATCTATCTGGCGCTTGGCATAATGAGCGCGCTGGCCATCAGGTACTTCAAATAGTTTTATCTTTTTCCTATCCAGACCCAAGCTCTCATACCATTTCATTCTTTCTTCTTTCCAATATTCAAACCATTTGTCAGCATCTTTAGGATGACAAAACCATTGCATTTCCATTTGTTCAAACTCTCTCATTCTAAAAATGAAATTCTTGGTAGTAATTTCATTTCTAAAAGATTTTCCTATCTGAGCAATGCCAAAAGGTAATTTCATTCTCATTGAATCTAAAACATTCTTGAAATTGATATAAATACCCTGACAGGTTTCAGCCCTCATATATGAGATTGCACTCTCGTCTTCAGTTGAACCAACAAAAGTTTTCATCATCAGATTGAACTTCTTGGATTCTGTAAGCTCTCCTTTGCAATCAGGACATTTCTTTTCTTTTATTTCACTTAATCTGAATCGTTTATGGCATTCTTTGCATTCCACTAATTCATCTGCAAATCCAGCACTCAAATGTCCTGATGCTTCCCATACTTTAGGAGACATTAAAATGGCTGCATCCAGTCCTACAATAGAATCATGCAGACGAGTCATGTTATTCCACCATTCATCTTTGATATTCTTTTTTAATTCCGCGCCTAAGGGACCAAAATCATAGCTGGATCCAAATCCGCCATATATCTCAGACGAGGGGAATACAATCCCTCTTCTTTTGCAAAGCGATATTATTTTATCCATTAAATCCATATTATTGAACTGTTCCATTCTGCCCCAATAGGCTGGTTTCCATATCTGGGAATGTTAAATTAATAGCGCTCCCTGTTGTCTGATCTTGAGCAGAAACAGATATATTGGTTAAAACTACAACAGCTTTTCCTTTTTGAATAGTATTTGGTTTAATTTTAATCTGAAAACCTGCTAATTTTGGAGCCAGAAGCCCTGCTCCTTCTGCTAGCTCTGATACATTCCAGATTAATTCTCTGGTTTGAGAATCAAAGGAAATCTCTTGCGGAGCTATTTGACCCGTTAATTCAACATTGCTTGGTAAAGTAGCTTTTATCTTTACATCTTTTAACAAGCTGTAATAATTCTTTAATCTCCAAAAAGCTGTTAAAATTGATTCTTGATTGACTTTAAGAGGCAAGGGTCCTTCACTGCCAAAAAGCTCATCATCAACATATAGCTCCTGGACTAATTCCAGCTTTGAGTTTATCTTTGTATAAAATACTTTTTTGGTCTGGCCTAAGCGTATCTCGCTTTCAATCTGCGGATCCTTAGAAGAACTGATTTTATCAGCACTTAGATTAATCCAGAATTCAACCTGACCTTCTTCTCCTGGATCAAGAAACTGCAAAGAAGAAACTTTTCTGCCATCCCACATAATAGAATTATCTCCTAAAGTAAACTGGCCGTCTGTGGTTTTAAGAGTGCTAAAATCCAGCAAATCGCTTTTAAGCCTTGCTACTAAGAATAAACTCTGCAATGTCCTGTCTCCAATGTTTCTGAAAATTATCTGATAGTGCAAAGCGTCTCCCTGATTAGCAGCATAATCCTGAACTCCATTAATTGTCTGATCAAGATAAATAGATGGCTCTACTACAGAAACATCTTTGCTAATATCTTTTAAAATTACTTTCTGGCCACTGATCCAGATTCCGAAATCTGCAGAAAATGTCTTTGATTCTCCTGTCTGACCATTTAGAGTCCCGCTGATTTTTATCTTTCCTCCCTGCGCCTTATTCAAAGAATTCAGATGCCATTCATTTGAAGACAATCCTTTGGGCTGGCTAGAAGTGAAAACAAAATCAGAAGGATAATTTACCTTTATGGTTATATCATCCAAAGTTGAACTAAAACTTGAGAAGTAATTCAAGGTAAAATCTATAGGCTTACCTGTTTCTATCTCTGAAGCTAAGTCAAAATCAAAAGTTAAAGGCACATTGCTGATTGTTGATAGATGATTAGTCTCTGAAACATATTTAGCAGTAAGATTTTTAGGCTGATAAGAAAGCAAGGCTTTTGTCTCTTTTGAATCCCCTGCCTGGCCGAATAGCTTGCCTTTGAATTTAAATATCTTTTCTGCTCCAGGATAAATTGCTCCGCCTAATTCTTCTTTGGCAATTGTTTTTCTTAAAAGACCTCCGTCTGCAGGAACAGAAAATGCTGGGAATTCAAAAACTAAACTGGGATTATCCAAACGAATATCTCCATTGTTTTTAAATTTAACAATGTATTCTATATCCTGCCCTGCTTGTACGGTACTTGGCGCTAATATCTCTAATTTCAAGGCTTCTTTGGAATAAGTATTCCTATTCCATAGCCAAATACCAAGCACTATTAAAATTAAACATAAAAATCCTACGAAGAGATATAGTCTACTTTTGGATATTTTCATTTGTTTGATTAATGGATTGATTATTTTGTTGTACAGAAAATGGATCTGGCGCTGGTTTGGGTTCTGTTGTAATGGGTCTTCCTGTCGCTACCCTAAAAATATTCCCTATGTTTTTTCCAATCCCTAAACCAGTCTCCTTGGGCCCCATTTCTTTCGGCCCAGGTATCAGGCGCGCTTGGGCAATTTCAACTTTATGCCTGCTAAGTATTTGTTCCGAGACCGATATGCCAGTGTTTCTTCGCCTAGCTTCTGATTTCGTAAATTTCCCTATTCTTCTTATCGCCTCGTCTCTTGAAATAATTTCTTTCTTATCCGGGAAAACCGTATCCACTAAACCAGACAATTCTTCTTCTTTTAATTTAATACGTTTACCGTCGGGAAGTTTTCTAAATTTCTGGAAATCTCTTTTCATCCTATCTTTTGTCATATAAGAAAGGTTGCCCCACAAACCTTTTTCAGGACGTTTGACTGGTGCTGGTTGGGCTGGTCTCTTCCCCGGACCAGAGATAACTGCCCTAGCTGTATCTCTTAAAAATCCTCCTAGCCCTCCTTTATTAGTATCCATAATCTTTTAATTTTAATCTAAAATCATTTGTTTATCTACTTTTCTATGCCCAGCCAGACATCATCATTCTCAATTCTTCCATCCTGTTGGAAAAATGGTATTGTGGCTGGTTTTTGATTAACATATTTTATTCCTTTGGTTTTAGTCTGATTTAAGATTATTGTTTCATTCTTAATCAATATTGTTTTTAAATAATCACTGGCAACAAAAACAATAGTTATCTTGTCTTGAGGAGTACAGCCAGCTTTTTTACGGCTATCTTGAATAAACCTAATAACATCTCTTAATATTCCCTCTTCTTTTAATTCTTCTGGGATTTGGATATTAATAGATACAGAAATCTTTCCTGCCTGACCATTCACCCAATTATTTCTTGATTCTATTTCATCAACTATCTTTATGCTCCTTATATTCAGCTCATCTTCCAAGATCCTTAGAAGTTCTTCTTGTACTTTTGCTCCGCCAAAATTGATATTAGCTTCGGCTAAAGGCTGTCTTACTTTAATTTGAGCCTGATTCCTCAAATTAAGAGCTAAACTAGCTGCTTGTCTTATCAAATCCATTTCTTTTTCCAAATCTTTATCTATTATTTTCTTATCAGCTTTTGGCCAAGAATATAGATGAACACTAATCTTTGAACCTGATTCTTGCATTGCTTTTTCACTTACAAAAGGAACAAAAGGAGCACACATCTTGCTAGTCTCAAAAAGAATATAACCTAGAACCATAGAAGCTTGATCCAGTTCTTTTGAATTAACAGGTTGTTGGAATCTAGATCTAGAACGCCTCACATACCATAAAGACAAATCATTTACTACAAAATCCTCTATCAAACGTGCGCTAGAAAACACATCATAGCTCTCTAGGTCCTTTGTGACTTTTTCTATTACAGAGTTAAGCCTTGATAATATCCATTTATCTAAAAGATTTGCTGGTTTTGGTTTTTTGGCCAGTATCTCTTTGGTATTATAGGTTTTTAAGAAAACCAAACAATTCCAGAAAGTCATTAGGAATTTCTTTAAGGACTGATCTACATTCTTTTCATCAAATAATTTAGGCTCACCAGGCTGGTTAATGGTAAAGAAATACCAGCGCAAAGCATCTGCTCCATATTTCTCTATTACTTCCCAAGGATTAACAATATTGCCAACAGACTTGCTCATCTTCTGTCCTTTTTTATCCAAAACGTGGCCAAGAACAATTACATTTTTGTATGGAGATTCTAAACCAAGCAATGTAGCAATTGCTAAAAGAGTATAAAACCATCCTCTGGTCTGATCTATGGCTTCAGCAATATATTCTGCAGGAAATTGCTCCTTTTTCTCAATAAAGTTTTTATTCTCAAAAGGATAATGATATTGGGCAAAAGGCATTGAGCCTGAATCAAACCAGCAATCAATAACTTCTGGCACTCTTTGCATTTTAGACTTACATTCAGGACATTGAAATTTAACCTGATCAATATATGGACGATGTAAGTCTATTTCTCCCTGATCATTGTACGGAAAATCTTTGAATTCTAATTCTCTGACTGCAGCTGTATCGCATTTTAATTTTTCGTGATATTCTCCGGTTTCCTGTATGTTCATCCCAGAAGACGATGATTCAAGCAATAATATGTTTGCAATGTGGCCAACAATAACAATATTCTTCCCATCGTATTTGCTGTCTATCTCTCTCATGAAATCAATTAGGCGGGTTCTCATTTGAGCATATGTCTCTCCCCCAGGAAATGGATCTTTAAATCTTCTGATTGTTCTTGACCTCAAGGATTTATTTTCTTCTGGTGTAAAAAACGTTTCGGCATGGTTTCTCGGTTTGCCATTTAGATCTCCTGCTCCAATTTCTCTTAATCTATCATCGTAAATTATCGGGGTATTTAATTCCTTAGCAATAATTTCTGCTGTTTGTTTTGTGCGCAATAAATCTGAAGAAAAGATAAAATCTATCTTTTGCTTTTTAAGATTAACAGCTGCTTTTTGAGCCTCCTTAATCCCTTTTTCTGTTAAGGGAAACTCTCCGAGCTCTGGGAAAGAAGATCTTATCTCTTCAACCACATTTCTTGATTCTCCGTGTCTGACAAGAAAATATTTATTCTTGCTAAATGTTTGTTTTAATAAATCCTGCCTTGAACCAATAACTTCTTGATGTTGGCATTGTTTGCATTCCCAAACAGGCAAAGGAGTTCCCCAGTATCTTTCTCTGGATAATGCCCAGTCTTTAACATCCTCTAACCACTCACCAAATCTCCCATTTTTAATATGGCTTGGGACCCAATTAATCTTTTCATTATTCGCTTTCAGTTTCTCTTTTAAAGCGCTCATCCTAATAAACCAACCTTCTTTGGCATAATACAACAAAGGAGTTTTGCATCTCCAGCAAAAAGGATATTCATGCTCATAATCTTCGACTGCGAAGACTTTCCCGTTTTCAGATAGATGCTTGATAATCAATGGATCTGCATTTTTGACAAACATTCCTGCCCATTCTTTTACTTCTGCTTTGAATTTTCCTTCACTATCAACAAATAAAAGAATTGGAAATGGTTTGTCTTTGTGATTTAAATTCCATTCCTGAATCAGCTTCATATCATCTTCTCCAAATGCAGGAGCAATATGCACTAATCCAGTTCCTTCCTCAGTACTAACAAAATCACCAAGCAATACTTTGTAAGCATTATCTTTGGCTAGATTAAATAACGGTTCATATTCTAATTCTTGCAAATCCTTTCCTTTAAATTGAGAAATAATTTTGTATTCTCCTTTTAATATATCTTTTCTGTCTTTGGCTAAAACCAGAACCTCATTGTTAATTTCTACAGCAATGTAGTCTATGTTTTTATTCACTGCTACAGCTACATTAGCAGGTAAAGTCCATGGCGTAGTTGTCCAAACCAAAAGACTGATATCCCCTTTTATCTTTGAAAAAACAGGATGGCTGGAAGGATTCTTAATCTTTAGTTTTACATAAACAGAAGGTTCTTTTATTGTCTTATAACCTTGGGCTACTTCATGAGAAGATAGAACTGTTCCGCAACGAGGACAATAAGGAACAACTCTGTGTCCTTTGTATAACAATCCTTTGTCACTTATTTGCTTGATAATCCACCACACGCTTTCCATATATGAAGCGTCGTAAGTAATGTATGGATTATCCATATCAAGCCAATAAGCAATCCTTTGAGTTAAATCCTGCCAATCCTGAACATATTTCCAAACTGATTCTTTACATTTCTGGTTAAATGCTGCTATCCCGTACTTTTCTATATCTTTTTTAGAATGCAATCCAATCTCTTTTTCTGTTTCAAGTTCTACTGGCAAGCCATGAGTATCCCAACCAGCTTTTCTGATAACTTTAAAGCCCTGCATGGTTTTATACCTGCAGATTACATCTTTAAAAACGCGGGATAAAACATGATGGATGCCGGGTTTGCCATTAGCAGTTGGCGGTCCTTCAAAGAATACAAAATTCTTGCCTTTTTTGGATAAAGATTTTTCAAAGGTATTATCTTCTTTCCAGTATTTAAGTATTTCTTTTTCAGTTTCGTTAAAATTTAGAGCCATATATCACATTTTCTCTGGCGCACTAATGCCCATTAGATTAAGGGTTTCTTTTAAAACTATTTTTGTTGCTTGAGCTAAAGACAATCTGGCTTGGGTTAATTTCTTATCCTCACTTATTAAACGGCAGTCTTGATAAAACTTATGAAATGCTGTTGCTAAATCAAAAGCATATTTGGGAAGTTTCTGAGCCTGATAATTATTAGCAACCTCTTCAATAATATGCGGGAATAATGAAAGAGTTTTAATCAGGCTTATTTCTGAAGAATCATTCAATAATGATAGATCTGGCTTAAGGCTTTTTATCTTGGCTTTCCTAAATACGCTGCAGATTCTAGCATAAGCATATTGAATATAGAAGACTGGGTTAGCTTCTGTTTTCTGCTGGGCTAAATCCACATCAAAATTCAAATGAGTATCAACGCTTCTGGAAAGAAAGAAATATCTAACAGCGTCTTTGCCAACCATGTCTAAAAGATCATCTAAAGTTATATATATTCCTTCTCTCTTAGACATTTTCAGGATTTCCTTTCCTTTAAAAAGAGTAACAAATTGCAAAAGAATAATCTTTAATTGACCAGGATAGCCAATAGCGCTTACCCCAGCTTGCAATCCGGCTACGTCTCCAAAATGATCTGCTCCCCAGATATTAATGACCTGTTTAAATTTACGGGTTTGCAGCTTATCTTTATGATAAGCAACATCAGCAGCTAAATATGTTGTCTGGCCGTCTTTTTTAATAACCACCCTGTCTCTTTCGTCTTTAAATTGAGTGCTCTTAAACCAGCTTGCTCCATCTTTTTTATATATCAATCCCTTTTTCTCTAATTCTTCTATAATTTGTTTTACTTTCCCTGTTTTTTGAAGCTGACTTTCAAAAAACCATTTATCATATTTAATTCCTAATCTATCAGTGGTTTTTTTAATATATTTATCAATAATGATTTTAGCAGCTTTTTTGCCAGCAATTGCTGGATCTTTATCTTTAATGGTTCTGCTTAAAACATCTATATAACTCCCCTTGTACTGAGCTAATGCATCTTTTAAAACAGAATGGCCTAAAGAGATAATCTGATTGCCGCAATCATTGATATAGTATTCTTTAAAAACAGAATATCCGACCTTCTTCAAAACATTAGCCAAACAATCCCCAAAAGGCCCTCCTCTGGCATTGCCAATAGTTAAAGGTCCTGTTGGATTAGCAGATATAAATTCTACTTGCAGCTTTTGTTTCTGCCCTATTTTTGAACTGCCATATTTTGATTTCAGTTTTAAAATATCCTCTAATTCTTTTAAACAAGCGTTTTCAGATAAAAAAAGATTCAAAAATCCATTATTAATCTCTATCTTTTGTAATAATTTCTGCTTCTGGTTTTCTTTTTGCAAACATGTTAAAAGAATCTGAGCGATTTCTTGAGGAGATTTTTTTAGCTGACCAGCTAAAACAAATGCCAAATTAGTAGAATAATCTCCATGCTCTTTTATCTCTGGCTCTAATAAAGATATGCTTTTTATATCAATTGTCGGCAAAAAACCGTCTTTTTGGCCGGCTTTAATGCTATCAATCACAAGGGTTTTAACCAGTTCTTTAAGCATAAGAGAAGATTATTCATTTTAATCGCTTTGGCACTTTTTGTCTATTTAAGCTAATATTGAATTATGGGAGTTTTATCTGACAACAAGCAAGCATTTTTTGACTACGAAATCTTGGAAAAATTCGAGGCTGGTTTGGTTTTGTTTGGCTGGGAAGTAAAATCAATCAAATTAGGCAGGGCCAGTCTAAGAGGAGCTTTTGTCTTTTTTAAACAAGTCCCGTTTCTGGTCAATGCCAGTATACCAGCCTACCAAGCATCTAACACTCCAAAAGAAGATGATCCAACCAGATCCAGAAAGATTTTGCTAAGCAAAAAGGAAATAGCCTACTTAACAACTGCTGTCCAGGAAAAAGGATTGACAGTAATCCCATTGAGGTTGTATACTAAGGGCGATAAAATCAAGATAGAGCTTGCCTTAGCTAAAGGCAAAAAAAGATTTGATAAAAGAGAAACAATCAAAAAAAGAGATGTTAAGAGAGAGATAGACAGAGAATTAAAAAGAAAACGGGGGTGAACGGCTTCGACAGCGCACATTGTCAAAATACGCAGGTCCAGTTTTCTGAATACTGGCTAATCAATCAGAACGCAACTAAGTGCCAACTTTTTTGCAACCCCTGCTTACGCTTTGGCGTGAGCACGTCCGGATTAGCATTGTCTAATCCGGCCGCCTACTTGCTAATTCCTGATAGGCAAGATCGGCGCCATAATTCAGGATAGACAAGCTTGTTTCCTCTAACAAACTTGTTGAATTTCTTGAGGAAAAGATTGTGAGTTTTGCCAGTTTTCTATCACAATCTTTACAAAAAACCGGCTAAACCTGTAGAATTATTTTGATGATTACGTTGGATCCGGGTTCAATTCCCGGCACCTCCACAAAAAGTAATCCAAAACATATCTTTAAAAGAGTCATAATCAACAACCAAATAAAGGCAGAGCAAATGCGTTTAGTAGACGAGAAAGGTCAGCAATTGGGTGTTTTTACCAGAGACCAGGCATTAGCCATGGCTAATGAAAAAGGTCTTGATTTAATCCTGATTACTGATAAGGTTACCCCTGTTATTTGCAAATTGATTGACCAAGGAAAGTATCGTTATCAATTAAAGAAAAGTGAGAAAAAAACAAAAACCAGTCAGCTTAAGGGAATAAGGCTAAATTTCAACATATCCTTGCATGACATGGAAACCAAAGCCAAGCAGGCTAAAAAGTTTCTTGATGGCGGAGACAGAGTAAGGATAGATATGTTATTAAGGGGCCGCCAAAAAGCTTTTGCTGAATTAGCCTCAGAAAAATTTACCAAATTCAACGAAATACTTTCATCATATTTGCCAATTAGCTCAGAAGAAGGTATAAAAAAGAATCCATTCGGACTATCATTAATTATTAAGAAGGGAAAAAATGAAATCAAAAACGAGACACTCCCTGACAAAGAGGTTTAAGATAACCAAGAACGGGAAAATTCTGCGCCGAGCAACTGGACAAGATCATTTCCGAGCAAAAAAGTCAGGACAAACAGTTAGAAGAAAGAGAAAATGGGTCGAGCTTAATAAATCAGAGGCAAAGGTTGTTAAAAAAGCCTTATTGTTTTTGCCTATTAAGAATAACAAGAAATAATCTATGGCCCGAGTTAAACGAGGAACAACTGCAAACAAAAGAAGAAAAAACCTTTTAGAACATACAAAGGGTTTTAAATGGGGACGAAAAAGCAAATACAGAGCAGCCAAGCAGGCTTTTATGAAAGCTCAGACCTATGCTTTCAGAGACAGAAAAGTTAAAAAACGTGTAAATAGAAGGCTCTGGGAATTACAAATCAATGCCGGATGCAGAGCCAACGGCACAACTTACAGCAAATTGATCAACGCTTTAACGAAAAGCAAGATAGAAATCAATAGAAAGATATTATCAGAAATCTTAATTAAAAAGCCTGAAGTATTTAAAGAGATACTAAAGGCTGCAGGGATAAAATAGATTACAAAACAAAGAATCTGCTATTAAGGCAGATTTTTTGATATAATAACGATATGGATAAAAATTTATTATTTTTATTGACAGCAGTAGTATTAATGTATTTTATTGTCAGCACAATAGAGTATCTTTGGTTGAGAAGAAGATCAAAAAAAGGAAAACTGAGATAGAAAAATTAGCAAATAGATATGGGTTAAAAAATGTTTTTCGAACACATAGTTTATTAAAATGCATGTGCCCGATATCAATATCAACAAATGTAAATATTATAGAAGGTAAAATTAACAATCACCAGATCAAAATTAAAGACAAGATTACGAGCGGATGGTATATGCTAGGAACTTTTCAATACTTATTCTATTGTTCTACTTCTACAGAGGTTAATGACAAAATCATTAAAGACAGCGACATATTCTTGAAATTAAGAAAAATACGCTTTATTTCAATTGAGGAACTAGATGCGATTTTAGCCAAAGAGACTGGCGCTGGTTAATCGCCAAACGAATCTGGGCACCAATCATCCTTCTCAACAAAACAGGGTTGTTTCATGGTTTATTCTTTTTCTGATAAAGAAATTGGTTACCAGCTCTTAAAATCTTTTTTGCATCCTGATGAGTTATTGTCTGGATAGCATCTTTAATAGGAAGCCAGACATAATCCAAATGTTCCGGAGAAATCTTTATCTCTCTATGCTTAGCCTTAACTAAATAGAAAACTACTGTTTTTGATATTGTTTTTCCGTCTTTTTGGAAAAAATATCTTATTGATTTTTTAAAACCATCAATAATGGATATGTCTTTTAATCCTGTTTCCTCGAAAACCTCTCTTTTCAAGGTATCTTCTTCTGTTTCCTTCTCCTCAATGTGGCCTTTGGCCAAATCCCAGTATTGTTTAGATTTCTTGCCTGATCCTGGATATAAAAGAAGCAGATATTCAATCTGCTCTCCTTTATGGAAAATCACTGCTCCTGCTGATTTTTCTTTTGGCATTTTATTCTTCAATTATGGTAATGGCTGCTACTGGACATGACTGAGCTGCTGTTTTTACATTTTCTCCATTCTCTTTCTGCCAGTCAGGTTTAATAAAAGACTTACCGTCTTTTAATTCAAAGGCTTTTGAAGCCAAAGCTTCACAGCTGCCGCATCCAATACACAATTCCTGATCTATTTTAATTTCTTTAATAGCCATATATTTAATGCTTAAGTTTTAATTTTATCAATAAATCCTTGAAATTCAAGCTGTTTAATATATCAGACCTTTGCGCCCAGCCGCGCCTGGCCTGACTAATGCCAAAAGGCATGTTATCCAGCTGACTGATAGTATGAGCGTCAGAATTGATAATCATTTTTACTCCTGCTTGTTTGGCTCTAAGAATATTTACATCTCTTAAATCAAGCCTGTCTGGGCAAGCATTAATTTCTAATATTGTTTTAGTGCGATAAGCTGCTTTTAAAATTTCTTCAAAATCAATTTCATATTCATCTCTTTTTTTCAAAATCCTGCCACTAGGATGAGAAATTATTGTAACATATGGGTTCTCCATAGCTTTAATAATTCTTCTGGTATTCTCAGTTCTGGATAGTTTGAAAAAGGAATGCACTCCAGCTATCACATAATCTAATTTAGATAATGTTTTATCAGAAACATCTAAAGTTCCATCTTTTAAAATATTAACTTCTGCTCCTTTTAATAATTTGAATTTTCTCCTAGAAAGATTTTTATTCAATCTGTCTATTTCTCTGCCTTGCAGAATAATATCCTTTTCCTGAAGCCCGTTTTCTATATGTAAAGATACTGTGTGATCAGCAATACCCAGATAACTATAGCCTCTTTTCATAGCTGCTTGAGCTAAGTCATGAATTGAGTTTTCTCCTCCGTTCCAAGCAGAATGGCAATGAAGATCTCCTTTAATGTCGTCTAAGGCAATCAATTTAGGAAGCTTCCCCTTTAATGATGCTTCTATCTCTCCTTTATTCTCTCGCAGCTCTGGATTAATCAATTTAAGCCCAAGAGCCTGATATATTTCTTTCTCATTTTTGCCAGCAATCATTTTAGGACCTTTAAACAATCCATATTCATTTAATTTCATCCCTTTTTCTATGGCTATTTTCCTTAAAGCCACATTATGTTCAACAGAGCCAGTAAAATACTGCAAAGCTGCTCCAAATGATCTTTCTGGCACAATTCTTAGATCAGCATCTATGCCGCTATTAAAACGAACTGATGATTTAGTAGCTCCTTTGCCCCATATTTTAACAATCCCAGGCAAGCTGGTAAAAATATCCATTGTTTTCTGGGGATTTCCAGAAATAGCTAAAATATCTATATCTCCTATTGTTTCTTTACCTCTACGCAATGAGCCAGCCACCTCAATGTCTTTTACTGCTTTCATGTTCTTTAATGTCTGGCAAATGCTGTAAGCTATTGGCAAGGCATTAGAGAGTAAAAATCTTCCTTTGCTGCGCTTCAGGAATTTGATTCCTTGCAGAATATTTTCTTCGGTTTTCTTGCCGAAACCAAATAGTACAGCAATTTTATGATTTTTAGCTGCTATTTCCAAATCTTTAACATTCCTAATCCCTAATTCCTTGTAAAGAATCTTTATCTTTTTTGGGCCCATACCCTCAACCGCTGAAAGCTCATCTATATTAACAGGTATTTTTTTCTTTAAACGTAGATAAGTATCTATTTTGCCAGTCTGGATATATTCTTCTATCTTTTGAGCTATACTGGTTCCTATCCCAGGCATCTCCTCAAATCCTTTCACTCCTCTTTTGGCATAAATGCTTTCTATGTCTTCTTCTAAGTTTTCAAGCATAATGGCTGTTTTCTCATATGCTAAAGGCTTGAAAGGGATACCTTCCATTTCCAAAAAAAACGCTATCTCGTTAAAGATATTAGATAACTCCTGATTCTTCATAATTTAATGACTCAAAATGTGCCGTTGGGCTGGTTTTGTAGCGCGCCGAAAACTAAACAACAATTCTATACTAACGAGTTTCTTCTGTTAAAATTCTATCAAGCTCTTCAATGGGAATGAAACGTATTCTAGTACTAATTTCTTTTAGCTTTGGGGCATAATGAGCTTGAATTGTTTCGCCATCTATCACTAAAGAAGTAAGACAAACATAGAAGTATGGAGCTCCGTTTGCATCCCAATACCAAGTACGTATTTTATCAGTAATTTTTATCTGACGATTGTTAATCCTCCCCTCTATGGTGTTTATATCAGTTGATATTAAAAATATGCATTTTATAAAATTGGGTTTATGAAAAATATTTTTAAGCCCGTGTTTAGCAGCTAATTTATCCATCTCTCCTCTCCTTTTCCCCGAGCTTTGTTGTAAATAAAAATATTCTACAATATTTATAAAAATGTAGACTAATATTATAGCTACTAATATCAGTAAGGATGTAATTGCCATATCTTTTATTTTACCAAAAATCTGCCTTGTAAGCAGATTTTCTTTAAAATCCGTAAGTAATCTTTTTAATCCTATAAATTCTCTTGGGTCTTATTAAAACTTCATCCCCTGGCCTATGGCCCATCAAAGACTTCCCTATTGGAGACTGATTGCTGATCCTTCTTAATGTTGGATCTGCTTCCAGAGCTCCTACTATGGTTAATTCTTCCTTTTCTCCGTCTTTTTCAATCTCTACTCTGCAGCCTATGCGCACTATCTGGCAATGATTCTTAGGATCATAGTCTATCATTTCATAATTATTTAGGATAATTTCCAGTTCTGTAATACGAGACCTCAATTGTCCCATATCTTCCTGAAAAGATATGTATTCTTCATTAAGCTCGCTGGATACAGAAGATGGTACGTCTTCTTTTATCTTGGCTTCAATGACTTCTTTCAATTGCATCAATTCATGTTGCAATTTGGCTAAGCCATCTTTGGTTAGGAAGAATTTTTCTGATTCCATGTTATTGACCTTTATCAGTTTAACTGGATGAGATGATATGTCAATAGCCAAACCAAAAATCCTTCTTTTTTAAAAAGAACCTCTATTTCTCTTTTAATTCAACAATGGTAATCTCTGGGAAAGAATTTAGCCTTATTGGTATAAAAGTAGTGCCTATGCCCTGATTAACATATAATGTTGATTCTTCCTTTTCAAATAATCCCCTTAAATAGACCTTGTCGTGACGCAGGGGAGATATGAGATTAACTAAAAATGGAATTCCTATCTGTCCCCCATGAGTATGGCCAGAAAGAACCAGGCTGTTCTTAATATTAAATCTGCTGAATATTTCTGGGGAATGAGCCAAACATATTGTTGGGAAATCAACCTGAATGCCTTTGGTTGCTGCTGCTAAATCATCCAGCTCTAAATGCGGATCATCCACCCCTACAAGATTTATCTCTTCATCTAAAAACACATTTCTGTTGTGCAAGAATTCTATCCCAGAATCATTTAAAATCCCTTCTATAATATGGAATTTTCTGCTCAGATATTCATGATTGCCAAATACAGCAAATGTCTTTTTAATGGGAACATTATTTAAATTATGCAAAAAGTCCTTTAATCCTTCTAAATCTTTTACATCCCAGTTGATTATATCTCCGGTTATCAAAAGATAGTCAGGTTTTAAACGAGTTAACATCTCAATCAGTTTCCTTGGCAAACGATTGAATGTTTTAAAATGAATATCTGAAATCTGGACTATTTTTAATTCCTGAGCTTGTAAAGATACGTTTTTCAGCCCGATATCAATAGTTCTTGTCTGAATATGATAGGGTTCAAATAAAAATACCCAGAGACAAAAAACTCCTATTATGAGTAGCCCTGCAACATAAATAATTATTTTCTTCATCTATTAAGAAAATGAAAGATCTCTAAGAATACTCCTACTATTAAAAAGATGGGCAAGAGATAATATCCCCAAGCCACTTTGCCTTTTTTCTTTTTCTTAGAGATTTTTTTAAAAATAAAGAATAGTAAAACTCCTTCTATGCCAATAGTCACAGCTCCTGTTAATCCAATAATCTCTATATAGTTTTTCAAGCCTGATAAATAGAATAAGAACGGAAGGATGGCAGCAATGGCCCAAGCAGCATTTTCAGACCATTTAAAATCATATTGAAAACTCTTTTTTATTGTTAAGCCTAAAAGGATAAAAGAGCTAAAACAGGTTATTGCTCCCAACAAATACCCTAAAGTGGTAACGCCGTCTCCTAGTCTATTAGAAATGCATGAAAAGGCATCGCTTGTAGTTGCTGTTCCGCAGAAACCAACAACTGCTGTTGTAAAAGCCAGATAGGCAATAGCAGCCCAGACAATTCCTATTACAATAACCTTTTTGAGCATCTTTTGCTTATTACCTACCATCTCTTTTAATTCTGGAATAATAGAAGATCCCCATAAAGAAAACAAAACAATGCCATATGGTAAAAATATGTTTTTTGTATTAACAACAGAAAAATTAGCTAATTTAATATCTGGTAAAAGTCTGAATAAAAATATTACTAATATTAAAAAAAATAATGCGGCTATAAAAACCTCAACAATAGAAATTCCTTTTATGCCTTTGTAAATTAAAAGAGATCCTAGGATAAAAAATATCAGAGTGTATATGAAAGTGTTGCCTCCCAGAACCGGGGATAATAAATTTCCCAAGAATTGACCGCCAACAATCAAATATGCCATTTGCGCTCCATACATTCCCAAGCACAAAGAAGTCATAGAAACCTTAGCTGCATTTTCTCCCAAATATACTCTTACATATCCTGGAAAACGATGCTTGCCTGGAGTAGCGCAGCAGATTTTAGCAAACATTAGATGAAAAAAAATTGCCACTACTCCTAAAATCAGAATGTATAGGATTAATAAACCAAAACCGGCCTTAGCCGCAGTAAATGGCAGGCCGAATATACCTACTCCAATTATAGTGGTAACAATGACTGCTAAAGCCCTTAAGAATATTGTCATTCTCTTTTAATCTAAGTATTTCGCTTCAAGGAAGCGTAAAGCGTTCAAAACTATCAGGCAAACAATAGTTGCGAAAAATGCTATGAAATAAAGCTTAAATCCAACTGCTACTCCAATAGCTGCTACTGTCCAAGCTCCAACAGCAGTTGTTAATCCTTCTGTGTGGCCCTGCTTGTTTATTATCAATCCGCTGCCCAAAAAACCAATTCCTACAGCCACAGCCTGGATAACAATTGTTGGTTCAAATACTAATCCTTCACTCCCTACCACTGATGAGCCATAAATGCCGATCATGGCAAATATTGCTGAACCAATACAGATAAGCATGTAGGTTCTGAATCCTGCATTTTTCTTCCATCTTTCTCTTTCCAATCCTATAGCAGCGCCTAAAAAAGCTGCTAAAAGGATCTGGAGCATAGCTTCAACATGAATAAGACTCAAAATATCTTGTAGCATTTATTTAGACTTTAAATACCCTGTATCCCTCGTGGACTTTCTGATTTACTTTCAAGCCTATTTCATCCTTTGGTTTTGCTTTAGAAATGGCCTGGTGGTTAACCTGCATTGATTTAACAGTTTGCTTGAAATCAGTTTCTCCTCCGATGATCTGAATTGTATCTCCAACAACCAATGTTCCATTAAGCTTAATAACAGCCACGCTTATCTTGTCAAAAAAATGGACTACTCTACCCAATAACTTGCCCTTGGGTTTTATTACAATAGGTTTTGCTCTAACAATTTTCTTTTTGGCAACAATCTTTTTCTTTAAAGAAACCTTTTTAACTGATTTCTTTGGCTTAGCCTTAACTACCTTCTTCTTTTTAACAGGCTTAGCTTTTTTAACTGGTTTTTTTGATTTTTTCTTTACTGGCATATTTTTAATTGTTTTTAATTAAGACGACCTTTCCTTTATTCTACCAAAAACTTCACTTGCCGGCCAATTGACCACAGGCTGCGTCAATATTCTGGCCAAAGCGGTAACGTTCAGAGAATTTAATCTTATTCCTCTTTAAAACCTTTTTAAAACTATCTACTTGAAATCTTTTTGAAGGTTTTAGCTTATTATCTGTAGGGTTATAAAGAATAAGATTAACAAAATATAGGGAATTGCGCATTAAAAAAGATAATTCTTGGGCGCATTCTTTTGAATCATTAATGCCATCTATAAGCAAATATCCAAACATAACCTGCCTTTTAGTGATTTTAATATAATCATCAACTGCCTCAAGCACTTTTTTAATAGGTATTTTATCGTTAAATGGCATTAACGAAGAACGAATTGCGTCATTTGGCGAGTGCAAAGAAATGGCTAAATTAATCTGCAGATTTTCTTGCCCTAATTGTCTTATCTTTTCTGGTATTCCTATGGTAGAAATAGATATGTGGCGGGCTCCAATATTAAGACCATTTTTATCATTAATAATCCTGATAGCCTTAATAACATTATCATAATTAAGAAACGGCTCCCCCATTCCCATAAAAACAATGTTGTCTATTTTCTCGTTTCCCTTTTTCAATATACGAGCAAAAAAGACTATTTGACCAACAATTTCGCTATCAGTTAGATTTCTTTTAAAACCTACTGATCCGGTAGCGCAAAACTTACAACCCAAAGGACAACCAATCTGAGAAGATACGCAAACGGTATTTCTTTTATCATGGCGCATTAAAACAGTTTCTACTTTTAATCCGTCATCTAAAATAATCCTGGCTTTTATGGTGTCTTTCTCAGATATCGTCTTGTCTGCATTGACTAATAATGGACATTTTTGAGAAAGAATACTTTTTAATTTATCTGGCAAAATTGTTGTTTTCTGCCAGCTATCTGATAAATCTTTAAAAATAACCTGATAAACCTGTTTTAACCTATAAGCAGGCTCTTTAGATAGAATATTCTTTATTAGTTCTAGATCAATCATTGGCTTTCTTTTTTGCTTCTATACATTAGATAAGGGATAACAGCATGGAAAATTTCTACAAACCAGGCGTTAGGAATAAATCCTAATAATCTAATAATTGAAATAGAGAAATATACTATTAAGGAGTAGAAATCGTAGAAGAATAGCATATTTGTCCAAGAGAATTTCCCTGATTTCATATCTTTAGCAATAACCAAGAAGCCGATTATAAGAGTTGCTGCTAACATGAAAGATCCTAGATAATTTACTTGGGTGTTTACAGGAGTTTTCATTAGCAATACTCCTGTGTCTTTTGTAGCTGGACTGGCTTGAGTTAAAAACACTACAGCTAGAATAACAGAGACGGTAAATATATAAATACCAAGAACTGCTCTAAGCCAAAATCTTTTTATCAGTCTTGCCACAACATAAAAAGCAGCTAATCCTATTTGGGCAAAACTAAACAAATAAGCAATTTGCAGTCCTGTGTTAACAACGCTAGTTGGGAGAATCTCCACAATGGTTGTGATAAATGTCACTATGGAGAAAAAAATAAACACTACAAACCAAAACCAACCCAAAACTCTTGTATCAAGCTTGGCTTTTTTATTACTAAAAACAAAATGGGCAGCTAAACCAAAGCATATTACATTAAGCAGCCCAGTTGCGTTTACATTCATCATTCCAATCATATCTCTGATTCTTTTTTGCTTCTATACATTAAATAAGCTGGCAGAGCATAAAAGATTTCCAAATACCAGGAGTATGGCAAGAAACGTAACGTCTTTAAGAGCGATATGGCTACAAAGACAATAAAAGCATAAAACTTATAGAATTCTGCCATATTAACCCAGGAAAAAACTCCTTTTCTAAAATCATACAAAACCAACAGAAAACAAAGGAAAATTATTATTCCCATCATTAAGGCCATGCCATAGCCCATCGGAGTTTGCACATTGGCTGCTAGATAAAACTCCCCTCCCTGATCGCGAGCAACAGTGGCATTTTGCAGAAAAAAGAAAACTAAATAAATTAAAAGTCCTATTAAGATAGATGCAGAGAGAAATCTAATTAAGAAGTTCTTTGTAATTTTTACAACCAAATAAAAAGCTCCGACTGTAAGCTGAAGGAATATAAAGGTATAACCGATGAAATAAAGCACGGTAAAGGTTGGTACAGATACAGGATAAAAAGGAACAGCTATGGTGACAAAAAAATAATGCAAAGAAACTGAAATCCACACGCAGCCCAATATTATATCTTTAAAATCTTTCTTTTTGGAATAAAAAGTGTAGTAAGCAGCCAAAAAGGTCACTAAAGAATTATAAATACATGTAAGTAATCCCAATAAGCTGATTTGTGACCAGTAAGGCATTATTTAATTGTAGCAGGAAAGCAATATAGAAAAAATATGGTTATTCTGATGTGCGCCTGGTTGGAATCGAACCAACAGTTTCCAGCTCCGGAGGCTAGCGTTTTGTCCGTTAAACTACAGGCGCGCTTTAGCAATTATTAACAAATTCCTTTCTTTTTTGGAACGTTTCACATACATTGTTTTAATTATTTCAAAATCAGCTTGTTCCACTAATTTCTGTAACTCTTTCAGAGAAAATATATGGATATAGCGATCTGTAATTTCCTCTCCCTTACTATTCTTCCAAGGATAAAAAATATCTTTAAAATCAACCTTGGTCTTGCCGACAAGCTTTAATAGTGTATATTTTAAGAATAACTTAATAGCTTTTTTGCTAGATTGCAAATCCCAGACAGTCAGGATAAGCTTGCCATTTGGTTTCAAAATCCTTTTAATCTCTTTTAAAAACTCTGCTCTTGATTGTTTTGATGGAATATGATGCAAAACAGCTAAACATATAGCAATGTCAAAGGATTGGTTTTCAAAAGGAAATTTTAAGGGTTCGCTTAAAACAAATCTTTTATCAGGATATTTCTTCTTGGCTATCTCAATTAATTTGTCTGAAATATCTATGCCTATATAATTCTCTGCTGATATCAACTGGCTCAATCTGCCATTGCCGCATCCAATATCTAATACTCTTTCTCCTTGATTGATATATTGCCCCAAATCCTTGATATCATTAGGCAGATAGTCTCTTGTTGAATCAAAACGCTGAGAAATTTTGTTGTAATCCTCTTTGGTTTTATTTAATAAGAATGTAGCGTAATTTTTATCCATTTATGGAAAATATATCAGATATTATAATTCAACTCGCTAAGTCTGGCACAAAGAACAGGCGGACTTTGGATATATTAAAAAGAAGATTTGCCAAAAACAGCAATGGAGTGGTTGTCTCAAATTCACTGCTTTTAAAAGTTTACCACAAGTTGCTTAGCACTGGAAAGATTAGAGAGAACAAATCTATTGAAGAAACGCTGCGTATCAAGAAAGTACGCTCTTTATCCGGTATTGTAGTGGTTTCGGTCTTAACAAAACCATATAAATGTCCAGGCAAATGTATTTTCTGTCCTACCCAGGAAAACACTCCTAAAAGCTATATCAAAGAAGAACCAGCTGTAGCCAGGGCTATTATGATGGACTATCATCCATTCAAACAGGTTCAGATAAGATTAAAAGCTTTAAAAGCTGCTGGCCATCCTACTGACAAAATAGATTTAAGAATCATCGGAGGAACCTGGTCTTTTTATCCTAAAAATTATCAAAATTGGTTCATTAAAGAATGTTTTAGGGCAGCTAACAATTCTAGAACTACAAAATCCCTCCCATTGCTGCAAAAAGATAATGAAAGGGCTAAAAACAGAATCATTGGTATCATGATTGAAACCAGGCCTGATTTTATCAATTTAAAAGAAATAAAGAGATTAAGAGAGCTTGGCATTACTGCTGTAGAGTTAGGGGTGCAAAGTATTTACAATGATATTTTAGAAAAGAATAAAAGAGGACATCTGATAGAGGAAACAATAAAAGCCACTCGTCTTTTAAAAGATGCTGGATTTAAGATTTGCTATCAGATGATGCCTAATCTTTTAGGATCTAATCCTAAAAGAGATCTTAAAATGTTTAAAGAATTATTCTCTAATCCTGATTTCAAGCCAGATTATATTAAAATCTATCCTTGTGCTCTTTTAAAAGAAGCGACGTTATACAAAGTCTGGAAAAAGGGAAATTATAAGCCCTATGGCAAAGAAACTTTAATTAATTTACTTTTAGCAGTTAAAAAACATGTCCCCTATTACTGCCGCATACAAAGGATAATCAGAGACATTCCTTCCAGCTATGTGATACAAGGTGGAGCAAAAATATCTAATCTGCGCCAAGAAATAGAAAAAACTTCCAGAAAACAAGGATGGAATTGCAAATGCATCAGGTGCAGAGAGATAAAAGACAACTACAATCCCAAAGAGGAATTATTCCTGTTTAGAGATTATTATGATGCTTCTCAAGGCAAAGAAATATTTTTAAGCTTTGAAAATAAAAACAGAACAAGACTTTATAGTCTTTTAAGATTGCGTATTGCTGGACAAAAATCTCTTGCTGTCCTTAACAATGCTGGGATTATAAGAGAGGTGCACACTTACGGACAAATGGCATCTATTAAAAAAGATTCTGTATCTGCCCAGCATAAAGGATTGGGCAAAAAACTTATCAAAGAAGCAGAGTATATCGTGAAAGAAGAATTTGAAATACACAAAATAGCTGCTATCTCAGGGATAGGAGCAAGGAATTATTATAAAAAATTAGGGTATAGACTAAAAGATACCTATATGATTAAAGAATTATGGCAATAAGACATCCAATAAGAGAGAAAAAGGAAACTGCAGGGAGAGCTGGTACTGGCTCTTTTTCTTTTTGATTAAAGAAAATCAGAAAACTTAAAGCAATTCCTATTAGAGCAAACACTGAAACAATTAAAACCTTTACCCATCCTTGAGGGATAAAAGAAGCTGCCAGCATTAATGGAATAGCTACATCCCCTCCTCCAAGAATTACAAAATTTCTCCTGTTTTCAGAATTAGGAACAGGCTCCAAAAATTGTTTCTCGCTAAAAGGAATTATCAAACCGATAATAGTTTCTGATTCAATCATAGACTCTACCATCTTAACCATATGTTTTGTCTTATAAACTGCGATAAAATCATATATGGCTAAAATAGCTAACAGGAAAGCTACTAATTCTGGCCTATTTAATTGCAACCCAAGGTTTCCGCTAACACCAGCTAAACCAAGAATCATTAAAAAATTATGGATGATAACTGTTGGTTTCTTAAACCACATCCAAAAACTTATGATGGTGATAGGCAACCATAATAAATTAGCTGCTATTATGGGCAAAAACAAAGCCAAAAAGCTTGGCAAAATAGCTACTGTGCCATAAAGATTGCCAATAATAAACATTGTCTTATAAAAACCCTTTTTAGCTTTTTTCCTTTTAAGAAACATTACTACTGCCAAAATCATTATTGTTCCAACAAAGAAATATCCTAAAAACCAAGCAACAGAAATTTGAGGCGTAGCAGTTTGAGTTTCTTGCAAGAAAAGATAAAGACTATTGGTAGCATATAGTCCTAAAGCAAAAGTCAGAACGCATAAAA